>Ga0255088_1000311_pt1 | contig 23272 bp, 14 predicted proteins | sample Colum_Miss_RepB__2_FD_188587 | JGI IMG/M metagenome (GOLD analysis project Ga0255088, IMG submission 188587) | Freshwater microbial communities from Columbia River, Oregon, United States - Colum_Miss_RepB_8d | ecosystem: Environmental > Aquatic > Freshwater > River | place: USA: Oregon...
CTTTAGCAGTCCGTCTGCATAGAGCGGGGCGCCTTCGGGAATGCAAAAGCCCGTGTCGGGGGCCTCGGAAAGCGCCGTGCGAATTTTGGTGTCTAGCACCACCTTGTAAAAGCTCTTGCGATAGGCTTCTTCTGCGGCCTTATCCCTGCGCCCACTGCCGTCCAGCACCAAGAGGGGCATGTAGGGGCGCCCCGAGTCCACGGTTCTGTTGCCGCCACATGCGGTGCAAGGCGCTCCGGCATCATCCACGCCCTTGCGCCTGCACAGACCACATGGCTCGGTTTTGCAGCTGCCAATCATGCGGAGGCCCGAGCCTTTGTACACGGACAGGTCCACAACGTCGCTCCACGAATTCATGGTGGGCTCGGAGCGCGGGCCAAAGGTGTCCTGGAGATCTGCAATGACCGTTTCACGCATGTTTAAGGCCATGGTATCGTTAAGAAGAATGTCGGGCCAAATGAGGTGCACGCCCGACTTGATTTTGGGGAGGGCGGGCGGCTGTCCAGATGGCGCGCCTTCCGAGTGGCCCTTTTCGTTCTTGTAGGTGGTGGTGCTGACGATGCACCGAAAAAAGGGGTCACCCTCGGCGCGCTGGGGCCAAAAGCGGCGAATGGTGCGGCAAATGACGAATGCGGCCACCTCCATGTTGCGGGGCGCGAGGGGCGCGGGCTGCTTAAAGTCCAGGTCCATATAGAATCGAAACACGGGCGTGCGCGTCTCCACGAAGAATTGGCGGAGGCCGAGGAGCCGCGCGTGGGCATAACACTTTAGAAAGTTGGCTTCGTCGATGCTGCGATGTTGAGGGCGCGAGGCCTCGGCCTCGGCGGGAATGTGAAACTTGCCATTGTTAAGCGCCTTGTGGGTGTCGCTCTTGTCCGTGTTCTTCTTCTTGGTGATTTGGGCTTCATACAGCAGCCACTTATAGGCCCGCATTTGCTGCGTGGTGTTCATGGTGTCGCTCCTGTCGCTGACTTGGGCCCACATGGGCTCATATGCGCACACGGCATTGGCAGCTTCGCCGTAGGGGGACATCATGTAGTCGCTTGCAAAGGCGCGCACGTCTTCGGGCAGCCCAGCCTTGGAGGCGTCAATGTCGCCGCGCGCAGCTGGGGCGTCATAATCGTGCTGCACGTATTGCTCGCCAAAGGTGGGGTCGCACGACATGGACGACTTGCGGGGGGCGTGTGGAGCTTGCGGCCCTTGCGGCCCTTGCGGCGCGTGTGGCGCTTGGGGCGCTTGTGGATTGTGTTCTTCGGCCATTGCGTATACAAATGAAAGTTTTGGGAGCGAAGAATAGAAAGTTTCTTGTCATGTCTTCCTTGACTCCCCGCTGTGGACACCCCCCGAACTTGGCAACAGAACCCCACTATGGTCCAGTGTCTTTCCCGAATGTAAAATAAAAGGTTCATATCTTCCAGAAGAAAAATGGACCAGGCACATTCCATTTATTTCATTCAGGGCGCCCAAAACTTTTTCCGTCATGCGTCGCAAAAGGGTGAGCAGCGTAGTCGGGGCGCGGAAGCGACCGAGGCTGGGAACGGAAGTGCGCCCCCAGGTGCCATGGACGCGATTGCGCAAATGGCGCAGCTTTACTATGCGTCCAAGGTGGGCCAGTACAGCGCGCTGGTGATGATGGTAAAGATGGGCCCCAATCCGAGCGACCCTAGCATCGCCAATGTGTATGGCTCCTTTGATGCAGCGGTGCTCGGAGGCAGCTTTAATATCCCGCCAGAGGACCCTTCTACGCCTACTGGCGAAATGGATTTTTCCATTATGCAAATGACGGCATTTAAGGGGGATGCGGCAGGCGCGGCCTTTATGCAGAAGCCCGATGGGCCGCCGCCGTGCGCACACTTTAATTATAGCCTCATGACTATGGATGTGACCAATGGCGTGTTTCCCATCAAGCCCAAGGGATGGAAGGCGGGAGACTCTATCCCCCTAACGCTGAATGTGGCGGACATGGCGCCTCTGGATATAAGCGCGCTTGGCAACCTTGCAAATTGGTGCAAGGCCACTCCCGCGCCTGCCGCTGCTCCTGCCGCTGCTCCTGCCGCTGCGCCTGCAACTGCGACGGCGGCGGCGGGGGCGACGGCGGCGACGGCGGCGACGGCGACGGCAGCGCCTGCGACGGAGGGCAAGCTGCAGAAAAAGGATGCTTTTCAGACGGGCGGAATTTTCGCACTGGTTCTTGTTGGTCTACTTGTACTCTTCATGCTTTTTTTCAGATCATCTCGAGGATAGGTATTGTTTTTTAGTACGCTCGCACGATGCAATGAATAATCAAATTTGAATTCGTTTCCTTCTCGTATCCCCCTTGTATCACGCCCGTTCTATACACAAATAATTTATGTTCTGCGGCGTACAGAAAACATAATTCTCCCCATCTCATTGAAAAAAGAAAGAGAGAACTGCAATGCAATGAAAATCAAGGACTATGTGTCCTACTTGGTGATTGGAATTTTGCTTGCGCTTCTTGTAAACTCGTGCATTTGGGTGGGGCAAGATGCCCTCCAATTGCACTACGCGTCGCTTGCTGGGAACGTGCGCTCGCACACGCAAACGCTGAAAAGGGCATTGGCGTCGCTGCGCTCGGGAGACTTGTTGCTTTGCAGCGGTGCTTCGTGGTCCCAGGTGATGCAGCGCTCTCAGATTACGCACGTTGCAATGGCGTATCAGAATGCGCAAGGCGCGTGGTTTGCGTGGGAAACGAGCGCGTATGAGCACACCAAGGGCGCGACGCTAACGCCATTGCCACAATTTCTTCGGAAATGGATGGAGGAGGGGTGGGGAAAAGAGAGCGCGGAACTACGAAATGCGCGGAATGCAACGCTGTGGATAGCAAAGCTAAAGCAGCCTCTTGACGGCAAAAAGCTTGCAAAATTTATTGGGGCGGCAGAGGGGGCGCCCTACAATGTGAACTTGTTGGCGGCGGCGGGGCATCGTGTATTGCCGGCGTCGCTGTCTCTGCCGTTTCTCTTGGAGGGCAAAGATGACGACGCGGTGGACTTTGAGAGTGGCGAGGCGCCCCCGATGTTTTGCTCGCAGCTCATTGTGCGTACGCTGATGGCGTGTGGCGCCATGCGCAGGGATCGGCCCTCCTCGTCCTATTTGCCCAGAGACTTTTGGGACATGGGTAGCCTGTGGGGTGGCAGCGAGGAAGAGCATGATAAGATTTGGGAAGCAGGGCATGGAATTTCGCATCGTATTCGGGTGCTTTTTCCTGCCCGAAATTCGGCAGACGTGTAGAAGTTCCGTGTGAAATAATACAATAGAAGGAATGAAAAATAAAATAGTAAAATAAGAATACGGACACACAACACAACACAAAATAAAACAAAACAAGAACAAGGACAAACCCCAAAGAAGGGGCATGTCCTATCCAAACCCTTATGCCTCGGCGATTCCCTCGGCGATTCCATCGGCGATTCCATCGTCTTTGCCGTCACCCTTAGCGGCTCCGCAGGCGGTGCCACAGGGATTGCCCCAGGCGCCCGTGCCGGCCGTTTCTCGCGGGCCGCGAGTGTATCGTAGCGCCCCATTTCCCATTGTGTTTGTGTTGCTGGCGGTTGCGGTCATAGTGGCGCTTGTGCTGGGCACGGTGGGCGCCAAGTATGTGGTGAGCAAGGCGGCATCGAGCAATTGCTTGTATGGGTCTTGGAGCGCGTGGGAAGGGTGCGACGCGCTGGACTGCAGGGGCACCGCGGTGCGCACGCGAAGCATCTTGCAGCAGAGCAGGGGCGATGGCGCGCCCTGCGTGGCGGCGGAATTGGTAGAGTTGGGGGATTGTGGCGCCATTGGAAATTGCCAGGGTGTGTCGTGCGTGTATGGGAGCTGGTCCGACTACATGTCGTGCACGCAGGATTGCAATTCCTTGGTGCCTGGCTCGTGTTCGCTGGGCGGCCAAGCCAATACATTTCGCACGCGTGACATTGTGCGACCCAATTTGCCTGGCGGGCTGCCCTGCACGTGGAACGACACGTTTGAAGTGAAGCAGTGCCAAGACTTGCCAGGGGGGTGTCCTCAGCCCATACCCTGCACAATGGGCGAGTGGGGGCCGTGGAGCGGGTGCGATGCGGCAGAGTCCTTGTCATGTGCCATTCCTGGCGACCCTGTCCACGTGGAATTTTCATTTCGTACCATTACGCAAGTGGCTGCAAATGGGGGTGCCGAGTGCAATGTGGCAAACATGGTACGGAGCCGCACCTGCGCTGCGCAGCCGCCCGTGTGTGCAGCCTCGTGCACGCTGGGGTCGTGGAGCTCCTTTTCTACGTGCTCGGTGCCCTGTGGCATGGGAACACATTGGTCTGCGGCCGAAGTATTGAATGCGGGTGGCCCTGATGCTCTTTGCCTCTTTACGTCGGTGACCGAGTGCACGCTGGGTGCTTGCCCTGTGGGCACGATGGAGCGCACTGCCTCGCTTTCGAATTCGTCTCCTAATATTGTGCTAGCCTCTTGCTCTGCGGGCAGCAGCTTGGAGCAGTGCCTTGCAACATGCGCAAACGAGCCGCAGTGCTTTGGCGTGCAGTGGGCACCCAATATGCCTGCGCCTAGCAGTGGCAATGGGAATGCCAATGGGAATAGCAGTGGCAATTCCTTAAACTTCGTAGGGGCTGGTGGGCAAAATATACGGTACCCCTCCTTCATGACGCTGCGGGGAGGGCCCCCAGGGCCATCGCCTCCTGCGGGAGTAGGTGCTGGAGCGCTTCTGAGTGCAGTGCCTACGGCCGCCAATTCGGGGTGGCCGAATGGAAATCCCGATTCGGCAGCGTGGTTTGAAGGGACGTCGCAAGAGCTGTGGCACTATGCGTGGAATCCGTCTTCGGGCGCTTGCGTGGAGCCCACGTGGGACATGCTGAATGCCGAGTGCTTGTACTTGTGCAGCAACGGCTCTATTTCCGAAAGTCGTGGGCGCGTGATTCCACTGGCGGGCGGCTCGCTGAGCTGTCCCATTACCGTGGCGCTACTCGCGGCAAGCGGCGCGTGCCCTTCTACGGATGGCAATGCTGGCTCCTCTCCGTCTCCGTCTTCTACACCTGGGCTGGGATCAAGCGCAGGGTCGAGCGCACCTTCCATCAAGACGGCGCGCATGGTGGGGGTAGGTGTCAATTCGCTCAATGGTGTACAGCGTACCACATCCTCCGAGCCTTTAGTGGGAGGTTGTCCATTGGGATGGATTGATTCTGGCATGTATTGTGTCGCGCCAGCTGGCTTAATGACTTGCCCTCCGGATCAATACTTGTATGCGGGTCTGTGCTATGAAAACGATGGCCTAGTGGGCAATATTCCAATTATTTCCAAGGGGAAAAAGGTGCTCAAGTCACTCTTTTCGCGCGCAGTGCCGCCGCCGCGCACACTCAAGGATCAAGGCAGCGACTACGTAACAGGCTTTACGTGCCCGCTGTCTGCCGATTGCGAGTACCAGCCGTGGGAAGAGGCCAATTTGTGGGGCATGTGCAACGAGTCTTGTCACCTTGGTGGGGGTACACGAAAGCGCGTGCGTAAAATCTTGAAAGAGGCAAGCTTTTTGGGTGCGCCCTGTGAAGCGGACGAGCTGCAACTGCTGGCGCCGTGCAATTTAAGAGGCAGCGCAACGGGTGCGTATGGCATGGATTGCTCCAATACGATTACAAAGAGCATACACTTTACACGGGGGGCGCAATCGGAAGCGGCGTGTATGGCAGCATGCTATGCGTATAGCTCCGTATCGGACGCCTTTTCCTTGAGCGAATGCGCCTCCTATCAATACATGTTGAACCCCACCCAAGGAGGATTTAGTGCGGACCCCGAAGTGTTTGCCGTGCACGTACTGAATGCAGGAGGGGCAACACCCAATGCATTGATGCAGGCAGGCTTAGATGCCGCGGTTGCCACGGCCAATGACGTACAAAATGCAGTGGAGCTGGGGGCACAATTCAGTGTGCGCGCCGTATATGCGGCGCCCTTGGATAGTACAGCCCTGACGTTTGCGGGAACGGCGCAGCCAACACAGCTGGCGCTGAAAGACTCGACGGGAGCCGCCTTGTTGGCGCGCAGCATGAATACGCAAACGTTGGCATCGCAGCCTACTAGTGTGTCTACGCTACTTCTTTATACCAACAAGCCCACGCCGGACATGTTGGAAAATGGGTCCACGTGGACAGTGGGCAATTTAAGTTTGGAGGTGTTGCCATGGTTTGATCCCATTGTGCAAGGCGTGCCACAACTTGCGACGGCGCCCGTGCCCATGATGAGCCAGCTGTCGGCGCAAGGTTCATCCAGAGAAAAGTGCGACGAAAATTTCCCCCTGTTTCAAGATATCGGCAACAACGACGGCTGCGGCCCTGGACCCCTCAATTTTACGGGGTTTCCTGCTTCGTCCGTAAGCCTGTTGACGCAATGGTCAGCGGCAGATGGAAGCTGCTTGTTGCAAGAGAGGCACGTCGACCAGCTCTTGTATGGTGCCGCAGGTCAAAGTTATTGCACGCCAATGTCCGATGCGGAAGTGGATGCAGGTGTGCAATACAGCGTGGTGGACATGCCCTGTGACCAGGAGCTTGACTGCCAGCTTTCGGCATTTTCTCTAAGCGTGCCCTGCCCACCTTGTGGGCCTCCCTACCAAGCCACGTGGGTGCGCAGCATAACGCAGGCAGAAAGGGCAGGGGGCAAGCCGTGCTCGGACTTTCTGATGCACTCGTATTCGTCGTGCCAGCCGCGCCCCGTAGCGTGTAGCGCGCTACCCAATACGCAGCACTGCTTGTATAATGAGTGGCCCACCATTCAGAGTGCCGATGCCTGCACCAAGTATGCGGGCGACGCGCGCCTGCCACTTTTCGCGGAAGATGCATGGGCGGTGTCTACTCGCCTGGCGTGGGCCAATGCCTCTGAAGTGCTGAGTGTGCAAACAAGCGGCGCGCCCATTCCCGCATCCCTTGCCCGCGTAATCAACACGCAGTGTTTAAATGCAAGCCCCAGCGCACAAGGCGTGCCACTTGCGCCCCAATGCGTGCAGATTGCGGGGCAGACGTGGCAAATGGTGTACACCACGAGTGCAGGCAGTTCAGTTGCCCAGGGGTGGAAACAAGTGTCGACGTGCAGCGCCAATGCGCTGGCAGCCGATGCTGCATTTTCCAGCTGTGTTGCACAGCGACTGGCAAGTGCGCCAAGCGGGACGGGGACAAGCCCTCAATATTTTGATGCGCAGGCACAGCAGTGGACGTGTCCCTCGTTGTGCCCATGGGTGCCCGAGGTGTGCCAATGGAGTGCATGTGACGCCACGTGCAGCAGCGCCCAGCACGTGCCGCAGCAAAGCGTGGTAAGGGGCATCACGCAAATGGCGCCCGACTGTTCCCAGGCTGAGCTGGTGCTCGAGCAGCCGTGCAGCTTGAGTGCCAGCTTGCCGCAATGCCCCACCATGGAAGATTGTCCCATTGGATGCGACGGCACGCCGTGCGGCGAGGTGTCGGGTCGGGGCACGTGCTCCATGAATACATATACGGGCAATTATCAGTGTAGCTGCACGGATGCGTCGTATAATCCGATCGATTGCTGGGCGGCGTGCCCGCGCGATGCCAATGGTTTGGAGTGTGGAGGCTCGCTCAGTGGCATTTGTACGGAAGAAGGCGTTTGTCTGTGCAACAAGGGGCTGTATGGTCCCGCGTGCGCGTCGCCGTCGGCGGCGTTGTTTTCTACCATTCCATTTGTGCAAGCGGTGGCGTCGTGCGACGGCGGCTTGTGCACGGCAGTGAATGGCACGTGCGACGCTACGGGCGCAGCGTGCGACATTTGCATCCCTGCGGACGAAGCGAGTACGGGGGGCATTGCAGGAATTGCGGCCCAGCCGCTAGCTGCCCGTTTCTTTGCTGTATCGGCAACGCCGCAGCGCGACCCCACTGCGGCAAGCAGCAATGCCTGCGCCAATTTTGGCTTTACAGTGGCGGGCACACTGAATGGACAAGGGCCTGCTACGGGTCGTCTGGTATACGTGCACAGCGCTGCGGCAGCGGCGGCCCAAGCTGCGGGCTGGTTTTTGCCATTCCCTTGAAAAAAATTCTGTTTTTACTCCTCCTCAATGTCAAACACCCTTCCCAAGCCATATTCCTTGTGATTGACGAGGCGAACACCAGGCACGAGGCGCTCGCGCAAAAACGTGGAGCCCGCTGCCGCAAACGCTTCCAGATCAGCCGTGTACAGTCCACTGGCCAACTTTTTCTCCAAGTCGTCAACCCATGCGTGCGCGTCCTCGGCCAATGACATTTTCAAGTCCTGGATGGGAATCCATTTCTCATAGCACTGGAGTTTCTGCTCCACCCAAACGGCCCACGTGTCCTTGCCGCGGCTTTTGAGACGGCAAACAATACGTGATTTGTCACCATCGGGCAAAAATGGCTTTCGAATCGTCCACCCCACAGTGTCAATCTTGTTTGTTTCGACGCCGTGCTCGTCAACCACCATTTCTTTGCGCATTACGTGTACGTCCTTTGTGAGAATATCCGTTTGTGCAAAGAGGGGCTCGTTCTTGATGTCGTCATACCACACTTCGCCACGCATACCCATCCACACCCGCTTGCTCCTTTCGGCATCGTCCACGTGGTCGGAGCATGCAAGAACGGCGAGTTTTTCGCCGCAATATGCAAAGTGACTGCATTCACGAATGCAGAAGCCGCATATTCTCTCAAACATGACTGTGCGAACAGGGTGCGCGTACATGTTAAAAAAGTCTTTTTTTGCTGCCGCACGCAGCAAGGGGAGGGGCAGTCAAGGAAGATATAGCCTCACCTCACAATGGCCAGCAAAAAATCTGAGGTGGGGGCACGATGAGCCAGACCCATCGCCATTTCACCTGCACTAGAACCCCATTTGTCTTGAGTGAGTGCAAAACCCACCCGCAAACGCCACTTGCGCATCGAATCTCGCGTTTGCGTACCGTTTTTGAGGCGTGCATTGACGCGTGGGGGGTCTCTTACAACTTCTCTCCTCTCCCCCACCTAATTCCGTTGCAGGCGAGGATGCAGACGCCGCAGCCAGAGGCAGTGGCAATGGGCCCTGACTTTGTTTCCGCGTTTATTCTCACGGGCATGAACGGTTATGGGCGCGACGTGGAGCCTTTTCTGGCGCTGTCGCGGGAGACGTGGGGCGAGGAGATTCTGTTTGACGCGGTCAAGGACTTGCCGCACGGCGCGCTGCAGAAAAGGGACGAGGAGGGCGAGCTGCTGTTTGAAGTGGACGAGAATGGAGAGCAGCTGCTTGGCGTGGGCGGCAAGCCCATTGCCGTGGTGGACCCCTTTGGCAAGAAGCGCACGCGCCTGATGTACGCAGCCAAGGCCGGCGACTTGGCGCGGCTGCGGTGGCTGCTGGCGCGGGGCGCGCGGGTGGAGCTAGCGGATTGGACGGGCAAGACGGCGCTGCATTGGGCTGCGCGGGAGGGCCGCGCGGCAAACGTGCGCGAGCTGCTTGCGCGGGGCGCCGCGCACAACGCAGAGAATGAGAAGGGCGACACGCCTCTGCACCTTGCCAGCTGGAATGGCCACCTCGGCGTGGTGCGCGAGCTGCTTGCGCGGGGCGCCACGATTGAAGCCGTGAACAAAAAGGGCGCCACGCCTCTGCACGCTGCGAGCTGGAATGGCCACCTCGACGTGGTGCGCGAGCTGCTTGCGCGGGGCGCCGCGCTTAATGCTAAGACTCTTGTTGGCGCCACGCCCCTGTGCTTTGCAAGCGAAAGGTGCCAGCCTGAGGTGGTGCGTGAGCTGCTTGCGCGGAGCGCCGCGATCAATGCAGCGACACTTGTGGGGGACACTCCGCTCATGATTGCGAGCAATAAGGGCGGGCCTCACATCAAGGTGGTGCGTGAGCTGCTCGCGTGGGGCGCGGCGGCGGACGCAGCGGATGACAATGGCTGGACGCCGCTGTACGCTGCCAGCTACAATGGCCACGTGGAGGTGGCGAGGGAGCTGCTTGCGCGGGGCGCCGCAGTGAACGCAATGGCGATTGACGGGTGGACGCCTCTGCACGGGGCCAGCCGCATTGGTCGCTTGGAGATTGTGCGCGATTTGCTCGTGCGGGGCGCGGCCGTGGATGCCGCGACTGTGAGCGGCGCCACTTCCCTGTTCATTGCATGCGAGCACGCCTGCGATCACGGCTACTTGGACATTGTCCACGAGCTCATCGACCACGGCGCCGACGTAAACGCTGCGGATGCAAGCGGCCGCACGCCCCTGCTCATTGCCTGCCACGGCGGCGTACAAATTGTTCGCGAGCTGCTTGCACGCGGCGCCGTTGTGAACGCGGCGGATGAGAGCGGCAGGACGCCATTGCATCTCGCCTGCCAGCGCGCCAATGTAAAGGTTGTTCGCGAGCTGCTTGCGCGGGGCGCCTCGGTGAACGCTGTGGAGAATGACGGCTCCACGCCCCTGTTCGACGCTAGCTACACTGGAAACTTGGCGGTGGTGAGGGAGCTGCTTGCGAGGGGGGCCGCGGTGGACACTGCGCGGAGTTGCGGCGCCACGCCTCTGTTTATAGCCAGCCAGCGGGGGCACGTGGAGGTGGTTCGGGAGCTGCTTGGGCGTGGCGCCAATGTGAACTCTACCATGCCAAATGGCTTCACGCCGCTGTACATTGCCAGCTCGTGGGGCCGCGAGAACATTGTTCAGATAATGCTTGCGCGGGGCGCGGACGTGAACGCCTTCACAGTTGACGGCCGAACTCCTCTGTATGCGGCCAGCCAAAAGGGCCACCTGCAAATTGTGCTGCAGCTGCTTGCGCGAGGCGCCTCGGTAGACGCTGCGGCAATTGACGGCGCCACGCCGCTGTACATTGCTAGCTGGGCGGGCCACGTGGCAATTGTTCGGGAGCTGCTCGTGCGTGGCGCCGACGTCAACGCTGCGATGGATGGTGGCTTGACGCCCCTGTACATTGCCACCTTTGAGGGCCACATGGAAGTGGTTCAGGAGCTGCTCGCGCGGGGCGCCAATATGGACGGCGCATTCTGATGGATGGGAGGGGGAGGGATGGGGAAGCATGCAAAATATATTTTTTCTTCTAGAACATCTGAGGCGCCTCTTCCGCCCTGTACGTAATGTACCCAGCAGAATGCTTCTTCTCACGCGTCTCCTCGAGCTCTAGCATCTTGATGCATTTGCAGAACTCAAGGGCTTCAGCCGCAAGGAACACTGCCTGCCCATGCCCCGAGTATGCCTCGCCTTCCTCGGGGTTCAGCGGCGTAAACGTCCAGGCGATGCGAAATGCGCCTGGAAAGTTGGGGGAGCGGCCTTTTGTTGCAATTGCAATTACAGGCGCAGGCGCGGATGCCGATGCGGATGCAGATGCGTACATGGCTTATGAGGATCACGTGCGACTGTTCAACACGACGAGCAAAGTGCAAAGTCAAGGAAGGATTTGGCACTTTGGGGTATACACAATAAAACAAAATCAACAAAATCAACATCAAATGAAAAATGCCTTGGTTGGAAAGGGTTCTTCTCCTCCACTGAATCCGAATGATCTAAAAGGTGCATTTATGGCGTTGCTGCCCATGCTACAAGCCCAAGGATACAACTCCGCTGCAGGCGCTGCAGGCGCTGCAGGTGCAAGCTCTGCTCTATCTGCAATGTCAGCGAGTTCCGAGCTGCAGGGAGGCTTGAACTTGAGAGATGTTGTTGCATTCCTGCTCTTTGTGGTGTTGGGTGCAAGTCCACTGAATGCACCTGCTGCAGGTGACAATGCATCGGGGGACAACTTAAGCAATGCCGTGGTCATCTCCAAAGCAAAGCCCGCCCATTATTTAAAGTTCGTCGAGGATGACGCCGACACGTATGCACTGACAGCAACAACGACAGCGACAGATACTCGACCAATGTTTCCACAAAAAGTATTGCCGTGGAATTTCTTTCCAGAAGTCGTCCAGCAAGGAGGTTTGGATAGTTGGTACTTTACGCCTCCAGGCAAGTCGCTGGTAAAGTATGACAGAGAAAAGGGTTATTGGGGTTTGTACGGTTTGGAAAAACCGACAGAACAAAACCCGATTGTACAGTATAACAAGGACGGCTACATTGTAGCGGCACAGTATGAGCAGAATTATCATTATCAGTTAACGACGCTCTACGAATCTGGAAAACCCGTGGATCTGAAATTGCCACCCGACATTGCAGTTAAGGTTGCTAAGCGTGAATATGAATGGTCCAAACACACGGATGAGGCAGCAGCAGAAGTAGAAACCGCAGCAGCAGAGGATAGAAGGTTTGGTGTTGTGCCCGTTGTGCCCAACTCGGCGGTTGTTCCGTTTTATTCGCCTGCAGAAAAGGACAAGAAAGCGTTTTTCGATGTATTCTTGAGTTTATCCAAAGGAAAAAACTACAAGTCGATAAAAAACGGCGAAGTGCAGGACGTGTGCGATCGTATCGTGCGCGTTGCAAATTTTCTTGGACGTCAATCTGACGAAAAGGGTTATTTCGCAGAAGACAAAAGTCCAATCAAGCTAATTCCTGCTTCTTTTCAAGAAGATGCGCCGGCTTATGTAAGGCTGAATGTGGAAAAAGCAATTAAGGTGCTAGCGGGACCAGAGATTATAGCAAAGGAAAATGACCTTGCCAATCCCGATCCAGATAAGACGTACAATGCCGTCACGCTTGTATGTAAAATTGCATCGGACAATAGCAAAGAGTATGATAACGAAGGCAGTTTTTGGTTGCGAATGGCTTCGTTTGTAAATGGAGTGCAGGGCGCTACAAAGGTGATCAATGCGATTGATAAAAGCGAGGTAGTGCCAAACTTATTGACCGCAATGAAAGCTGTAGCAAAAGCTTACGCATTAGGATCGGGATTCTTTCGATGGTTGCTGGGTGGCGAGGTGTTTGCACTGTCCTCGCAGCAACTGCAAAGACTCCAAACATTGTTTGCAGAGTTTACAAGAAATCCGCTGGCATTTGTCGGAAAGCTCGGTCCAGCCTATTTGGAGTATAACAACTTAACTCAAGCGCAGAAAAAAACCCTTTCACGTGCTGCTGATGCAGTGCTTTCCGCGGTATCTGCGGGCGCTGGCGATGCCTTTAATTTTGGAGGAGGGTCACTTCTTGTAGGAGGGTTTACATGCTCCAGCGCTTCTTTAAATGTGTCGCTGGGCCTTCTTTCGCTAGCTGTGCTATATGGTGCGCTGGGTGCATCGGGCAACATCCCACTAGTGGGCAAGTATTTTACAAGTGCATGGAAATCAATTGTGGAAAGCTTTCACACGGCGCCTAATTTGACGGGACAGACTCCCAAGTTGTGGAATGCTCTGAAGGACCGCTTCAGATCGATGAAATACGATCTCAGTGTTGTCTGGTCGAATAGAGACAGCGAACTTGGAAAGGCGCTGCGCTGGTTGTATAATTTGGTTGGTACGCTTACGGCGTCAATAATGTCTTCCACGGTAACAGATGCTTCGAGTAACATGATTATGAATAATGGCGCGAGCGCAAATTTTTTGGACAAACCCTTTCTTTCCCTAAAAGGCTTATTGCAGGGTCTGGCGGGCACCACTGGAGTCTATTACATTGTGCCATGGGTTTTACAAAAACTAAGAAATGTGTACAATTTCACTCAGGATATTGGCGAATTTGTGTGCAAGAGCATAGCAAAAATATTTGCGGGAGTAAATGTGAGCATCGCTGCAATTGAGAAGCGCGTGCTAGACCCCAAGGTGCTTCAAGCCACTCGCAAAGCTCTTGCAAACAAGGGAGGCGAATCCGCGGGCGCACGTTCGCGTCATATGGCCTATGAAGCCATGCTCGCAGATCGTGCAAAATACTCGAGGGTGTTTGAGCCACATATCAAGGAGCGGCTAACTGAGGTTATGGGGCCACTGGGTGAATCGATGGGTATTTCCCCGCGCGAAAATGCAGAGTTCTTTGATCGATTTTCCAAGCAGGCCACGAGACGCCAATGGGAATCGATTGAAGAAGAGTTGAATGATGCGCGGAGACGGAGCCCCAGTCGTGTGCACAAAAGCCCCCGTCGTGTTCGCGGAAGTGTTCGCGGAAGAATAAGCAGAAGCAGAAGCCCCTTGAAGAGCCCCTTACGGCGTGTACGCAGAAGGGTACAGAGTCCGATCCCCAAACGATCGGCCAAGGTGGCTAGCGAGTACGGCGAGTTTGCATCACCAAGGCGCCGTACTCCTCGTACACGTCGTCCGCGTCGTACGCCAGCGCGTCGCGCGGGTACCAAAACTACACCTCGTAAATGATACCTCGTAAAAGGATCGTAATTTTTTACACAAACAATATTTTCATTTCATCACTTTCGTGTATCACTGCGCAGCACATAGTTGCGCCGCGGCTCCTTGTCCTTGTCTCTTTCTCTTTCTCTTAGGCCACCCTGCATGCGGTTTGAAAAGTCGCGCGCTCTACATGCAGCCACGCTCTGCCCACTAGCACCGCCACATGCCACAATGGTAAAGCTGCAGTGGCTTTTTGATGCCCGCAATACCTCGACAAGTGCGTGGATGGCCGAGTCCCATGTTTGCACCACATCTGCATTGACGGCGTAATCCGCATTCATTTTCTCACAGGGCATGTCTACGCCCACCAGGGCAATGCGATAGGTATGTCCTGGCTGCCCACCTTTCGCAAATGCGGCGGTGAGCGTGGCTGCATCTACCACAAATGCCTCCATACAATTGGCGCTGCTAGGAGACGTACAGGACACCAGCAAGTCGCGTATCGATTCTACGTCTGCAATTGCGGACACAAGGGGGCCATGAGATTCTCTGCGCATCTGCAGTATGCCGTCGGACATTTGTTTGGCCAAGGCGGCGGCCATGCAAGCGGATGGCACAGCCACAAGGAGCGGCATTGGTCGAAATGGAATTGGCATTCTTGTATCTGCCGTGTCCAAGTTTGCGCACAAGTCTTTGCCGGCAGCCGCTAGCTGCACAAGCTCGTGCAGCATTGCAGGCAGCGGCCGAAGAAGCGGCCCATTCATGCGCAATTTCCACAAGTCATCATAATAATTGACCGCGCGGCACACGGTGCACCGTATACCGCCATCGCCCCCGCGGGAATTTGAACTGCCTGCGCCATTTTCAGCCCCAATGCCAGAGCCACTGCCGGCCACAAGCATGTCCATGCACCCCTCGCAAAACAAGTGTCCACAAAAGGTAATGATGGTTGCGGTCTCGCTCATGCATACGCAGCAATCGCCCACGGCTTCAGGTTTTTCGTCCGCAATGCGGCGCAGCTGCGCCCGCGTATATTCAATTGCGGGGGTGGGCACATGCACCTCAAGAATGTCAAGCAAGTGCTCTGCGCGTGCGCCCACCGTGCATGCAACTGCCTTTTCATACTCTAGCGCACAAGGAAACACTCCAAGGGCAAGACGCAGGCGCTGCAGGGGGAGCAGCTCTATTTCTTGCTCCTCCTCTTGATCTTGCTGCGGATCGCTTCTCTGAATTGTGGAATCGTGCGCCATTTTTGTAATGAGCGACCGCGTTTGCCGTTCCTGCACAGATGGGCGAGAAACAAGGCACGTCCAGCTTTCATTCGCCGAGCCATTGCGCGAGCCTTTGCGCGAGTCTGTGCGCAAGTCCCTGCGCGAGCCTGCGCACAGAACGATGGATCGTAGTTGCAAATGTCCAAACAGCGTGGCGCTTTCAAAGGTGGGGTCGGGAAGGCCTTGCAAGCGAGCTGCAGTCTTTGCAACACTTACGGACATGCCCGCTCCAGGCTCCGCGCACCCCGCGTCCTCAACAAGAGCCCAGCGGTCGCGCTGTAGGATGTCTAAAAAAGCGCTGTTGCCGCATTTCTGGGAAACAATTACTCGCTGCCACTGGTACATGCTGAGAGGCAATGTCCACTTGGGCATTGTACCTGCGGCAAGGCGTGCCACAAGGGCGCGTTTCTTGTCAATGTGGCGCAGGTAAGCGCCTTGCCGCTGGCTGGCCGCGCGAGCGAGGGCGATGCCAAACAATTCGATGTGATCCTCCTCGCTGGCAGCATGGCGCAAAAGGGCCTTGTCGGAAACAATTATTACACCACATTGGGTCACATCCTCTGCACACAAGGGCGCAAATGGACCAAGTTCCCCATCAGGTCCGCAGTCAATGAGAATGTGGGGCGCCAGCGGCTGCTGCACGCATCCGTAGCAAAGTAGTTCTACTAATTCTGCATCCAGTACTAGCAGCGTTGCGCGTGTTGCCAATTTGGTAGCCCCCAAAAGGCTTTTGCGCACAGGTGTCGGCGAGCGTGCTTGAGCCTCCACTATGCCTTCCACAAGCATGCGCACCGATGCCACCTCGATGCGAGGTGTGCGAATAGAATATGTGCGAAACACGCCGCTCACACAATGCTTTGAGGAGTTGTTTGCATAATCCTCAAAATCCTTGCCCCAAATGGATGGTGTGGGCCCCCATTGCATTGGTCCGAAACAAGGGGCCAAACTTGGCCCTTCAATGTATTCTGTCTGGTGAATGCGCACATTGACGTCGCAAATTCGCGCCGATACTTCTGCCGCGTCCGATGCGGACACTGATGCAGGACTTGCTGCGATACCCGAGGGCCCCGATGCCGTCCCCGATGCGGGCACAGATGCGGTCCCCGATGCGGGCCCCAATACATCCATCGAACTTTCCACGACAATACTAGCGTCACGGGCGCTTAGGAGTGCATGCCACTTGGGCGAATCGAGCAGCGCGCCCCATTCCCGAATCTCTTGCTGCAGCAATTGTTCGCACGCGTACACCCGCAGGTAGGCAAAGGTATGCGGCGTTGTATTGCTGCAGCCCACAACGTGCACGCGCACGTGGGGTACTACCACCAAGTCCAGGACTCGTCGGCAAACGTCGGAAGCGTAAAACGAGCGAGGCAGTGTTACGACGGAATTGATGGGCGGCCCCAACGTTACGCGCGGGGCATAGGAATAGGATGCGGCATGCTTATCTCCCTCAAGTGCTTGTATGTGATATTCGCCAAAACTGGCGGTGGTGGGTAGGGTTGGCGTGCCCTCATGCGGAAACACGGTGAACACGTAGCGGTAGCGAAGCGCATCTTTGCTTTGGAATGTATTCACCAAGTTTTTGCGCGTCATTGTACCTCTTTTTTTGGTTTGCATGCGTCGCAAGAAAATGGATTGCACGGGCCTCCGCAGAGTGTAGAAAGCAATCAAGGCAACGCACGCACGCAAAACGCACGTGGAGCATTTGCATTTGCATTCGTTTTTTCATTCGCGCTTTGCGTTTAAACGTTTGAAAAATCAATCGAGCCGATGCGTGTATAAAGATGCAAGAAGTGGACATGCGAATGAAAATAAAAAAGAGCTTGCTTCATTTGCAAATGAGCGGGGCCGCGAAAAATCCGCAGATTGCCGCGCTTCAATCGGCGCTAGAGCAACTTGCAAAAGGCTCGCCTGCGCCATTGTCGCTGGGAAGCCCCGTACTGTCCACAGCCACAGTACCTCCATCTAGCGGTGCAATCCAGGCAATGTTTACGACCGATCCTAACCCTAACCCATTCAATTATCCAGAAACGTATGGAGCACCTCGCGGTCAGGCTCCATATGGATATTTTGGCACACGTGGGCTGGGCCAAGGTCAAATCCAGAACCATACACGGGCAAAGGGCGGCGTGTTTATCCGCATAATTATAGTAATATTGGTGGTGGTGATTGTGCTTGTGATTCTTGGGCGATTTTCCATCGGGCCCTTGGCTGGCAAAGTAGACTTTTTAGAGGGAACCATGTTCGGTGCGTCCCAGCGATATGTTGCACCCGTTTCTGATGCAACTCGAGGAGGCGTCGGCGGCGGCAGCAGCAACAGCAGCAGTGGACTCGCGATTCCGTTCGCTGCAACTGCGGCTGCAACTCCTCCCATGTCCGCTGAATATGCATCGGCTGGAGGCGTTGTGCTACCCACACACCTGCCGCCCACTGCGCAGCGTGAGGATCTTGTTCGCTACGCGCGTGAGCAGGCGGCATACTATGCTGCCCAGGGCGTGCCTCAACAGGAGGCTCTTGCCTATATTTCGCAGCAGCTGCAGGGCGCAATGTCTGCCCAGGCCACGCGCGCGCTGAGCAGTGGCGGTGGCGATGGAGAAAATTTCCAGGACATGGAAGCTATGAGAGCCGAAAAGCCCCTAATCGAGCAAGCAGCTCCCACAACGATTGATGCAAGTGCAAGTGTGGGCACTGTAAGCAACACTGTAAGCAAGCAGCCTATATTGCCTCCGCAGCTGCCACTGGTGATGCCGCTCACGGGAATTGTTCCCCTGTCGCTCCCTCGTGCACGGGAATCGACGGGCCTTTTTTCCAAGCCCGCAGCAACATCATTTTCCGCTGAGGATGAAGGGCAAGTCGACGACCGCAAAATGGCCCGCAAGCACAAGGTGTCTTCGGAGTCCAAAGAGGTACAGGACTATATGAAGCGGCGGCAGCAGGCGCTGGGAGTGGAGGAGGGCAGTGATGTTGCGGATGACAATGCAAGGGCTACTGAGGTGACGAAAGTGACCAAGGATGGGGCAAGGAATATGGGCACAGGCTCAGGCGGCACATTTGTGGATCCCCAAGAAACGCTTCTGTAGAAATGAAAACTATATATATATTCCCTTCCATGACACCCTTCTTTCCGCGTTGCCTTGTTTGAAAATGCGCAGGTCCAGCATTGTAAGCACTACTTCTTCAGGCATTCCCAGTGGTGTTTCCAGCGGAGTTTCTAGCGTCCATAGCCATGGCAAGGGCATACACCAAAGCCAAACCCCAAGGCCGCAACGCGGTTCTCCTGGGCTCTCTTCTTCGGGATACCAATCGCCAGGATCAAGCGTGGGCTCGCGGCACATTGAAGTTCGTGTTCGGAGCGTCCAAGAGCGCCTTTCTTCTGCTCAACATGCGCAAGCATCTTCTGATTCTGCTCCAGCCTCTGCTCCAGCGCCTGCTCCAGCCCCTGCTCCTGATTTTGACGAGGGTAGCGAACCTCGGGCTTTCATCAAGCCGTGGGAAACATTCCCTGTTTTTCCACAGTGGAAGGCTTTAAAACAAGCGGAGCTCTCGCTTGTGGCTGCAGAGCGCCTTTTTTCTGCGCTTCAGTCGCCCTGCTTTGATTCAGAAGACAGGCTTTTGGGCGGAGCGCATGTGAATGCTGCCCGAACTGCGGTGCTGGAGGCGACTGACGGTTTAAAGGTCATGAGCAAACGCGAATTGGAGTTGGCAAAACGTATGGATGATGCTGAGCAGCGACGCAGAGCACTTGTGCAAGCGTCCAAGGAAGGGGTTTTGAGGGCCGAAGATGATATCTTCCACATCCTTGTGCGAAAACAGCTTAAACTTCACCGCGCTCTAGAAGTAGAATGCAAACGCGAATAAAAAAAGATAATTTTGCTAAAAAAACACTAACCATGCGCGGAATGGGGATCGAACCCATGCGAATTGCTTCATAGGATTACTTGGCGCTCGCGCGACTTAAGACCTACTCCTTAACCACTCGGACATCCGCGCCTACTTATCCTTCGCGCCCCCTAATTATACAATAAAAGCACACCGCCGTTCGTACATACTCGAAACAAATGGACGCCATCGAGTCGTGTAGGAAGTTGAATCGCACGGCGACAATTGTGTTTGTCGTCTTGTTCATTGGATTCTATTCTCTGCTAAAGTCCCAGCTACCCAAGGAAAAGGAAACCGTAAACCTCTATCGTTATCAAGTTGTTGCGAGCAATCTCAGCGATACAGCAACAGACGAAAACGATTTGAATTATCCTCTCAAGGCAGTTGAAAGCGGCAAGGTCAATGTGAAGAACTTGGTGCTTGCCTTTTTTGGTGTAACGGCGCTTGCCCACTTGCTGTATGCCACCGACTTTTTTGGTATGGGATGGTATAGCGATGCATTGACCAAGGGCTGGAATCCCTTTCGGTGGATAGAGTATGGCATTTCGGCATCTCTCATGGTGGCCATTATTGCACCCTTCTCGGGGCAGAGAGATGCCTCCAGTGTAGGTCTCATTGTTGCCGCCAATGCCGCCATGCAAGGCCAGGGGTTCCTAGTGGAGCGGGCACTCATTGCCCCAGGTGGTCCTGACATGACAAGTGCCTACTTTGCCACGCTTGTGGGATGGCTTCTTCTTGTGGCTGCCTGGGCATCGATTCTCAGGGCTTTCTTCAACACGCTCAACGACGTGAACAAGCTGGGCACCTTTAAGCTCCCTTCATGGCTGTGGGGCATTGGCGTTGTGCAGGCAGCGTTTTTCTCTAGCTTTGGCTTTGTGCAACTAGCGCAACTTCGCGATGCCGCCAAGTCGTCGGGCGACGTGGCATCCAACTTTTTGCGGTTTGAAAAGTCGTATCTCGTGCTGTCCTTTCTCGCAAAGGCCAGTTTAGCGTCTGTTCTTGCGTATGGATTGGTGGGGCGCAATCAAGAAAGCAATGCATAAGAACGTTATATTTGAATTGAAACCTCTTTATTTTTTAAACATCTTGTATGCGGCTACGGCCGACCCTCCCACAATTGATGCTCCCAGAATGATTGACACCACCGTCCACGCAGTAATCTTTTGGTCGCCTGGACACGTACATTGGTCGTACGCTAGCCATGCATGGCAATCTCTTGTGTCATCCCAATCATAATTCAAAAATGTCCTGTTGTGGCTGCAATAGTAGTCGCAATGTGTTTTTGTACATCCTGATTTAAAAATTTCGCAATCCGTACACTGATCTTGGGCAAGTTCTTTTGTGCACCAACTAGATAACATATCCAATCTACCAGAACAGTAAAACATGCAGTCATCCGCCGGATCACAATATGCGTCATCTGGATCCATCCCCGACCAATAGTCAAAATTTTCCAAGGTAGAGATGTCGATATTCTTATTCATAAAAATAAGCGTTAGCGCCAAGCGGTCCTTGTCCGACGTGTTTTTCATTCCCTTGTGGGGCACGTTGGACTCGTACGAAACAGTGGTGCCCTTCTTGCCGAGAACGGGGCCCGTAAAAAACGCAATAGGGCCATTTTTAATATCGTCTACGTCCGTTAAATAGGTCAAGGTGCGCACGTACTGAGGCGTATTTTCTTTTGCGTCCGTGTGATAATCCATATCCTCGGCGGAGGAATCCGAATCACTTGTATGGCGCGCATTAATGACGGACGCAAACACCACAATTTTATCCGCAAGATTGGGGGAAGAACTTACAATTTGCTTGACAATGTCCTCAAATCCATCGGGCAGGCGAACTGCCATGGGCTTCTCTATTTCGCCATTTGGTCCTCTAGGTCCCTTTGAACCCTTCGATCCATTTGCTCCTATATGTGCCGCCTTTTGTGCGTTATACAGCACGTACTCGTCGCGCTTGCCTTGTAGGGGCCGCGACGTGTCTGCGTATGCCTTGGGAACAAATTGAAAGGAAGAAGTGTCCACAAAAAATGTGTTCATGGTTAAGTTACGCAAAGCAAACGAGCTTTTCTTTTTTTTTAGAGAGAGAGAAATAGGAAGAAAGAATGGAAAAAACTTAAAAATGGTTGGCGACTTCGGCTACCTCAAGCTTCCACTGCGAGGCTCCTACATCACTGCCAAAGTCTCCATACAATTCACGCACAGATTCTTCAATACAAACCTGCGCTGCTTCGCCATGCCCAGGGTCGTGCATAATGACATTTCCTCCGGCCAAAACATCGGCATTAGGCGCAATAGCAAGGGCTTCGCGCAGCCCTGCCTCGAATTCTGCGAGTAGGCTGGCGTTTGTACTTTGTGCCAGCGTCTCCCTTGCCAAAGCAGCTTCCAGAGCGGCTTCGACTGCATCCAGTGCTGCGTGGGGAGTTTCTGAATCCATTCCCATTCCAAGATCTGTCTCGCCTCCGTGGACACTCTCCATTTCGTTTTCATTGCTGCCAGAATCGCCACCAGCGCCTTCAGCAGTGCTATTGGCATCGCCAATTGCATCGCTATCACCTCCGCGCAGCCTTCGAATGCTGGGTCTCAGTCGTGGTCCAAACAGCTCCATGTTAGTTTCAAATGCCTGTTCTTCTGCACGAGGATCGCTCGAGGCAATATAATGCGTAAGCAAGCCCTTTTGGGCGCACAAGTGAAGGGCGCGAGCCGCGTCGTAGCAAGATTGTACATTGCCTTGGCTCTGAGCGGAAACGGATTCATCATCGTAATCGGTATCTCCATCGCCATCGCGATCGCGATCGCCATCGCTGTTGCCATCACCATCACAGCTATTGCCATCTTGCACAACAATGGCAGCGTCAGCCACACGCTCAAGCTGGTTCCCTACCCAGCTGGACCGTTTGCCTTTCGGAGCGGCGATTATCGAGTCGATGCGTGTCAAATATGCCTCCAGTTTTGCAAGTGCGCGCAGCATGGAAGCCTTTGTGGGGCGATCTACACTTTCCTGTTGGGCCACTTTGGCAATACGCCATGCGCCATTGGCATCCATTACGTTTGTTTGATTTGTATTTGTTTGATGGGTGTGGGAAAGACCGACACGAGAGGATGATGATAATAGTTTATATATTTTATGCATATTCGATTGGCTGTTGCTGCATAGTTACGTTACAAGCAGCATTTCCGCAAGTACAGCCGCCCTGGATGCCAGGGCGCAGCGTATGAAATTGGCGTGCCCACTCTTCGAGCTGGTGCCACTTTTGCTGATTTGCTTCTCTCGCACTCAAAATTCGCAGCGCTTCATTGGCTGCCTGCATTTCTTCGGTGCTAATGTCCATGTAAAAGGACAGCGCGTTTTTTGATTCCCCACACTGGGCAAGCAAGCCCTTCCACCCCCAAGGCTTGAGCGTGCGCAGCATTATCGCGTACAATTCAAACATGGAGCCCCCCGAATGATGTTCAGCATTATGAAGCGCGCTTGCAAACACCTCTACGCGACTGGGGCCGCCATCTTCGGGCTTGGTGATGCCGCTCAACATCATTTGCTTCACATGAGGCTGACGAGACGCTTGCCACGCATCCTCCAAGGTTGTGCGCGTTGGCCCCTCACCCAAAAAGGAAAAGTCTCCTTCGTTTACACCAGGTACGCCAGGTGCATCCATCGGCGTTGCGGTTTGGTTGCTTTGTTTCCATTGCATTTGCTTGCAGTGTTCACTTACGTAAATGTTCTTTTAAAGAGTTTTTTTCTAAACGCATGCGCTTACTTTATATCATATGCTTGCCTTTCTGCCTCTGACGCGGTGACTTGTGTCGCGGTGACTTGCGTTGCGGCGACTTGCGTTGCGGTGACTTGCGTTGCGGTGACTTGCGTCGCATCGACTTGCGTCTCGAAGAAGTCATTGGCACTGCCTGGCGAGTGTTTTTCCGCACTCGCACGCTCGCCAGGCAGTGCCAATGAC
>Ga0255088_1000314_pt1 | contig 23181 bp, 16 predicted proteins | sample Colum_Miss_RepB__2_FD_188587 | JGI IMG/M metagenome (GOLD analysis project Ga0255088, IMG submission 188587) | Freshwater microbial communities from Columbia River, Oregon, United States - Colum_Miss_RepB_8d | ecosystem: Environmental > Aquatic > Freshwater > River | place: USA: Oregon...
CAAATGGCACTCCGTCTGCCGTATGCACACTGCCACCCTTCACATCGATCCAATGCTGAAACCCATATTGGTCAAAGGCTTGAAGTGAGCTCAGTCCCCGCTGCTGTGCTAGTCGATATGGATGATGTTTTCCGTTGGTTCTGGCAACGATTGATCAAAGTCGAAGATTCCTTGACTCGTTCGTGCCGGAGTCAGCGGCGACGGGTCAGGATCCAGTCCGAGATGGCGGAGGTACCGTTGCACCGAGTCACGTTCCATCACCGCGGCAACTGGGACCAAGTCACCGCCGCAACTCTCGCACTTTGTGACATCGATCTTGAAGACCTGGGCGAGCATTTTGCTCCACGAATAGTTTTTGAAGCCGCCCTCTTTTTGCTCTTCCCGGAATTGAAATCCCTTCTTGATCTCGGGCTTCAGTGTAATTTCTCTGCGAAAGGATGAATTTGGCGCCATGACCCCGCCCCAGCGGACAAGATGTGATTTTTTTGGAGGGATCAGTGCCGTGAGTTTTTCGATGAATTCCGGAGGCGTGAACAGAAGGTGCGTTGTGCCATCGGCCCATCGTGTCTTGGAAGGTGCGTTGTGCCATCGGCCCATCGTGTCTTGAGCTGAAGTTTCACTTTTCCATCGGAAGTTATTTCGAGACGATCGTTACTGAGCGGGCCTCTGGCGATGTACTCGATTAGTTTATGGAGGCGGTCGCGCTGCTGAGTATTGATATGAGTATTGGCGTGAAGGGAGAAACCGTTCAGGCTGAAGCACAGTTTGCCCTTTGCGAGTGGGATTTCTTCACCGTAGCCAAATCCCGAGCCGATCTTTGTAACGTATTTTCCGGCGTTGGGACCGAAGGCGATTTTTCCTGCGATTGACGCCGTGGTCGAGAGGCTCAAAGATTCTGATTCTTGAAAGGGCTCGTCGGTCATTGGATTTACAACAACGTCACCATCCTTGTCCAAATAGCCAAGTTTTCGCAGATATCGCATCACCGACTGACTAATCCTGGTGATCAACTCCGCGACTTCCTGATCGGTGATTGAATCGAGATTATTCCAACGAGGACGACCGTCGACTCTGGTGTAGACGCCATCGGGACAGAGCACATGCATATGGGGATTGAGATTAAGAGCTGAGCCAAATCGCTGCGTGAATGCGATGCTGCCTGGCTTAGGATCCTTGATTCCAATGGAAATGGCCTTGTTTCGATAGTGCCTATGGATCTCCGCGATTACCAGAGCGTGGATTTTTCCGTAGAGTTTGCGATTGCATTGGATCCAGTAGCGCATGGGGATCGGGAAGCCGATGACAAATTCGTGTCTGCCGAGCTGGCGAGGGAGAGGTAGGGAACCAGCGGCAGAACATTCTGGACAAGGTGAGTAGCTGCTTCGGCTTGGCGTTTGGCGCAACAACTCGGACAGAAACCCCTTCGTTTGCAACTAAACCCCACAATTTTTTCTTCGTGACAGCACGAACACTTTAGGCGGAGGAATCCGTGCGCCAGGATTCCACAGCGGAGGAATGCCTCGAACTCTTTTTTGACGTAATCTGGAACCGGCCGACCTTCCGCATCGCGATCCGCGAGGAATGTGCTCAGATGATTCTGAACGAGCTTGTAACAGGGCGTGAACTCTGGACGACGGCGGGAGTATTTGGGCTGTGATTTTGGTGCTGCGGACATTCCGAGCACCAAACCATAGGCGGCCTCCGCATTTGAACTGACATGGGACTGATGAGCAAGATGTCATCGGGTGACACGGCGACATTTGAACGAAGTGACAGTATTTCCGGCGGTCCGTTTGGCGTACATCGGGCCGATTATACAGACGCCGATGCGGTCCCAACACTCCGGCGTCGGTGCTGAATAAATATCCAAGTCATTGCACATCAATGCTTTATAAAGCTTTTCAAGGGCTGCACAATCGGTCAGAATTCAGTTTCCTGGCGGAGAAAAGACGAGTCGTCAATGTCAAATGCGTCATGAAGTTTGGAGTCGGCGCGTAACTAGCTCTCAGCTGATTTGCTCAACGAAAGCCGCGTAGAAAGGTCAGGAGAGACGTTCGATCTCAGTTAGCTACTAGCGGTGCAGGGCCATTGCGCAGCGAAGACTCATCAATCTTACGTTCCACTTTGCCTGAACTCTCATCGAACGCTTCATGTTACTCGGTCCACGTGACATTTGACGTGCTGATTTCTTTGACTTTCATGGCATCCCAACTGTCAAAGGCCACTTCCAGAACGGCGATGCGGCGACCTGCACCACCCAATCCGGGGGCCGACACCTGACCGATAAATTCCATCACCAATTTTACCGGACCGTTGGCGCTTGCGACTCTGTGCGAATCGCTTGCGCGAAACGTTTGCGTCTGCAATTCACGTTGACCACCAAATTTGATCTCAGCAGAACGGGTAACCGTCAATCCATTATGCATATGAAGTCCAAGCACTCTAAAGGCAGTGTTGGACTGACGATCCTTAGTTGACACTTCGCACTTCTGTGATTTTCCAACAACGCCTTCAAAAAATGTACGAGACGGGCGCGGATTCGCTTCACCGTCGTTTTCCGTGCTCACTTTTTTGATTGTGCAACGACCGAATGTGAATGTGTAGCGAGCGGTTTCCTTTCGCTCACCCTGAGATTCGTCAAACACATTAACCGTCTCATGCCAATAGATCGTCCCCGATCCGTCACGACCAGCAAACCAAGACAATCGCGCTTCGCGAGTAGGTGCGCTGCCAATTCCGGGACGACTTGCATTGGCGGTAAACGTCATCTCATTCGCCGAAACTGATTCCTTGAAACTAAACAATCGCGAATCTCCGTTACGATCATCATCGTCATTGATGCGAAGTGCTTTTCCTTACAACGGTCGGAGGGTGCGCATAACTGAGGCGGAACCATCAGAATTGAATCTGACATCAATTCCGCCGGCGAGTCCATTCACGCCGTTGGCCGCCTCTTTACAATTGAATTCAGCAGCACCTGACAATTCTTCGCCTTTGATCACTGGATCGCGACCTTCATCGTTGGAAAATTGCGATCCGTTCATCTTTGCTTGATTGAGGCACCCGACGGCACAGACACTCATAAGCAGCATGGATGAGAGCTTCGTTTTCATGACCAGTTTCCTTTCAACAAAAGTGTGACTACGAGGGGTATGTTTCAAGTTGCGTGCCCAAATTTGTTGAATGATTCTCGACTCGTTTTCCGAGCGAATAGCAGCCAATTTCGCGACAAGAATTTGAAAATATAGCGCTTTTTACTTCAATTGCTGATTTTGCCCATCGATTGCGACATGTTGGTATTTTCGCTAGAACTTTTCCCCTTTAAAACCTGCGCGTAAGGGTCGTTCAGATTCAGAACAGTAAAAAAAAGTATTACAATAACTCGGATGCTGGCTTCAATTTCGGAGCTTTCGAGTTAGGGACATGCTTGCTGAAATTAGTAATAACTCTCTTTGCACTTGTCTCTGTTCCCAGCTACGCAGCCAATGAGTTGATGCGTTCTTTTTCCGCTGCCGACATATCCACTTTCCCCAATAGCGTCTGCGAGATTATGGCCCAACTCCGCACGCGAGGCTTTGTCGCAATCAACGGGACCAAGCAGATAGATGCCGTGATTTTCGCACTGGAGATGCAACTCGCAGCCGAGCATCGCGGTGTGCAATTCAAAAATGGTAAATCCTACGGAATCAACGCCGTATCAGCCATTACCCATGACGTCATTGAAGTCGGAAAACGAGAAGACACTACTCCTCTAACCCAGGCTGAACACAAATCGCTCGAACGACAGCTATTTGGCCAAGCCGAAATCAATTTGGGTGAAAAAGAGATGTTTGATTACATCAGCGAAGCAGAAAGAATCGTCGCCGAAAATGCGACTGAACCCGGTTGGACCAACGGCGATCCCCACAGCACTTTTTGGGGAGGTCATGTCCGAGCTGTGCCAAATTTTTTGGTTGGGCGATTAATTTCAGGTTTTGAAGTTTTTGGTCCACGCCTGACTTTTTTTGCTGGCAAAGTTCGCAAAGTCTTTATGACTGATTTCCCTGGAGCTAAAGCTTTGATTTATGCCGAACTTGAGACTCGCGGTGGCGATATTATTACAGTCCCTCTTACATTTTCCGGTAAGGACTACGCCTTCAATATCTTTGGAGATGCGGTCCCAAAGAATTGGTACAAGAATGCGACAGACTGACAAATACCAAGGGAGCTTGGTTTCGCTGCCACATCATCGCCAACAAGCGAGCTCGCTTGATGCGCACTTGACCCATTCATGCCTAAATCAATGACCGTGCGTAATCGGAACAATGCACTTTTGCCAACTATTCGCTTTGGCAGAGTGAATGGTGGCTAACCGCTGATTCTGCGCAGATTTGTCATTGATTTTGGGTTTTGCCTATTGGCCTTCGGTTGTTTCGGGGTACATCATGGGACCAGTTTAAACAAATCAAACATCTGCACATTGACTTGCAAAACAGTATCCCCTTCTGGGTCTTCGAGGTAGCGCATAAGTTCTTTGCGGAACTCTGCGATCATCTTCTTGGCACCTTGAATCCGCTTTTGCGAGCTGATGGTGTTGAACGCAGTGATATCACGTTGATCGATGGGCTGGTTTTGGAGGGCATTTTGGGCGAGTCCGATTAGATCGCGATGCATCTGTCGCAACGCAACGCTCGGAACATCGGTGTGGGTTTTGAGATATGGTTCGGCACGGAACAGACGTCCTTTGTCATCGCGTCGTAAGTATCCAAGCTCTAACAATCGCATTAATGCTGTTCGCACATCGCGCTTACTTACTTTGCCGCAAAGGCGATCGGCGATCCAATCCACGTCTTCACGAAATGCAGGCATGTTTGTCATTTCTAGAATGACGAAGTGGTACCATTGGCTGATGCACTGAAACTGCTCCAAGCGTGTTTTGACTTCCGCATGAGCGGGTTTGAAGTCGTGGGCCAACTTTGTCGGCAGCATTACTACGATATCAAGCAAGCAATTGTAGAAGACGGGATCGAGGGTCTACTTGAAAAGTCGAGAAGAAGTCCGAGAATCGGCAATCGCGTCGCGCCGGAAATCGAGCAGAGGGTAATAGACTACGCCGTGCAGTTCCCGATTCACGGCCAGACTCGCGTCGCCAACGAACTCAAGCGTAAGGCCGTAATGTCCAAAAACTCATCCCTTCAGCAAATCCCGCAGTTTATCGAGGATCCCGCCGGTGGCCAAGTCTAGCTCTGAGAGCGGATTTCTTGTATGACAGCGCGCCAGGGGAATATCGCAATCATTATTGAAGCGCTTTTAAGGTCGTTGATCTACGTCCTTTTTCCTTCAAGGCAAGCACAAGAAGTGCTGATGCTGCGTAAGGAGCTCCAAGTCCTGAACGTCAGGTAAAAAGGCCTCGTTTTACTGACAGCGATAGGTTGCTGTTAGTTGCGCTCTCGAGGATGCGATAGCGTGTAACGCAACGTCTGGTAAACAATAAAACCAGACACTGTAATTAGATGGCATAGGGCTCTGGTCGCTGGAAAATGGGACTTTTCCCGAGCCAGGATTGGTCGACCTGTGATCACGGATGACATTCGATTGTTGGTCGTCGAAATGAAAAAGAACAACCCTCGCTGGGGTCTTCGGCGGATTAAGGGTGAGTTGCGCAAGATAGGGGTATCACTTTCGAAGTCTAGCATCTCGAATATTCTGAATGCCGCCGGTTACGCGCTTTCTGGGTCGACTAATTGCAATTAGCCCCCGAGAATCTTGATCTTAGAGCATTACAATTTTGGGAAATCTGACTTGACGTCAAGGCGGTGTTGTAAACGGATGCCTGACCAATACTGCCTGCAAAGAAATAGTTTGTTGCTGTTGTGCTTCCTTGTGCGCCAATTTTGAGAGCCTCAATTGTATTTGGGACATTACCGGTGCAATTCGCAGTAGCTGTTTGCACAGCGCCGTCAACATATAACTTTATATTAGCCGATGCTAGGCCGCCATCATATACACCGCATACATGGTGCCATGCGTTATCATTCAAAGCGCTATTGGACTTCGCCACGCATCCAATAGATGCGACATTGAACTGAATCTTGTTTGTACCGGGATTGTAGTCGCCGCCGAAATGATATTGCCAAACGTCGTAGGTTTTTGCGACAATTCCGGAGTATTGCGCAATGCTGCTAGATTTAATCCAACTACAAATGCTCAAGGTATTGCCGGTTACAAGCTCTACATCACCAAAATTCACCACGTCACTACTGCCATCAAAAGTCAACCGATATGGGTTGCTTGATGTTCCATCACCATTCCACCCGCTACTTGCTCCGCAGCTTGCGAAATTTGTGAGAGTTCCATTCAATGCAGAACTAGATAGATCAAACCAACTTAGATTTGTCGAAGCACAACCGTTCGCAAAAGGCCTTAGACCTTGCTTAGCATTGGCGGCATCGAGGTTCAAAACTAGTCCCTCTTTGACAATATTGCCGACTGGGTTTTGACGATAGCGATCTGCGGTCGCGTCAAAGTTAGTTTTGATATTCGCAGCGGTGGCGACAGCAGAGCCGTCACTTGTGCCGTAAAGGAGTAAATCAGCGAGATATCCAACCCAACCTTTAGTTCCTGATGCTGTGGAGCCGACTGTGAGATTGGTGGATGCGGAACTAAGCGTTTGAGGGACAGAATTGACGGTGCACTCTTGACGACCGTTGACAAAGAAGCTAGCGCTGCTCCCATCGATAAGACCTGAGATAAAATTCCACGTTGAAGACGAAAAACCTGAAGTGCTGGTACAGGTGGCGCCGTAGGTGCCGATGCCTGCGTTATACATAGTCGCTACTTCCGCTGACGTTAGAGAGCTGCTAAATATCGTTACCTCGTCGATTTTCCCAGAAAACCAATAGTTCCCGGTCGCCGTCGCGGCACTGTAGGTGCCGATCCGAGCTTTATTGGTCAAACTGTGTACCTCACTTCGACTCGCGATAGATCCAGAATGCAGGCCGCTCGTAGTAACTGGTGCCCCATTGAAATATGCCGATATTTGCGAACCCGATCGAGAGCATATTACATGACCCCACGTTCCAAGCGTATAGGAAGTGAGTGGAAATTTGTACTCGGTGTAATTGTTATCGGTATAATGAGCGAAGCAATGAAGCTCAGTGCCGCCGTTGTTGTCTATTATAACTCCTAGACTTGATGCGCTTGCACTTCCATCGCCGCGCAAGTCAAGTAAGTAGCTCCGCCCAACGGCATTGTGCGCAGTCAGGTTAAACCAAATAGACACAGTATAATCTGAAAGTGTTGTAGGATTTGTAAACGCAGGAATAGCAATATATTGAGAGCTTCCATTGAGGGTAACTGCTTTGTCAGAGTCCGCTGTCATGGCACCCGAGCTACCCATGGTTGGTGCATTTTTATAACTAGCATTATTTCCATACCCAGAAATATCAGCGGCAACTGTCCCTGAGGACTCGCCAAGACGCCAGTATGCGATAGGATTTTTCGCCATCACTACATCTTGATAACTTTTGCCGAGGACGAAGTCCATTTTTTTGCCAGTAGTGCCGGCTCGGTAAAGGGTTGCAACTTGTGCGGCTGATAGCACTGAACTAAAGACACTCGGCTCGTCAATTTTTCCAGACCAGCACTCACTTACGAAGTAATCGGCATCGCAGCCAATGGAAACATTTGTCCTCGATGTGTACAGAATTGATGTGCCGTAGGCGGTAACATCTTTTGTACTATCAAGAACGCCATTTACATATAGTTTGATAATTCCGTTATTAAAAGTGCCCACTACGTGGGTCCAAGCATTTAAACTGTACGATGTACTGCTGGTTAAAGAGCCCCGAGTGTAATCGGCGTTCACATTGAAACCTACGTGCGGCTTTCCACCGTCTGCTCCTAACTGATATGAAAAGTAAGGCGCGGTCCAGTTGGATGCTCCATAGGGAAATATCAATGCCTTATTCCAAGAAGAAGTCGCCGTAGGATAAACCCATGCGGAGATCGTAAGAGCTGAAGTTTGCTTGAGCGATGAAGTACCCGCTATATTAACATAGTTTGATCCAAAGCTAGCAGCGGTGTCGCTATCAGAGGTCAACGCCCCTGATTGTGCTAACGTAGGACCACTCACGTAGGTTCCGTGACTTCCGCTTGAACCTATATCTGTTGCTGTTGTTCCACTCGTCTCTCCGAGCCTCCAGTACCCCACAGGATTTAGACTCATCACCACATCGCGGTAACTAGGCTTTTGCCTGACAGTAAATCCGTTACCTGCGGCATTGCCGCTATTACCTAAAATCACAGAGTCACTGCTAGAGCTTACATTTGATGGATTCACCCAACTAGAAAACATCATCTTCGTTGAATTATTTCCAACGGTGCTGCCGAAATCAATTCTGCCACTGCCATTGAAACTTAAACTATGAGGACTAGAGTAAGTCCCTGCTCCTACCCACGTCACATGAGCGCTAGAGCTCATCGTTCCATCATATCCATTGCCGGACAAATCGTTCCACGTCAGGACGCTGTCGGATACTGGACCAGTAAGATCTGCAAACTGGGCATCCCAGTTGCCAATCAAGTTGCTCGTAGCATAAGCGGGTCTGACATCGATTACAAAAATCCTGGAGCCACTTCCAGACACGTTGGTACCAATCACCTTAAACTCAAACGGTCCAAACACGCTGTAATCAGGCGTCCAGCTCAAAGCTCCCGTTGCGGTGTTAAAACTGGCAGTGCCGACAAGTGAAGAACAGTTAGTTCCTGTTGCAACAACGCCATCGATGACCTGATCAAAGGTGCAGGCGTAGGTCATGCCTGAGTCGCTGCTTGTGTTTGTGTTGTCAAAGTCTTTGGTGAACGTTGCACCTTGATTGATATAATTCGAAGGAAAGTTTTGGTCGCTTTGAGTGCTGATGACTGGTGCTAGCAAAGTAATATTAAAACTAGTGCTATCCGCGGTGAGAGCTCCGACACCGCCGCTGCCGGTGGTCGAAGATTTAGTTGCCCGCAAAGTTTTAGCTCCAGCATCACTTAGGTTTAGACCCTTACCGCTGAAATTGGCAATACCAGCCACTGCAGCCATAGAAACATTCCCGCCCAAAGATCCTGTGCCGTATTGTAGTGTCATTGTTATTGTGTCAGTAGCATCCGCGCCAGTAGTGACCGTGTTGCCGTTCGCGTCCAAGATGGAAATCACTGGTTGCGTACTCAACGCAACAGACGCGTAGCCATCCGGTGGTTGTGATGTAAACACGATGCTTGCTGCCGGGCCGTTTTGAAAGGTCACGCTGCCGTCAGCTTTGCTGATCGGTGTCGCGATACTCAAAGTCTTCACTTCAGCTTTTGTTGACGTCATTGTGCAGGTTGACGCGCCAGAACCATCGGTCGCTGAACATGTGGCATAGGAGTTAGTCGTTCCAGTGTTGGTCGCAGAAAATGTTGGGATGACCCCGACGATGGCATTGTTATTGGCGTTCTTTAGAGTGATAGTCACTGTCGAGGTGGCCGTGCCGTCCGCAGTCACTGGCGATGTGCCGGTGATCGTAGAATTTGCAACGACGGCGGTCGTTGCAACAGTGATCGACGATGAACATGCGGATACTGTGCTATTGCCAGCTGAGTCAAAGGAGGTAATCTTGTAGCTATAGTACCCTTCGCCGCCTGCAGTATAAGATGCTGTCGCTATAGAATTTGAGTTAATATTCGTTGAGCTGCCTGACGTGGTCGTACAAGTAGCGTCGCTATAAAACTGAATGGCCTGTGATGCGAGATCACCGGAATTTGAAACAGTCCATGCCGCAGTCAAACTCGTCGCGGTAGTTGGTGATGATTGACTCCATCCTAACGACGCAGCCGCGTTGGGTGCAGTTATGTCTTTGGTCACGACTATGTTTGAAGAAGTCGTAGAGTTTCCTGCTTCATCAACATGCGTTGCAGTGATTGAAACGCTGCCGCTGTTGATTGTGCTGGCATTGACCGTCGTTGTCCAATGAGGGTTTGACGGCGTAGAGCATGTCACTGCTGAAGATGGATTTACCGTGATGGAACCATCGGTGATAGCTACCGACACTGCGCGAGTGTTTTCAGAACACGATCCTGAAATTGTGATGGAACTCACATTTGCGTTATTGATGTATCCACCCGATGAAGGCGTGGTAACAGAAACTGTGGGTGCGGTGCCATCGTACGTTTTAGATAGTTGCGAGGCGGCCGTGTTGGTGTTGCCGGCACCATCTTGTGCAACCCCTCCTGCGACGTTGACTGTGACAGCGCCATTACCAGACGGCGTTACGTCTAGCGTATAAGTCGTGGCTGACCCTGCAAAGTTCGAAGCTAAGGCGTTTGTGAGTGAAACATCTCCAACCACAAAATTGGTCACAGCTTCATTGAATGTTATTGTCACTGGTATCGTGGTTTCGTTGGTGACAGAGGCAGACACTGACGACGAAATCGCTACTGTCGGTGAAACTGTGTCAAAGGTGCGAACAAGCTGAGCGGCAGCAAGACTGATACTTCCCGCGGAATCAATAGCAACGCCCGATGTTACATCAACCGTTACCGTTCCTTGCGCTGCTGGAGTCACATCAAACGTATAAGTTGTCCCAGATCCTGCAAAATTTGAAATGCTCGCGTTACCGATAGTGACATCGGTGGCGACAAATTCCGACACGGCGGCACTAAAAGTGACGGTGACTGGAATTGGGCTCGTTGCTGTCGATGACGATGATGTCGAAGTGATGGTTGCTATTGGTGCTGCACTGTTAAATGTCACTCCGAGGGTGTTGCTTGCCATACTATTGTTCCCTGCTCCATCTGCTACAGCGCTAGCGGTAACTGTTGCTGAAACAGCACCGTTAACGATTGGATAAAGATTAAATGTGTAGGTGCTTCCCGAACCGGCTAGATTTGCTGCGGTTGCATTGACTAAAGTCAGATCGCTGAGACTAAACTCAGATACAGATTCACTGAAAGTTGCAGTCATCGGCACGGGAGATACGTTGGTTGTTGAGTTAGAAGTTGTTGTCAACACCGTGCTCGGAAGTGATGTGTCTTTGGTGAGAGTGATGCTTTGCTGCAAAGATTTCTGACCAGTGTCAGCAAGATTATCGGCGTAGAGCGTTAACGCTCCTTCGCTTACGGAACTAAAATCCAAGTCTGCGGACCATAGGCTATTGGTACAGGTTGCAGAATTGGAATCCGGCAAAGCAGTTTTTGTACCGCTAGAGCCTGTCGAAACGCTGAAACTGATAATAGACCCTTCGACAGCGCAGGTTCCTGCAACGGCGAATCGGCTGACATTGCCAGCGTTGATATAGGACGCACTTGTCGGCGAAGTAATCGACATGGAGATGTAAGCCGATACGCGTTCTAAGGCGATCACCCCCCATTCGCGAAGATTTATGACGACCCCACTGTCGAGTACAGAGAAATCTTTGCGCGAAAGATAGCGACTCTGTCCGGTTGTGCTCGACGTGAATTTAACGAGCACATCTTCTAGACTGGTCAGAGAAAGTCCATCAGACAAGATGCTCGGCAACACCAGACTCATCGAAGTGCTAATTTTTTGGTTGCCAAAGATGCTCATGGCGTATGACGAATTCATGAGGGAGAGCTGATCGCCAATATTCATCGTGATCAATACACTTTCGCCCTCAACTGCCTTCAACGGAATTCCTAATGCAAGTCCGGTAAACATGGCTTTTGATTTTTCGGCTGAATAACTCACTTCAGACGAGAGGTCAAATTGCTGTACCAATGTAAAGTCATCTATCGATGAGTTGCGCAAGTTTGAAACTTTGAGATTGATAGAGCTATTTTGCTGACAAGACAAAGCAAGTACGATGGTGGCAAACAGTATTAGTTCAAGCATTGAATTTAATGGTGAAAACGCAAGCGACACTGTGAAATCATTCGATTTTTTCAGTGTGACATCTACGTTAGCTGGTTTTTCCACCGTGTTCACCGGTTTAAACTCCTAAAATTTCATCCGCACCTGATCATATATCTCGGAAGAAGTGGGTTGAAACTTGAGGTTTTTAATGAATAATAATCCAGTAATTACGGATGGTTAGATTGAATGTGGTCCCGTGAATTTACTCCGCGCGCCTTCTGGTCATTGGACTTTCGCCAGTGAATTCCGACCAGGGAACAGCGACCGAGCTCGCATTGATGCCAAGTTTCCGCAGGAAGACTATCAACGACTTCTGATCGCGCAAGAGACTGGTGACCAAGAACTTGCGAAAGAAGCAACAAAGGCACTTGAAGAGCATTTCCTCACCTATCCACGCCCGCCAACCTACCGCACCACGGGGTACTTTGTATCCGCCTAATCCACCCCACGTTGACTGCCCGAGCTAATGCACTTTCGGAATCGGCAGCAGAGCTTCGTAATCTTCGACTGTGGTGCAGCACGGTAGACGTTCAAAAGTTTCGGAGAGGTATTGGTGCGGGTTGAGTCCGTTGGCTACGGCTGTGCGTAGCACGGTGTAAATGACAGCGCTGGATTCAGTACCGATTTCAGCTTCCGAGAAGAGCCAGTTTTTTTTGCCGAGAGCGAATGGACGAATTGCGTTTTCGATGAGGTTGTTGTCGAGTTCGATTTGGCCATCTTCTAGGTATCGTTCAATGAGCGGCAGTTCTTTCGACGCATAGCTAAGGGCTTTGCCGTAAAGAGAGCTTGGCGCATTGCGCGAATGTTCGCTTTCGACGTATTGCTTTAGTTGTTCAAAGATCGTTTTGCTTTGCTGCGCGCGTGTGGCCCTGCGAATTTTGGGAGCGCTCTGCCGCACCGAATCTTCAATTTGATACAGCTTCGCGAGTAAACGGATCACGTTTGCTGCTGGATGTTTTGGTTGTTCGGACTTTGCAATAGCATCCAGCAGGCTTCACGAAGAGTTCTCAACTTCTGAAAATGCATTAATTTATATTTGTTTCAGCAACGGTCTTTGCGACGTCTCTTAATTCAATTCCGTCGCGCCCTTTCCCGTACACTCCTCTGCGAAATCCTGCGCTTCTCAATTTGACGTAATCCTCCGGAACATGGTCTTCCCGTGGATTGGCTGGCAAACTGTACGTTCCCGGAAACAGCCCGCGTTCAATTCCGTAAAGGGTCAGATAGTCATTAAGGTGCGTCCACCACGCTTTAAACCGCTCGTATTCAGCCGGCTGCAGATATTCAGCAGGCCATACTAAATGCCAATGAAATCCATTTTCTTCGCCCATCAATCTTGCGACCTGAGTAACTTCTTGCGGAATCTTTTGCAAATCCACTTCTGCACTCGCAGAAATTGCGCGGATTATCTTTTGAATATGGATCGTCGATATATCGGCTAACGTATTTTGGCTTGTATCCATGCTCTTGAATGAATGCCGCGAAAAATACGGCCAGGTCGCAATCTTCTTCCAAATAGGCATAGTTTCCTTTGACATAGCTGAAAGACGATATTTTGTTGGCCAATCCTAAATCGGCCAAGTCTTGCATCGGCACTTTCAGCCAACTATGCCCACCATCATCAATCAGATAATAGTTTTCATTGTGCATGTTTCACCTCATTCAAAGTTAGTGACAAGCGCCAGTGCTCATTCACAGCCTTCACATTGCACCGATCATGCCCGCTAATTTCGCAGTGAATTCAACAAGCAAACTGTCTAAGGAATGGACGCAAAAAGCCCAATGATTTTGGGTGTTTGGGCGAAATTGTCGATTTTTTATATAGGGCGAAAAAAATCACTCATATAGCACTCAGGGGAGAATTTTTATGGGATTTGAAATTTGAAAATCTGGAAACAGACTTCGAAGAAAAACTGTGAACCCAGATCTTTCACCAGCCGTACCAACATAAAAGATCCGAGTCCACTTAATGGACTCATTCGGACGATCTGAAGCTTTGATGATTCGCTCGAAAGTAGAAAGGAACAGATTCCAATTATTGCCATGTAATAACTGATCACTAATTTGGAGATTATGTAGTGGCAAATGCCTGTGGATAACTACTGATAACTATCTGTAATTGCAGTCGTTTTGCTGTCGCGAAGGTCGCCGGTGCGAATCCGGTTTCCCGCTCCAATCATTTCAAGACCTTACGTTCATCAGAACGAGCCCCAGAAACGACTACATCCGCAAAAAAATCGTACGTTTTTCCTATGATGTGATTTTATCCAAGGAAAATAACTCGAGCGGACGGGTAGCGTAGCGATTTTGCCTACGGCCGGTGGGCATTTTATGGAGTAGTTCACATAATTTGGGCACAGGTCATTCGGGTTCAAAACCGAAACTGCGCCTTCATTTGGAAGTCGATGAGGCAGATACCCTGAAACTTTCTCATGTTCTCGATTTTGGGTATGATAGCAGTAAACCTTGCGCAGACTTGTCACTAGACATGAATCGGTACAATTTGAATGTCGAGTTTTCTCAAAAGCGTTGAATGGCGCGCTAGACGCCTCATTCCCGTCTCTTTAATGATGCTGTTCCTTCTGTTGCCAACAGAACCAGCTCGCGCAGATCGTTGTGGTTATTTAACGAGTCTGTGGGATTGGGGGATGGATGGTTTTCCCAGTCGTCGGACTGTGGAAGAATCGTTGGAATCCAAGCTTGGCAAAGACTTCGCAGAACAGCTCGCTAGCATGGTCAACGCTAACTTTTCTCATCTGAAGTTGTCCAACTCTGAGTTGGATTTGGTGTCTTCGTACATCAATCCTAACGTCGAAAGATTGGACCTGTCACTTAACTCACACATTAACGTCCGTACAGTGAGGCGACTGATTGCAAAGTTTTCCCGACTAAAATCAGTCAAACTGAATGGCATTGATCGTGCGGCAAGTCTCTCAAACGAGTTAGTAGACGGAAACCCGCAGTTGCGAGAAGTGCATGCGGACGGCATGAATGCGCCTGAATTGATGGCATGGAAAAAATCAGAGAAACTTACATACATTGATTTGCACAACAGTGCAGTCACCCGCGGAGGCTGGTTTGGGGGATTGACGTTCAAGGTCTTGAAAGATTTTTTGACCGACCCGCCGGCCAAACTGAAAGAAATCGTGCTTCCGGATATGCAGTTTATCCAGTTGCGAGAACTGGAAGCGCTAGCCGTTCAACGAAACATAACGGTTTCAACGCGCAGAGTGTTCAAGAAAGTCGAATTTGATTCCCAAAAACCCCCGTATGACGGCGATACTGTAAAATTAGACATACCAGAGCTTGGTTCAACCGATGGTCGCAGTGTTTCGATAAGAATTCGTTCTGTAGATTGTGCCGAAATGAACTCCACGGATTCTTTCGAGTTAGCAATGGCCATTGCTGCCCGAAACTTCGTGACCGAAAGACTGACAAAGGGACGCGACATTCGCTTAGAAAACGTCGGTCATGACAAATATGGGCGGCGAAAACTAGCGGAGATTCGAATCGACAACGAGTATTTGTCCGATGAATTAATAGAAAGGGGATTTGCTGTTCCATACGACGGTGGCACCAAGACGGAAACAAATTGGAAGCAAATGTTTATCAAAGATCAAAACAGCATGATGAATTGGCTGCGACGGTCTGAAGATGGTTCAAGCCTTGCGCAAAAGTTGAAAATTTAGAAAATCACCAAGTGAAACGGCTGTTTTCCGTATTGTCGATCGACGGCAAGGGAGCAGGCGCAAGATTGACCCAGCCCATCAGAACTGATACCGTTTTGAAATCACCTGTACCTTCAGCATACTTATCGGAGACGCTATGAAACGCATTGCACTGGTTTGCTCACTTACGCTGGGTCTGTTTCCTTTGGCGTGTAAGAGCAGAGAATCAACTTCCTACAGCAAATCTATCGTTTCAAACAGTCCAGAAGACGGAATTGCGACTAAAGATACTAGAGTCTATTCAGTGAAGCCGAATGCGGCTGGAACAGTCTTTTTGATTCGTTCGTCGTGCATTGACGGCAAGCCCATCACAGAGATCACCTGCGGCGAAAATGCGTCCTTTTTGGAACGAGACATGGTCTATCGTCTCTGGGACAAAGAAGCAAAAAACAGTTCGCATAAGACTAACGGAGACTCGTTATTCGCCGAATTGAAAGCTGATAAACAAAGAGTTGATACCAAACTCCAAGAACTTGGCAAATTGCAAAGTGAAGGTCCTTTGGATGGTGAAAGTGCACATGCACCTTTTCTTAGAGCTAGATCCAAGCAATTGCAAAATTTGATCGACCGAATCGAGGCGCAGGCTGCAGAAGAAAAAACCAAACAAGAGCAAGCCGATGCCAAGAAGCAAGCTGAGGCTCCTCAGTATGACGTCGATGCTCTGCGTCTTTTGAAAGTTTTGCTAGAAGATCGTGAATTAGTTCCGCTGCCTACCGAACCGACAGGAGCTCAGTTTGCGGGGAGTGAAAACGTCGCACAGCTTGGTAAGAATGTTTCAGAATTGAATAAATTCAAAGCCATGATGGATCAAGTGATTGACAAGTTCAGCGTGCCCTTTTTGTTGAGCCAATCTAAACTCCCATACATTGTTAACTCGGCAAAGTCCGGAAACATTTGGATTCGCCTCGGCGCCCAAAATGACAATCTACTGGCTTCCAAGGCTTGTCGAGAAGCAGGCGAATCTGCTCAACTAGATTTCAGACTTCCGACCGTTGAACAAGCCGCCGCAGAAGTAAATTTACTTCATACGTCCGATGTTGGATCAGTGGTTGATAACGGGTGGTTGTCCGCCAAAGCTTGGGCAGCTTGGAGTAACTCTAAAACCGCGCGCGACGGTCGAATTTTTTGGGTTCTCGATCCTAAGATCGGTGCTGGCGGAAAGTTTGACGTAGGTACTAGCACGTGGATTGATTCTCGGGTGGGATCTGCGGATGTGGTTTGCGTCTATGATCGCAGCAAAAAAGTAGTCGCAGGCAGCAACTGATCGAGCAGGAGAATGTTGACGATGCCGTGGAAAACCTCAATCTATTGCGCTGTGTTGATTTTGTCAGGGGCATGTAAATCGGTTAACCGATCTGAATTGGACGGCATTTCCACCGATGTAGATGCTCAAGGCCTCAACACTGGACGGTATTTTGCCTTTCACGGCCAAATGTTGCCATTGACTCACCAACCCGGCAAGGAAGCCGCGTATGTGGTGAGGTCTGCATGCGGCAAAGAACCAACGTTTCTGGCAGATTGCGCCGGCAAAAAAGATGCGATTGAAGCTGATGCATTTGCACGAATGTTTTTGGGTGTGAAAGAACCGGCACATCTGAGTGGCGACAGTCCTGATGCAACGTTACGGCGACTGCAGGCGAAGTCTCTAGAACTTTCGAAACTGGATGGAGCTCAAGAGTCGGCCGAAATTATACGTCGACAAAAGCTGATGAAGCTGCAAATTGCCCGAATTTCGTCACAAATTACTCAAGAGAAGGCTGGCAAAAGTATTGCGGCTCCTCCCGACAAAAATGTCGTCAATGAACTCAAAAATTTGATTGATGATCCCGATCTTCTTTCAATTCCGGCCGATGACCCCGACTTCGAGATTTATAAACCGGTGTTGGCGACATTTGCGCGGATTTTTGAACGCGTCGGCATTCCTCTCGCCCTCGCCGGCGGTGCGTTTTGGGACGCAGAGACCCAGACCGTTTGGATGTACGCCGGAACCCAAACATCTGCTGCCGCTTCTGGGGCATGCAGAGGTATCGGCGCCAAAGGTACGACACTTGCTTTTTCGCTACCGACCGCCGAGCAACTTTTGACGCTCAATTCCTACAAGAGATTGAAGACGTGGTTCATTCCTGAACTCGAAGATACATGGCTTAATTACGGAGATCCAAAAACTTATTTGTGGTCCAAATCCAGTACCCCCGTCGAAAACGCAGTGCTTCTTGAGTTTGCCGATTTAAGAGCTACTGACGGTGGACCGAATTCAGCTTATCCAACCTATTGCCTGCTAAATCGCCCAGAACAAACGGAGTCAACATCGTCAGTCAGCGTTAGAGGTAATAATTCTACATCGCAACAGGTATCTGGTTCGCAAAATACATCACGACTTTCTGAAGAGTCTGATCCTCGGTTTTTAAAAATGCTGACATTTGAAGGCGGCGGGTTGCGATGCAAAGATCATGGCAATGCAGAACTGGGCATTTCTTCTGTGTTTGTCCTTTTCGATCCGAGTGTCCAAAACAAAACTATCAAAACATGGTTTGAGGCGAATAACGCCCAATACCAGAGTGAGCCTATCATGATCTCGGAAGTTGATTTTCAAAAAGATTCGACCGTAAGCCTAAGCGGATGGCGGCAACTGCAGCGCCCAATAGCGTTGACGTCTGAACAAATGCGACGGATCTTTTCGGGAATCTTTCAACCGAGACTCAAAGCTAAAGCCACCGCGCCCGGAAACGTGGGTCAACTACTCATCAAGAGTTGTGATTTCGCCAGTTAATCCTTTGCGAGGACTAAGCATGCTGAAGATTTTCAGTTTAGTTATTCTGACATTTACCTTTAGTTGTAAGCCGCGACAAAACTCGGCGGAACTTTCGGAACAAAAATCAGGTAACAAATCACTGTTGACCATGGACTTTGGCTCTCCTAACGGTGGCCTGATTAACAGTCAGCCTGCCATCGATGTCGAGAAAGTTGAGGAAATTAAACGCGCCATTCAAAACGAACACTTATCATTTGTAAATCGCGACCGATGGGTCCGAAAAGAAATGATTAGGATGGCCAAGGAAACGACGACCGCCGATTTTTTGAAATGGAGATTGACGGGGCACAAAATGCACGGGTCGTTTTCTAAGGAAGAAGTGGATAGTTTGGAAGAAGAACTGGATCTCATGTGGCGTACAGTTAAAACAATCAAATTCAATCACATTAAACTTGCCAGCGCGGTTTCTGGTGAAAATGTAGAGAATGTTTCTCCTGAAGTAATGCTTCCCTATTACATCAAACTTAGAGCCGTAAATAATTTTGTCACCTCCGAGTTGCAGCGCGATGTAACGGACGTGTATTGGACGGACGCTGGAAATTTCATCAACAAAAATTATGATCGTGCGGCGCAGTGGCTCGACAGTTCCAAAGATGAATTGACCGCCTATGTGAACTTCGCTCTCGAATCGGCCTTTCCACGGAGCCAAAAAGTCTTTGATGAGAATAGGCGCCGCGTCCTTGAGGCGACAGTCGTACAGTTGCGCGAGTTAGATGACGCTGACGCAAGAGCCAAAGAAACAGAAGAGAACGCTAAACTTTTTCCGAGTTCTATACCGGATCTAAAAGACGCGATGGTTGCTGCACAATTGCAAGCGACTGAAAGTCAAAGAAAAACATTATTGGGAGTATACCAATCTCTGACTGGTAAACCGTACAAAGGAAAAGGTTCCAAACCGAGCAACAAAAGCAGTGAAAAAAAATCAGGTCTCGGCTTGGTTGATGATGCAGAAGAGTCCAATGACGACGCACCGGTAGATGCTCCCATTGATGAACTTACATTGGTCGATGTAAGGCAGGGTGATTATTCGCCGTTGATGGGTATCCAGTTTGCAGAATCAGGCGGCTATGGAGGATATTCGGGATTCTGGGTATCTCCGGGTCCAACCCAAGGGATCGCTGGTACCATTACCGTGCTAAAAGGTAAAAACCATCGAGTTAATCAGCAAGGCAACTTAGATTCTTGGCGTTACGACCCAAATTCAGTACCAGTCATGGGACTTGACGCAGGATCATACTGCAAACGAGCCCTGCATGTTTCTGGAAGATGGATTACGGGAATAGGCGCTGGCTTGGCGTTTGTGGGCGGATCTTGGCTTAGCTACGGGTTTACCAGCCCAAATGTGACTTCACTGTTTAGCCTGCTGTTTGGAACAACCGTTGGCGTCGGAGCTGAAGCAGCCGTCATGGCTTTGGCACCGGGGTATAAAGTGTCGGTGGCACTGACGCCTAAAAGACTTCTCATCGAATATGGTCCTTTGCTTGGACTCTTTGGAGGTTATTATGCCGGAGTCGGCGCAGACATAATTTATGAATTTGATCCGCCAGCCTGTCCAGAAAATCACCAAGATAAGATTTTGCAAAAGTAGCACTTGAGTAACAGAGATTAAAGTGGAGTAGCCGTGAGCAAAATGAGCACAAATCGTTGCGTTGTCTCGACTCTTCTGGTCTTAGCCGTGACAGGGATCGCAGCTTGCAAATCCATGAACTCGCGCCGCTCCCTTTCTCAGCTCGAGGGCGTAGACCTTCCACTGGAAAACACACTAAGTTCCTTGCAACGAATGGTTTGCTGGCGTTACCAAGCAAAATCCGAAACGGATGAGTTTGCCAAGGTGGTCACCGGCAAAAACATGAAAGTCATCGCTTGTAATTTTGGCTCGCCCCTGGACAAACAAAAGAAATCAGAGACTTCCCACTACATGAACGAAGCTCTTGTCATGGACGAGGCTGTCGTTAGGAAGCTCTTAATCGACTTATCAAAAAATCGTGTAGCGCAGGTCAAGAAAGAAAATGAGGAAGTGCGAGCGAATGTGTATGAACAATATGCGACGACACAAGCCAATCTGTTGGCTGCGCGAGAGTTATTAGCATACAAGCAGTCGGAGATTGACGAACGCATCGGATCTGGACTTAGTGCTGATAGTCCGGTCGTCAGGATATTGTCACAAACTCGAGATACCCTTGCTGCAAACGTGAAAGAAGCTGAGCTCAAAGCGGAACAAGCGCGATCGAAACTGCCAGCGGATGAGCAAAACAAGCAATCACAAATGCCATCAGTGCCGAAGGATCCGACGGCATTCGAATACATCGAGCTGATTGGTCTTGAAGAGCTTGTTAAGAATGGAGGTTTTCAACCGGTCGATAATCAACGATTTCAGAATGCTCACGAAGATTTGGCACTGTTGATGATCAAACATGGTATGCCGTTGCAAGCTTTGAAGTTACTAACAACTGGCGGCGACGCTTCGGAGTATCTGAGACTCTTAACGGTGCCCGTCCCTGAGGAACTTCAGGGTGCGTATCATTATGTCGAAAGCATCAATGTCGGTAATCCTATGATGAATCCAGGAGAGTATGTAACAGTCGACATCTATCCTGGACAGATTGTGAAAAATTCATCAAGTGGTGTCTTTAACGATACCGGAACGACTCCGATAAAGTCGCTCAAGGTTGACCCCACTCACCGAAGCATTATTCGAAGCGGAGGGGCCCATGTGCTGTCAGTCGGGGAAGTGTTTCGCGGGGGTCGTTGTGCCACGCCATTGGCTGGTGAAGACACTTCATCCGAAGATGACGAGCGACAGAAAGCTTCGGCACTCAAGTTTGAAGGAACGTTTGTTATCTCGGGAATAACTTATAATTCAAGCTATCCATTTCACAGTCCAGTGTTCGCAGTGGATAACTCAAACATTATCGGAAAATCTGAGAGTAACAGGCGTGTCCTACAAGTTGCTCACGTCATCAACTCAACAGCGAAGGTTAAGGTGTCAGAGGAACGGCAATTTTGGTTTGGTCCAAAAGGGTATTCTTTTTGTGTCGGAAGTCCAAGGCATGCTTACGAAGTTAAGGATATAAACGGAATGATGAGTGATTAGAAAGAGCGGAACGATGGCGGGTGGGGAGAATCGTTCCCTCTAACCGGCCCCTCGCTGTTGATGAATACCCCCTGTACCTTTCTAATCAGTTCTGAAACCCATTGACCACCTTGTTCAATGGGCGTTTGGTCAACTTAGGCTTGGATGACCGCGGGATGGTGGGTGACGTTCAGTAAAGTAAGGATTAAAAGTTGGTCCGATTGTCAAATTTCAGGGATTTTCTGAGCAAAAGTGGGCTTTGTTAGCCCTAAACACCAATGCCGCCACCTGAATTTAGGCTCTGTTCGCGGGGACATCTACATCAACGGCAGGTTCGCAAATGGCAATGTCTATCTTGGATCGCCAGCAGGAAATTTCTGCGTCCAATCTTCAGGTCCATTTTCAATCCCATTTGCGGATAGCACCCCGTGCAACGCAGAAGGTTAGTACAAAATGTCCATGTTTAAGTTTGTCGTTCATCCAGGCAATAACTCAAATACTTTCGCAGGGCCATGATTTTTGTGGCGGGCACATAACAACCATCGCTACACTAGCAGTTCACACAATAAGATAGGATGGGTCCAATGAAACGCACAAATCTCTGCATGTTCCTTCTCAGTGCTGGTTTAATCTCAAGTGCCGCCTTCGCAGTTGAGATGACGTCTGCAATGCACGACAACCGCGCTACTTTCACGACTCGAGTCGGAGCTTCCAAACGCGCGTACCCCGACGGCGCCACCTGTTGTAGCGATGACATTGTAGTCCCCGACGCGGCAACAGAGATGTTTAACCTTGAAATGAAAGTGCCACAGACTGAGGAGGTAGTGCCGATTCTTGGTTTTCGCTCTAGCGGTCACGATGATATGGGGTTTTCCTTTATCCAGGGTTATGCCGGCGGACGCTATGTTCCCAAGTTTGCATCGATCGGGCCGGTGCAGGCCTATGCCTCCGGCGCTTTGAGCTATGGTGAAATTCGGATTTTAGAATGGTCGGATAGGGGCTTTTCGGCATCTGTTCCGGCTGCCGGTGTCATGGCCAGCGCCGGAACCACAATTGCTGTTGCGAGCAACTGGGCAGCGGATTTGAATGTGTCGCTGGAACAAGTTTGGGGGGACACGAGGGCGGATTTCCGCGTGCGCCAGGCTACGGCGACGGCTGGAGTTGAATACCGCATGTGAGTCTCTTGCCGCGCTGTCGCGGCATAGGGCATTTTCAGCAAAGTTTGTCATTCAGCAAAAGACGGTCCAGCCCCCGTGTTTCCGAGTTGACTTGGCAATAGTCCTGCTCCCCTACTGAGCTGAGAACCGGCCGCTGGTAGAGAAGATTTGAAACCTTTTCAGCATGGCGCGCACCTAACAACGTAAGGGTCGCGCCGATAAAACCAGTAAATCTGTACTACATAATTCCGGCCCGTGCAGGCCTGCGGCTTGGATGACCGCGGGATGGTGGGTGACGTTCAGTAAAGTAAAGCTGATGTAGTCATCGAGATCGCAGCATTTTCATTGCCTCAGCAATCATCGCTGGATTTGAAAAAATGGAGTTACGTCCTGTTTGCGGCCAATACATCCCAAATCCCCGTTTTTCGTTTTCTCGATTTTTCGTTCTTCCGCTCGTACGCAGTTAGCGCACAGTTCGGAAGGCAAGAGGGCCGAAGTGTGCCTTTTTTCCAGGCTATATCCTCCTTGGGAGCTTT
>Ga0255088_1000317_pt1 | contig 23049 bp, 20 predicted proteins | sample Colum_Miss_RepB__2_FD_188587 | JGI IMG/M metagenome (GOLD analysis project Ga0255088, IMG submission 188587) | Freshwater microbial communities from Columbia River, Oregon, United States - Colum_Miss_RepB_8d | ecosystem: Environmental > Aquatic > Freshwater > River | place: USA: Oregon...
GACGACTTGTGATCCATCAACAATATGCAAATCTCTCTTGATTTTTCCTCTCTTGTTCATGAAGGCAAGACAAAGTTTCCAAAGTTTCAGAAACAGGCCTGATTGGGCCCATTCTGTGAAATATCGGTGAACCGTGGATCGATTGCCGTACTTACGTGGAAGTGCTCTCCATTGGCAACCACTCCACATCAGATGGCAGATGCCTAGAAAAGCCCTTCTCAAATTAACTCTTGGACGACCTCTTCGTGCTACAGTTGTGCTCTGATAAGGGTTGATGAGTAACTGAAATTTCTTCCAAATGGATCGAGCTAGGTGTAGGGTTTGCATCGGGCGTTCTCTTTTTTTTGGTTTAAGCACCTAAAAAGAAACGCCTTTTTTATTATAAATCAACCTGGTCTGCACAGATCGCAAAACTTGCTTCAATCGATTCACAAAACTCAATCGGAGAAAGGCCGTTGAGGTGACAAACAAAACCACCAAGGCCCTCCTAGGGCTTCCCGTACGTTCAATAACAAACGACAGAGGCAAAGAATTCAACGACAGCAAGACATTGGAAGCAAAAATCGGCGTAAAAGTCTACTTTTGTGACCCCTACTCCTCCCACCAGAGAGGGACCAATGAAAATCGAATTGGCATTCTTCGGGACTACCTACCCAAGAAAACCGATCTCAAAAACATCTCTTGGAGAGATCTCAAGAAGATTGAGTTTGAAATCAACAATCGCCCATTGAAGTGCCTTGACTGGAGAACCCCTCATGAGGCTATATTAGGAAAATGTTGCACTGCATTTGTGTAGTCTGGAATTGTTTTGAGGGGCTAAATTAGTCTTGATCCGACTCAGTCAGATAAGACCTATGTTTGTGTTTGTGAATAGTTTAAATTACTATATATCATAAGTTTATTTTTTGGGTTTTAGTTTGTATCTCAGTTTTTAGAGTCTTACTCTTCAAGTTTAATGGATGAATGAGTAAAATTTGTGATGCGACTCAAACTATTTTGAAATGATCCGATTCATTATGTGAGATGATTTTATTCTCAGAAAAAGTAGAATCTATCCATACGGTGATGAATTGGATTTCTCAGTCACAGTTTGGCAAGAATGTACTTCAAGAAATGCAGAGATCTAGGTACTCTGATAGTATATCATTTAATCAATTTTCTCCTGATGTCTGTTCTAAGCTTAAAATGCATTCCCAGGTTTCTGCTGCATTTGTAACAGACGGTACTTATGGGGATATTTATTATGATGGCAGCTCTCAGCTAGGAATGCTGATTCCTGTTATCTTTCATGAGATCATTCATTCTATGGATGAAAGACTTTGGAAGCTTGCTAAATATCCTGATCTCTTAGCCTCTCAAAAAAGAGATATATTATTTCAGTCTGAGATACGTGCTTATCATGGCCAAATAGTTTTGCTTCGTGAGCTTTGGAGTGATTATCCTCAGTTGAAGCAATTTTTAGAGATAGAGTTTCCATATCTCCCTCATTTTCAAAGGGATCTCACTCCAGGCGAGATTGCAGAGTTGTACGGTGATTCTAGGAGGTCGGCGGTAGAATAAACACTAAAGTCAGGAGTTAATACGTTAGCTTAGTAGCGCAGTGGTGAGCTCCACGATCATGTTTATCTGGTTTAATAGCTCTTGAAAGCTTGAGTGTGGAGGTCTTATTCGATGAAATGGGTTTAATTTGCTTTGGTGGCAAATTGAATGGCAAAAAAAATGGCCCTGAGTTCGTAGATTTATTCGATCAAGATCAGAAAAAGCCATTGATCTATCGGGTCATACGGTTAAGTGACGAGTTGTTTCTCGATATTGATGGTCCAGGCAAAAATCCCGATGGTGATCAGTCCAACTAAGGTAGTCGAGATTATCATAAGATTCTGAAGAGATTCAGGTTGGGTGACTGAGGCTACAAGTATTCCTCCAAAAGGGAGTGTTATTTGCTGCAGAAGATATAAAATGCCGGAGATTTTTCCAAAATCTGAATGTGGGATGATATCAGCACGAATGAGTCGTAGAGCGAAAACGCCTACTGCGCAGGAAGCTTCAATGAGGATCACTGATACTACGAAAAGCCAAAAGTTGGGTGTAAAGCCCATGAGAAAAAAACCGAGATAGGCAATGACGTAGGACGACTTCCACAGCCAAAGTGTTGATTTTTTGGGCTGAAGCCAATGACTAAAAGATATGGCTGCCAAACTTGCAAGGTGACCCAATGTGAGGGTTAATCCCAGATGTTGTTCAGAGATATCAAATAATGCAAGTCCCATTGGTGTTGTTATTGCTGTGTATAAGCCTAATAGAAAATTATCTAAAAGAGTTAAGATAAGAGTCGCAAGGATGATTGGATTACTCAAAATAAGAGTAAAAGGCCGTGCAAGTCCTGAAAAAAAGACTCTTATGTTTTTCGAGGAGCTCGGTTCATTAATCTGTGCCTTTTGCGTTAATTTACTCCTTTTTGGATGCGCTATGATGAATGCAAATGAAGCGAAAAAAAATACCCCAGCCCCTAAAAAAAATGATGGGGTACCCATGTGACTGAGCAGGAAAGCTCCGCTCAAAGGTGCAAAGCACAAAGCAGCCTGATCAGCAGATTGAACCGATGCCTGAAAACTGAGAAATTGCTCTCCACGATAAAGACGTGGGCCCATGGTTTCTAGAGCAACTTGGGTCACTCCTCCAGCAAATCCATCCACGCTTGCAAAAATATTGAGAAATATGAGTGGAAGAGTACTTTCTGTCTCTGTCAGATTGATGAATACTAGGCTGGCAAGGGTACAAAAAATTGACCTCATTATGGCAGTAAGAATTAAAATACTTCTTTCTTCCATTTTGTCGCAAAAAAAACCAGAAAACGGATAGCCAATAAGTCGAAATGTCACATGAAGAAAAACAACCCAGCCTGAGTCCGTAATTCTTCCCGATATTTTGTAACTGAGTATCGGTAGCAAGAATGTAATGATATTTTCTGAAAAACCTGAAAAAAATCGATACAGGCTAATTTGGTAATGTATTCTTTTAATCATTAAAAATCCTTAAATTCTTATTATGACATAAGTTATTTTTATGCTAGAGCATTATTCCCAGAATGCTAAACAAAATACGTGGAATAAGGGTTGGTTTTACATACGATTTGAAGTCAGAACACCTTGCTCGGGGTGCCTCATTAGAAGATGTAGCTGAATTTGAGACATCAGAGACTATAGAAGCAATTACTTATTCATTGACACTCTTAGGTCTTGAGGTTGAGCCCATTGGTAATATCTTTAATCTGGTCCAACAATTGAGTCAGGGAAAACGTTGGGATTTCGTTTTTAACTTTGCAGAAGGGGTTCATGGAATCTCTCGCGAAGCACAGGTTCCATGTCTTTTAGATGCTTACCAAATTCCATATGTTTTTTCAGATTCATCTGTTCTCAGTGTAACCCACAACAAAGCTCTCTGTAAGCAAGCCCTCCAAAACTCCTCAGTTCTTACTGCACCCTTTGTACTTGTGCGAAACTTAGGAGATATTGAGCACTGTATGCTCCCTTATCCCTTGTTTGTTAAGCCGGTAGCTGAAGGAAGTGGAAAGGGAATAGGTGAAAAGTCCATTGTTCATAGCAGGATTGAGCTCTCTGAACAATGTAGTTTCTTACTCAGAGCTTTTCAACAACCGGTTCTGGTTGAGACCTATTTGAGTGGCACTGAATATACAGTTGGTCTTGTGGGATCTGGAGACAACACAAAAGTATTGGGGGTTACGGAAGTTAATTTTACTGAGTTTGCGGAGCAGAAATTCTACTCCTTTCAAAATAAAAAAGACTTTGGAGAACATATCTCCTATAAAGTTCCTGATCAAAAAGTATCCAAAGCTGTTGCAAAGGTTGCCTTAGATGCTTGGAAGCACTTAGGATGTCGTGATGGTGGTCGAATTGATATCAGAATGGATCATCAAGACACTCCTCACTTCATTGAGGTAAATCCATTGCCAGGCCTTCATCCCGGGTTCTCTGATCTAGTGATCTTGGCTGAGTTTAATGGTGTTTCCTATCATGACTTAATTCGGGAAATCGTTGCCAGTGCGATGAGTCGAATTTGGCCATCTAAATTCACCTCTAGTTTACAGCTTGAAAAGCCAATATGAAACTTTATTAGACAGAATACAGAGTTCCCTGTAAATGTTTGTGCTTACTTTACTCCAGGCTTTAAGTGAACTAAGTATTGGACAGTTTGAGATGCTATTTCATGGGCTATGATTGACTGGAGCATTCATCTTCTCTCTAGATATCTGCCTAATAATCCTATATATCCGCTTAAAATGGATGAGCTTGAATCAAAGCTAATCCCGGCATCTTGTCTCGATGTGTATTGTAATTCAATCTGGTCGCTCCTCTAATTGGAGGTGGTTTTGGCTCAGTATTTTACCTCAATAGCTCTTGTTCTATTTTCTCTAATCGCCTTCCCTGATTACCTAGAGGCCGCCCCTAGAGAGGCTTTTGTTCATTCGGGTGGAAAGACCAATTTGGTTTGCGACTCAGAGTTTGATCAAATGCAGTCGGTTCTTGATGTGGAGTTTGAGGCCGTTCGTTGGATGAGAAAAGATCTTGAAAAAACGCTTAGACAAGATCGTCAAAATGAACTCGAGTATCTCCAGATTCTGAAGGACTATGAACTTGCCCTGAAAGACCTCATTCTACATCTCTCCCAGCTTCATGAAGGGAAAATGAGAGTGACTTTCTATTGGTTTCAAAACCAACTCAGAGTGGTGAATCAAGCGCAGGAGAAAGTGCTCAGGAGATCTGTGAGGATCCTATTTGAAAACTTCTCCTCTGAGTTTTTTCAGGACCAATGGAGAATGCGCCTAGGTGAACCACTCCTTTCAACCAATCCAATCTGGGTGAGAGCAAAATCTCACCATTTTGCTGATTTTCTAGAGATCTATCAGTCTGTGGTCGAGCACCATATGAGTGAAATAGTTGAGTTAAAAGAGCAAGCAAGGAAAATCTCCCTTGGTACTCATCCGAGTGATGATCCTTGGGTAGATTTAGAACCAAAATTAGACCCTCCTACAAAAATCTCCTATACATTCACAGCACATAGTCCCCCACTCTCCCGCTTTGAGGCTCCCGTCTCTCAAATCTCCTCCTCTCCTGATTCGTCCCCAATTCATCAGCAGAACACTTCAACTGAGCCTCACTGCTCATCTTTGTCTTCCTTCTTAAAGCCTCAAGCTCATTCCATCACTCAAGACCTCATCCAGACTAACTTTCAAGAGTTTATGACTCTCGGACCCCTCTGGAGGAGATAACTCTTGAGCTGAATCGTCAATTCAATGATCTAGGAGACTCAGCTTTTCTCGTGCTATTCATGAGCGAATCACTCACTATCATCGTGTATAGAGAAGTGTGAGTGCCTATAAGCATCTTGGATTGGGTGTACCCGGGTCATGACTGACTGAGTGCGTAGCTTCTATCCTTCAAATCAATTTTCTTGCCTCAGCAGAACATTTCTCGTGCTCCCTTCGTATTGACTGATTCAGGAGTACATTCCATGCTACTTTCAATCTTTAGACTCTCAGGCTACCCACAAATAAAACTATATCTCGTTCCTATCTCATTTCTTCTTCTGAGTGGTTGTCAAGGTGCTGGAGATCATCCCACATCAATTCAGGCCAATGTTTCTTCCTCCTCCGTATTGGCCTCATCCACTCAGCCACCACTTGATCCAAATCCCGCTCCTTCTCTTATACCCTCTCCACTTCCTATCTCCACTTCATCTCCTACAGTGAGTATAGTCCCTAACAACCCAAGCCAATTCATCGCAGACCCTCAAAGAAAGTACTCCATTGATGTGATGTTATTTGCTGGAACAGGTACATGGGCTACTGAGGTCAGTTCAATTGAGTCAATTTTAAAAACCAATAACATGACCTATAACAAACTCAGTTCTGCTCAGCTCAATGCACTAAGTGCCAAAGACCTAGCCCAATATGGGCTTCTGATTTTTCCAGGCGGGGCAGGAGGCACCCAAGCCAAAAGCTTAAGTTCTCAATCTCATGCAGAGCTTCGATCTGCTGTTCAAGACTATGGAGTGAGTTATCTAGGCTTTTGTGCTGGGGCCTTTATTGCCGTAGCTCCAGCACCAGATCCAGGACAGGATGTCTCCTATGGGTTAGGAATTGTGAATGGCCTAGAGCTAGACTACTACTTCCTCGAATACCAGCTTAATCCAGATGTGGCTATGACCTTAGAAAATTTTGCAGATGGTTCCCAACGAGATTTGCTTTGGTATGGGGGCCCAGTTACTCCAAATACTCCAGGAGGAGTCATCGCTCGCTATCCTAACGGGGATCCTGCAATCACTCAACTTGTATCGGGTAAAGGATTTGTCATAGTCTCGGGACCTCATCCGGCCGCCCCTCAAACTGTAAAGGATTCCTTCGGGCTTTTAGACTCTGATGGATCAGATGAACAGCTTACATGGAGTCTCATTTCCTCTGCTTTATATCAAATCCCCATGAAAGCCTTCTAATGGTCTAGAAATAGGTACTTTTGAAATAGAGCTGAAAGGAACTACCACCACCCGAAAATTTTAAGTTTTTCCAATAATTATTTTGTGTAGAAGCTGAATGGGCCAATGTTTCCACACCATAGAGTTGATGGCGAGTCAATGATGCTCCTATTCCAAACCACTTTGAAAAGTAAACCTCAGTACCTACAGAAATCGCTGCCTGACCCACAACTCCAGCAAGGCTACTCATAAATGTTGGACCTGCACCTAGGTCTAAACGAGTGAATAAATTCCCAGTGAAGGATTGGTACTTCAAGAAAGAGGGAACATAAAAAAAGCGAGTAAACCCTCCCAAATATACACCAAATTGATTACTCCCTATTTCTGGCGCATATTTAGAGGCTTTTGAGTCCTTCCACTTAAAGGTTGCACCAATATTCATGAAAGAGTTTGCATTCGTCTCAATATTAAACCCATATGCATTGAACCCGCCTTGATCAAATACGTGTGATGCTTTGAGAGTCGGGCTATTCATTTCGATCGTCTCATTGATGCTCTCAATAAAAAAACTGGTCTGTGGCAAAACAAACGGGGTTTTGAGACGAAGCTGAGTTTCATAGCTTCCGAAAGCAGAGGCGCAACAAGCGATCCATAAACAAAAAATAGATGGAACAAGGGTCTTAACTCTAACAGTACTCATGAATAGAACAAGGCTTATCTCAGACCCTTATTTCTGTCTAGAATTTATATAAAAATTGTCAACTTTGATTGATCTGTGCTAGCTTCTCTCCCCACAATCCCGCAGACTAAAGGAGTCTTTTTGTGAAAAGAGTATTTGGAGTACTGGCTCTATCTATTTTATTGACCAATTATTGCTCTCAGGCATCGACTGAGACCAAGATTAATCTCCTGCCTCATCAAAAAGCTCCAGTGAATTACCTGCTCAAACATCCCGAACAGAAAGGTTTACTGCTCTTTCACTCTATGGGAAGTGGAAAAACCTTTATTGCACTCGATTATGCAGAAAAAAACCAAGACCGTGATGTAGTACTTCTTGTTCCTGAATTTCTGCAGAGTAACTGGATTTCTCAGATGAAGAAATTTGGAGTGAGGGATTCAAAACGCTACAGAATTATCTCATTAGATCATTCTGAGAGTCTATTATCCATGGATTTAACAAACACAATTGTTATTGTTGATGAAATCCATAAGCTCATCTACGGTATTAGGAGTGCTGATAATAAAGTATCTGAGCACTTTATTGAAATTTATGAAAAACTAAGAACAAGTGATAAGCTTATTGCTTTAACTGGAACTCCAGTTTTTTCAGATACATCTGATATTTCTTACATTGCCAATTTGTTTTCCTCTCAAGATCAATTCCCGATTGATCCCGTTAAGTTTAGAACAGAATACATGGAAATAAAGCCGGTAGTCTCTTTAGTTCGAGGACATCTCACAGAGAGTAAGCTCATGGTTGGTGTATTTCCATTTGTGATTTCAATGCTAGGGCTTGTTACTTTAGGAACGAGTTTACCTTGGGCTGTTCCGTTTGCGGCATTGGGCGGGGGGGTTTTTATTCCTGTTACCAATGAGCTTTTTCCTATCAACCAGGTGAGTTTTAGAAAGTTCAATGTGGAGAAATGGAAAGATTTTTCAAGTCAGTATATTTCCTACTACCAAGTAAAATTAGCAGAGAATGAGGATTTTCCAAAAAAGGAAGTGATCGAGAGAAGAGTGACTTATAGCGATCCTCAAGTAAAGTTTTTTATCAATTTTGTAGATGAAAATCTTAGTCATGATGAACTGAGACTTTTACTCTCTGAATACGGAGAAAGTCATACGGATTCTTACATTCGTCATCATAGTGCAAAACTTCAAAGAGCGTTATTGGCAATGCCAGGTTCTGGGCGAGAGATTGGGAACCTGGATTTTGTAGATTCTCAAGGTACATTGTCTGAGGCTCCAAAGTTTAAAGAAATTCTGAGGGAGATTCAGTCTGCACCTGGGCAGGTAGCAGTATACTCAAATTATGATCGAAACGGAGTTCAAAAGTTTGCTGGGTTCCTCGATCGTCATGGAATGAAAGATCAATATCTGGTCCTAAGCCCTAAACTTTCTGTAGAGCAACAAATTGATGTGATTAATTGCTTTAATGAGGCCAAGAAAAGAATTTTAATCATCCATCCAGAGATCTCTGAAGGGATTAACTTGGTAGGTACTGAACAGTTTCATATCCTTGAGCCTGTCATTAATGGAGCTCAGCTGAATCAGATTATCGGACGAGCAATTCGATTTAAGTCACACGAGCATCTCCCTAAAGGACGAAGACTAGTTAAAGTGATGCTTTGGGAGAGCAGTGTGGAATACTCCAAAGGATTTTCTCCGACATCAGCTGGCCTGATCCGCCATGAAAACTGGCAAGAGAAGTTTTCAGAGGTGAATCCAAGTACTTGGACAAAAGGAATTACTGAATTGGATCAGAACTTTTTTCTAAAAGACGAAACCCCAGATGATCGAGTGAAGCGTCGTAAATCATTAATGGAAGCAGATGATGAGAGCTTCAGGGATTTACTTCAACAATTCAGTGTCGAAAAATCGATAGATTCAAAATAAGTAAATCCAATATCGAATGTTTAACTCTGAGTGAGATCAATAATAATAGTCCATTCATCTCACTCAGAGTTGTGTTTCAATGCAGGCCTTGAGATAGTGTGCAGCGAGCTCACAGGTCAATTGGGATTGAGTTTGGTTGTGTCCCAGATCTGGCGCAACCTCTACGATATCAGAAGCCACTAGCTCAAATGATTGTCCCAATTCTTGAATGACCTTGAATAAAAACTGTGATGTTAATCCCTCAGGGGCTGGGGTTCCTGTTGATGGTGCTTCTAATTCATCAGTACCATCAATATCATTTGAGAAGTAGACTTGCTTAATGCCCTTACTTTTTAAGTGGTTCACGATTTCTTGAATCACACTGGATGCTGACTGGGAGTGAATCTCTTTGGCCCAAAACTGCCTAACTCCAGTAGAACTTTCCCAGAATGCCTTGTCTTTGCCAGATTGTCTGATTCCTAGCTGAACGAGTTTTCCATTTCCTCCTAGTAATTGATTGGCGTGATAAGACCAAGTACCAAAACAATACTTCACCCCTAGCCTTGATGATAATAGATCAGTGTGAGCATCGGGTTGTACTATGGCTAATGTGTCAGGATATTTGGCACACAAAACCTCTGAAACAGGCCAAGCTATGGAGTGATCACCTCCAATGATTTGCAGCTTGAGGTGAGGATAAACAACGAATAATGTTTGTAGTAAAAACTTCAGTTGAGAGAGAGCAGATACCGGTAATTGGGATCTGAGCTCAGAGGGAGCGTCCTTATACATTTCATTCTGGCATAGAGTAATTTGCTCCTGATTGAGCATCGAATCATGAAGTAAATGGGGGTTGACATATAAATCACCGAGATCAACTACGGTCCGAGCTTTTAAAAGAGCCTGAATTTCTGGAATTTTAAATAGCTCCTCCCTTACCCCTCGGGGTCCATATGCTGCCCCTCTTCGGATGCCAGCTCCTGTATCTAGAGGAACCCCAATGATGACTACCTTCGTTTTGGATAAGTCTGAAAGATTTGATTTCCAGGCAGTTTGGATTTGATCAGAACTCAGAATGGAGTTCTTCGAAGCTAGCATTGGCATGATCATGCTGTATAGAGTTGATTGGAGATGTTGAGCAGCTCCTTGACCTGCTGAAAAAGTTGGAATTCCACCCCCCGGTGGGCGCATCAGTTGCTTCAGGACTTCATTGAGCTGAAAATTCATAGAGTGAACCCTTTCAGGAGTTCAATCTTACAAGAACTTCGAAAGATGATCTAGCATTTGATCATTAAAAAAATGAGCCACATACTCTTGGCTCATTTTCTTGAGGAGTGATCTCTTGGGTTTTTAGAACTAGGACTTATTCCTTTTTTGAAATGGCCAATGCTTTTGTAATGAAAAACATCCTTCTGTATCAGATTCTAAGGTCCGACACATTGGGCAATCGGGCTCCATAAATTCTTTTACCCTTTTTTCATACCAAGACCTGAGGCAAGACTCATGAAAATAATGTTTACAACCTGATTCAATAATTCGTTCAGGCGGGTGTTTGGGTGTATGAAAGTCTTCTAAGCAGATCGAGCACTCTCGATCATCTAGTTCATGTAAAAAGTCTAAAATTCTTTTTTCCTCTGTGTCAGTGTCTCTTAAAACACTTTTCATGAGTGCCAGGTGACCAGTGACTGCACCAGCATGAAATATCGTCTTCCTCAGAGTTAAAGATAAATCCTTAAGCTCATCACCTCTAAGAGAAAGATTTAGAGAAAGCTCTGTGATGCGAGTCTCTAATTCTCGCAACTGATCTTCATTGAAGTGTCCTTTACAGCGTTGAACTGATCTGATGATTGAATGCACACAGTAGTCAGTACAATTATCCATCAATTGAAATATTCTTTCGCCATTAGAAAACATACAAAAAACAATGGGTGCTGCAGCTAGCAGGCCAGCACTGGCTCGAGTAGCTGAGCTGCACAAAACTGAGACCGGATCGGCCATACCTAAATCATTGTAATAAGGAGTAGAATCAGTCGGACAACCTACCCATGAGTCGAAGAGTTGCCAGGAATATTTTAAACCCTCTTGAATGTAAGGCAAAAAAATATAAGAATTGGCAAGGCAAAAACCTGTTAATTCTACAATTATTTTGCCTGCTCTATAGGAATGTGAACTCGAAAGTGCTGCCCATAGCTCATCAGGAGCGTTTCTCTTGTGAATGTAAACTTGATTCACCTTGGTAAGATATTCGTAGATTAGAGGGTCTATGTGTTCTTTATCCTCAGGTCTTATGGAATTGCTGGGCTTAGAGTCCTGTTCTGGAGTTTCTACAATCGAGCCAGAGTTTGAATACAAACGTCCTGGTGACATACTATAGGATAAGCGAGGATTGATAAGATCACCAGTTAAGGAGTAAAAGTACATGATGAGTAAGTGATAGACTTGAAAATGTATAAAGAGTTTCTTTTTTGACATGAAAATGGCTTTCTATTTTATGCTCAAGCCATTATCAGGAGTATAGAAAAAAAACAACTTAAGCCGAAAAAGTATCTCATCCATAGAGGGAGATTCTCCAACTAAAAATGAGGAATATTTCAGGATTTGCTGTGATCCAATGGGTATATGATCTGAAGTACAGACTCATCTTGAGATGAATCAACTCAGATAAGTACTCTTAATTACAAATTGCACCATCAGCAGCAGGAAATGTACATTCCATATCACGACCTTCTATGAACCCCTCATCTCCCCTAACTCTTTATAGACGTGGAGGGAAATCTTCAGTTCTAGTCATGGGATTTATTGCATTAATGTCAAGAGTCAAAGAGTTGGTTCTTTGTTTACCTCTGATGTAATGCCAGGTCCTTCTATAAGCGGGATTCTCGCAGACAATATAGTTACCCTTCATCCCCTTTATTGTGGACATTAAAAATACACAGAAATCTGTTTAATGTTTAAATCGTTTCCCCACTTATGCATCGCCAAAGTCTCGGCAGGAGGAATGTCGCCGATTGAGTTATGAAGCCGCTCTTGGTTATAAAAGCGGATAAAATTATGGGTTCTTTCTTATGCCTCCTCAAAACTTTTAAAATAAGTTACGCTCAAGAATTCCAATTCCAGAATCGAAAAAAATGACTCAATGTGTGCATTCTTATTCGGAGTCCGAACGGGAATAAATTCGTGCGATAATTTCTCCTGCAGTTTAGCTAGCCAAAGCTTCAGCGCATTCTCCGCCATCTGAGGCCCATTATCTGAACGGATCACCAAACCATGCTCAGCTGTAATCCCTTCAGCAGGGAGAGCTCGTGCCAATGTATTACGCAGATCTCCAGCCTGAAAGCGAAGTCTCACTTGATTACCGACTACATGGCGAAGAAAAATATCGATGAAGTATGGAATAAAAAATAACCTCCTCTCGCCATCAATATTCCCATACTTCAAGTCGAACTCCCAAAATTGATTCGGTCTGATAACAATACGGTTCCGGGCAATCCGTCTTGCCGGACGAGAGCACTTAGAACGCTGTTCTAAAAAAAGCTCATTTTCCAAAAAAATTCGATAGATTTTCTTCTTGTTCACATAATTGCCATGGTCTCGTCTCAGCATTTTTGTCAATTTCCGGTATCCAGCCCCATTGGCGTGCTCTTGGCGCTCCCGATATCCCTTCAACAATAGGGAGACCGTCCCATCCAATACCAGCTCGATCTGGATACACCAGCCATTCTGCACACCTTTTCCACTGGATGGTCTTCCGCTATAAACTGGGCGCTTCTACATCAAATAAGATCTAAATCAATGATCTTCATCCCATAAAATTTACTTCTAGCTTTTAGGAACTTAATTCAATTTTTTGAGTCATGAGAAGAAATGTCATTCCGAATGCTCACAATGAGAGTTTGAACATGATGACTTCAAGGAGATTTCGGTATGAGATTTAGAGGAGGAAACTTCACCGCCTCTTGTTCCTTCTGATGTAGCTAAGGGCTGAGTACAATTCTTCTTGTGTTCAGGCCAGTGTTTTAGTTGGCAATCTCGACCACAGTAAAAGGTCTTCTTGCATCGTGCGCAATTGAAAAGCTTCACAGAGGTTTTAAAGCAGATGGGACAAACGGATAACTCCTTGAGACTTGCATGTATAGAATTAGCTACATCTAAATTGAATCCATCTGCTAATACTTTGCCCGGATCTACTTCCCCTCTTGAGACAGCGAAACGATCAAGAAGGGTGAAAGTTCTGAGAAACTTAATGACTTGTTCTTGATGTAAACCACCCCCATGTATAACCACGAATGGATTTGGATTTTCTAGGACTTGAATGAGGAGATGAAGGTCTACTTTTAGATTAGATAAACCGAGAAGTTTACTATTGATTTCGTGAATATTTTCTAAAAAACTAGAAGCAGATAGTTCTTTCCACTCACTCAGAGGTATGTTTGAGCTGACAGAATGGTGTAAAGTCGCTAAATACTCAAGGAAATCAAGCTCTTTTGAGTAGTTTTCCTCAAGATAACTCATATATGCTCTTATCTCTGAGTTGACCTTCTCAACCCATTCAGAACCATGTGTTTTTAAAAGATCGTGGTATGAATCCAATACCTTTTCAGGTTCTAAATGAGCGACGGCAAGAACGTCTAATATTTTTCTATCTAGTTCATCTCGATTATCTGATCCAGAGATTTTAACTTTTCGTTCGCCTAGTAATGCCTCTTCACATCCGTGGGTAATTCCCATGTCTGAGAGAAAATCGAAGAAATCCAGTACCATGATATCAGGGGGCAACGTGAGTGCTGCTTGATATGCTTCAAGATTGAGTATCCTTCCTGGTCTTCTGAAGGTAACTGTTTTCTCAACTAGAATTTCAGTATTTTGAGTTAAGTAAGGTGAGTTCTCAAGAAAATGATAGAAGGAACGCCCCTCTTGATTGGCCTTTTCAATGAGGGTACTCTTCTCGATTCCCATATGTTCAGTAGATGCCAGAAGACTCATGTGATGAAAGTCACTGAGTAGAACTCGAACAAAGCCATTTTTAAGCTTAACGACATTGATCTGATAGATATGGGCATTTGCTTGTAATGTAATCAATATAAGAGGTAGAGTGAGGATAAAAAAGTATAGTTTTTGATAGATGGAACGTAGGTAAAGCCGCATAAAACACCCTAATCATCATTAAAATTAATCTGATTTTGCTGAAGTAACTCCAGAGACTTAGTTGAAAAAAATTAAATTACAAGACTAAAAGTGAGAGTTTATCTAGAATTTTGGGTAGATCATAATCTCAAGAGTGTCTTAAATACCGACTAGAGGCCATTTCAAAACCTAGCTGTAGACATATTCTATTTCAATAGTTAATCTAATGTGGCACAGAAGCCCAGTGAAATTGACCAGCGAACAGTGGGGACTGTTAGAGCCGTTTTGATGTTGTTCCCCTCTTGAAACGGACAGGGTATAATACCTGAGTCCTTAAAAGTGAGAGTCCTAAGAGAACCGGACATTCTTCACTTAAAAAGGATAGGCATAAGAGCTGTAAGGAAAATTGGGAAATGGGAAGAGAAAGACATTCGGAAGAAAAGATTATTTACGCACTGAAGCAAGCTGATGCAGGGACGTCAGTAAAGGAAATTTGTCGTCAAATGGGGTATCTGTGCCTACGTTCTATCAGTGGAAGCGTAAATTTCAGGGGCTCGGAGTCACAGAGGTTCGCCGCCTGAAGAAGCTCTCACCCATTCTGAACCATTTAAAGTGATCAGGAACCAATTTTCCCCATGAAGATTGACACCTGCCTAAACTTTTTAATTGCGTAGGAAAGCAACGTGAAGAATGAGTGCCCATCACTAAAACTACTGTAATCTCTGCATTCTAGTCTCTTGTGCGAGTGATCAGGGATTGTTTTTTTTTGCTAACTCCATTTGACAACTCATACATTTCTACATTGAAGAATTTAGCAAGCTTATACAGTGTCATCAAAGTCATGTTGATCCGACCAGATTCCATTCTTTGGTAGTAGCGTAGTTCTATGCCTGTTTTTTCTACTACCTGGAGTTGAGTGAGCTCAGATTTAAGGCGAATGTTTTTGATGTTGTTTCCTACTCGTTTTAAATAGAGATCAAATCGAGTGATGCTTGTTTTGCGTTCCATATTTCAATAGTGAGGCCATGAAGCGCTAAGTTATACGGTGTTTTAGAGCCGTTGCCTGACTTATTAATAGTGATATAAGTACCAGATGAAAATTCTAGTCATTGAAGACGATTATGCGGTCAGAGAAACTTTATGCAGCTTGCTCAATTTTAATGGATTTTCATCTATTTCTTCAGCAAATGGTGCGGAGGCAATTCATTATCTAGAGCGATGTAGACAAGAGCAAAAGCCATACCCCAAACTTATTATCCTAGATCTAAATATGCCAATTATGGATGGACATGAGTTTTTATCACTAAAAAAAGGTAAGAATTGGAAAGATATTCCTTTATTGATCATGAGTGCGCAAGAGGATCTTGATCCAGAAATAGGTCTTCATATTAAAAAGCCGTTTGAAATTCAAATTTTATTAAATAATATAGAGAATCTATTACAGATAAAAAAATAAGCGACCAATTTTATTACAACTCTTCAACTTGGATTAGGTAATAGCTGTATTTTTAAAACTTCATTTTAACCTTGCGATTGCACAAAAAAATATGTTTTTTTTACAGCTCATTAGATTTTAAGAACTTCAAGAAATTGATCCAACTCAAAGCCATTCATTTAGTATTTCACAAATTTCGAGATGAGTTTTAGGTAGTATCTCATGTTCAGAAGCACTCCAGGCAATACTGAGCATAGTACAGGCAAATGCCCAGCCCAGAATTTCCTCTTGTTCAAAAGGGAGCTCAGATACGAGCACCTCCACCCTGTTTTTGAGAAGTTTTCTCAGGGTCAAATGTTTTGGAAGGCAGTCATGAGGATTACGAATCATGGCACCGATCTCAAATGCGCCTGGACCATAGTATCCGTGCGGATCAATAGCTAACCACCCATTGTTTGAACAAATGATGTTGCCATGATGAAGATCTCCGTGCAGTGCCTGATGAGAATCAACATTGCCTGAGAGCTCTCTGAAGATTGAGCGGGCTTTATTAAGTAGATGTGAATGACCCCTATCTTCTAATGAGTCTAAATCTCGAACAAGTTCTGCAATAGGTTTAAACAAGGATGAATCTTCAGGGAGTGGCTCAAGAGATCTAATAACCTCAGCAATTGTGCGTGTTGCCTCGATATCGTTCCCTTCAAGAACGAGTTGCCTTAAGGAATTTCCAGGGCGGATGTGCTCAAGTAAAATGGCTCCATGGATTTGGTCCATTTTTAATAGAGCAGGAACTGCCTTATGGTTGGCTTGGTACCAAGCAATTTCGGAATCACATCGTGGACCTGGAAGCGCTAGCTTCAAGACGGCAGTTCTTCCGTCCAAGGTATTGACTATCGAAACAAAGCTATAAGTAAGATTCGGTATGACTGATTGAATCTTGAACTTCCACTCGAGTTCTAGACTATCCATCAGTGCAGGTAATCCATCGAGCCAACGTTGACCCCGAATACCAAAAGTAGTCAATATCTTAGTTGCAAATTGTTCCTGATTTTGAAGAGATAGCCGCATTAGGATTCCCATACAAGTGTTCTTGCGAGGTGAATACCATAGTTGAATAGGCTTCGGTAAGAATCCATACAGCGCAGCTCTTGCACATAAGACTAACTCGTAAAACTGTAGTTTTGAACGCTTGGTTGCTTATTTGATTCATCAATAACCAGCCTTGATTCGCGATAAATGTTATTATCGCGAATCAAGGCTAACTTATGGGTTCGATTTGGTGGGTATACTCCACGTACAGGGCGCTATTTGGTTTATAGGCGTGGGGCTACGGGCTAATAGCCCAGTGACTTGCTTTGGGTGCTCTGGGTAATACTATCATGAGGTCTTGGCTGCCCACGTAGGTATTGCTGAAGATATTGCTCGATACTATGAGCTAAACTAGAGTTGGCTCTTGGGGAATCCCTCTTTTTTTGAACCACATTTAGTTCAAACTTCTATGGATAGAGAATTAAATGTAAAATGGGTCTCCTTTGACTCTTGAGATACTACTTTATTTCATATTAGACTGTCTTGGATAAATGATATTTGGGACAATCTCATTTTTATATCCATAGAAGTGATCTAAGTGAATTAATTCTAAATGTGAATTGACCAATCATCAGATTAAAATGAGTGGCTATTGTCTTGGAGTACATTTCCAGAGATTAATCCACTTTGCAGCATAGCCCTGCCTCTGAAATTCAAAGTGCTTTAATTTCCAGCACAGGGCGTTTTCGAACTGAGGCTCCTGAGAATATCTTTGATCAGTAACATAAAGAACAGCCTGATTTAATTGGGGCCATGAAGGTCCCTCACTAGTAGAAATATTTAGACTTGGCCACTCGTCTCTAGACTTAAGGTCACGAGGCAAAAGTGTAACAGGAGAAGACTTTTGAAGTGCAAAGGCTGCCTGGGCCGCAGTTTGATAACGTGAACCTACGACAGCAAGCCTCTGATCTTCTTCCTGAAGCTGCTCCTTCATTTTTTGTTGAAGTTCGGGCCAACTGTAAAAGTCGTTAGTAATGTCCATTCTAGGATCGATTGGTCTGCCTTGAGTCCACGCTCCAAGCATACCTAATATAGGATAATGACAAGAGGCAACTATGAAAGCTCCCAAGAAGACTCCGTAAGCCACATGAATAATCTGTCTTTTTGATCCTTGCTGTTGAGATTTATGATGATTCCAGGCGGCAAATCCGAGAAGTGTCGGCCACCAAACAACCAGAGACCAATGAATTTTAAACTCGGAAAAGATGGGTTGGAAAAAGAAAATAATAAAAGCAGGTAGAATCCAGATACTAATAAAATCAGAAATATTTTTCTCAAAAACACTAGAACTAGAAGTTCTAGTAGGGGAATTGGCTGAGATGTAAGAAGTGACTAGCTCCTTCAATCCCTTAATCTGATGAGTGAGAAGTCGTATCAATTCAAAAAAGAGGATAGGCCCAGTAATAACTACCTGAACGATAAAAAATTTAAGATATCGAACCAATGATAGATGCGCTCCTGAGTGGCGATCCTGAAATTGATAGAGGATTGCTCCCCAGTTATGGTGATAATTCCAAATTATAATAGGAATAGCAGAGAAAAAAAGGCCCGCCATGAAATAGACTAAGCTCTTCAGAAATGTTTTTCGCTCTGTCCAAATAAAAACACACGCTATTGCCGAGAAAACTGCAAAGATACCAGAAAACTTAGAAAGCACTAAAAGAATGGTGCCGGCAGTAATGCAAAAATACTCTTGAAAATGACCTCTTCGGAAGCAAATTCTCCAAGTGGAAAAAAAAGTCAGCATCCAGCCCAGCAAAAGAGGAAGATCTGGAAGCATCATCCAACCCAATAAAAAGAAGAGTGAAAAAAAAGAAAGAATAATGATTGATGTAGTAAGATCAGGATTAAGTTTGTCTTTATGAGGATCTCCAGTTTCCGAGATCCACTTTAAACTCAAAAAAAAGATACAAGTAGTACATAAGATAGCAGGCAGTCTTACAAGTCCGGGAGAATTACTCTTCACAATAGAGCCTAAGATGAACTGAAAAAAAGCGATTATCCATGCTACCATAGGAGGATGATAAGCGTAACCTAAGTCAGGCTTCTGTGCTAATACCCAATAATAGGCTTCATCATCACTTAACCCTAATGTTGAGGCATTCAGCAGCAATGCAAAAAATAATACAATTACTAGTAATTGGCTCTGAGTCCGAGAGAGTAAGTATTTCCACTTGAGTTTTTGGATAGAGGAATTCATCTAGAGTTGTTCTCCATATCTTACGGACACTACTTGCTGATTGATAAGATTTAACATTTTAAATGATGTAATGGGAGTTTACACGATTTCAATGGGAAAAAAAAGTTAAGTTTTAAAGTCGGATTTTTAAGCACTCCATTTTTATTGATGCTCCCAGATGTTCAAGAACTAAGAGTTAGTAATGAAGAGAGATATTTTGTATTGTGGAAGTCAATGAGACCTGCGCTAGTATTGTTAGATCAATAACTTGGTGTTCTTAGGTTCATGAAGTTACAGATAACAGTGAGACTTAGTAACAGATAATCTCTTTTATAAGTCGAAAATAACCAGCAATTTGAGGGATCGAGGCGCGAGGGTAAATTCATAGAAGGTCCACTGAATTTATTTTGAAGCTTCCTTGCTTTTTTTTTTAAAATTAGTCAAATGCTGTTATGGAACTTAATCAAGATGTTGCTCAGGTCATCCAGTTTAGAAGAGAGTTTAGATCTACCTCAATTCCTAAGTGGTACAATGGAGTTGCTCATGTAGTTTTTAATTTTACTGCTTTGTTCGGAGGGTTTTTTTATTTTTTGTCTAATCTGCATCACGTGACAGCCTCTGAATTAAGTATAATTCCAATTACCTTAGTTTTAGGGAATTTTGCTGTTTATGTCATTCACAGGTTCCCGTTGCATAGACATTACCCATTGATTAGTCATCATACATATCGTATTCACTCTAAATTGCATCATCGTTTTTTTACTGATCAATGTGCTGTTATTGATGAGCTAGATGATCTATATCTTCTTTTTTTTCCACCCTGGACAATTTTATTATTTTTAGTGATCCATTGTCCAGTTGCCTATTTTGTGTGTACCCGATTTTTATCTGTGAACTGTGCTTATTTGTATCTCGCAATGAGTACTTTTTACTTCATTTTATACGAGGTGTTTCATTTTGTGAGTCACCTTCCTCAAGGACATTGGATTCTAAATGTGAGGCATTTTTCAAGGATGAGGGAGCATCACACCTTGCACCATAATCACCAACTGATGCATCGCTATAATTTTAATATAGTTTTTCCTTTATTCGATTCTATTTTTAGGACTAGCTGTAGCATTCCAAATCCCAAGACAGGAAAACAGGAGATCTCACTCAATGAAGCATGCAAACTTGAAGGCATTTAAGGATCAGGTCATAGTGATTACCGGGGCAGGCTCAGGTTTAGGTCTTGAGCTGGCCAAGGAACTTGCTTCGGTCGTAGAGGGCTTAATTCTTTTAGATATTCATCCCATGAGTGCTGAAGAGCAAGCTAAACATTTCGGTGAGTTTCGTTCAAAGGTTTGGTGGCGAACTGTCGATGTCAGAGACTGGCCCGCAATGCAAGGTATTGCCCAGGGACATCCATTTAAGCGGGTGGATCGAGTTGTTGCAAATGCTGGAAAAGGTGGTTTGAACCCTGCTCATGTCTTTGATCCAGTTACTGATATGACGATTATGTCAGTTAATTACTTTGGAACTGTGAATACATTTACGGCTTTTTTGCCTCAGATTCTTAAACAGAAAAAGGGACACTTTGTTGGGATTTGTTCTCTAGCCGCTCTTAGAGGGCTGCCTAATGGAGCTTCTTATTCAGCATCGAAGGCTGCTCAGCTTAATTTTCTTGAGTCATGGCGGCTTGATCTGAGGCCGTTCGGAATTCATGTAACAAGTGTTTTACCTGGTTTTATCAGGACTGCTATGGCTAACCATGATGAGTTTTCTATGCCATTCATGCTAGATGCTAGGGATTGTGCTATTCAGATCCTAAATGCTATGGCTGCTCAACGCAAGGTTGTGATCCTACCCCTTCTTATGGGCTGGTTATCTAGACTTAATCGAGTATTGCCCGTTTGGCTCTACGATATTCTTTTGCCGCAACTCAATGGTAAGAAACTCAAGACTGAAGCAAAAGTTTTTTAGTCCTATGAGAAGCCTCTCGAGTTAGTGAGAGAAGGACATGACTATTTGTGATAGCTCCCACCACTAAAATTGAGTGGGGGCTTCTATGGCTTTTCAGTCAAAGGACTACCGTCCTAGTCCCATTGCGCTCTGTTTTATTTTCTAAACTTTGGGATTTATGGGTTGGGTATCGACTATTTTCACTGAGCAAACCTTGAGTCAACATATTCTAGTTTTACGCACAGGAGGATTTTCCCCATGCAACCGTATACTTGTGATCAAAGAACATAGACCGAAGGTACTGCACCGGGACCGGAAATCAAGACCAAAACTACGGCAAACAGGCATTCATCTCCCTTCTGTTTCCAAAGTTAGTTAGGAGTGAGAATTCTGCCGCAGAAGTTTAAATAAATTAATGCAGTTTTGAATTTTGGAGTCCATGCGATATACTTGTCATTACCATGGAAAATATAGCAATTGTGGGTGCTTCTGGTTTTGTTGGAACTCATTTAATTAAGCGATTATCTACAGGAAGCCATAAGGTTTATGCTCTTGGAAGGTCCAAACCGAAGTTCCAAGGAGATCAGATTGAGTGGCGAAGTACAGATCTATTTTCGATGCAAAGTACGCTCAAGTCTCTGGCGGGAGTTGATGTAGCAATCTATCTTGTGCATTCGATGATGCCATCTTCTGTGTTATTTCAGGGTAATTTTCATGACACAGATCTCCTTTTAGCGGATAATTTTGCTAGGGCATGTAGATCTAATGGAGTGAAGCGAATTATATATCTCAGTGGATTGATGCCAGTTGGATATGTCAGTCCTCACCTAAAGAGTCGCTGTGAGGTCGAGGGTGTTCTTCGATCTACAGGTATTCCAACTACTGTACTTAGAGCTGGGATGATTGTAGGTCCTGGTGGCTCATCTTATGAGATTTTAAGGTTTTTAGTTCAGCGTCTCCCATTCATGGTTTTACCAAATTGGACTCAGCGCTCAACACAAGCTGTATTCATTGATGATGTTGTGTCTGTGCTATTGGCTGCAATCTCTTCCGATTCTTTTACTGGTAAGACACTCGATGTTGTGAATGGAGAGTCTCTAACCTATGAGACTCTCCTTAGAAAAATGGCCAAAGTACTCAAGGTTAGGCGCCGAATGCTGGCAGTACCAATTAATTCAACTGGGTTTTCTAAGCTTTGGGTTCAGATTTTCGGGAACTCCACTTATGAGCTTGTTTCTCCCTTGATCGATAGCTTGCTCTGTGATTTGCCTCGGGTTCATACTCCTGAGGAGTTAATGCCTTATATTCAATATCAGAACTTTGAAATGATGGTTGAGGAGACATTTAAACGAGGGTTTCCCCTTTCTTATCAACGACCAAAAAGGCGAATTACGTTTGAAAACAGTGTGAGGTCAGTTCAAAGGCTGCCCGCAACCCCTGCTCATGATTGTCATTGGATTGCACAGCAGTACATGAGGTTTCTGCCGTCGTTTATTCCCTATTTGATCCGGGTAAAGGTTCTTGATGAGCAGGATCGAGTAGAGTTTTATCTTTCTCTCTATTGGAAGCCTTTGCTTATTCTCAAATATATTAAGGGCGACTTTGATGATGAAAGGAAAAAGTTTTTTATTATTGGGGGGTTTTTAACTAAAACAATAGATACGGGTTGGTTAGAGTTTAGGCAAGTAGATCACCGAAAGTACACCCTTGCAGGTATTCATGAATTTATCCCAGCCCTTCCGTGGATGCTTTATCTAGTGACTCAGGCCTTTCTTCATAAGATAGCGATGGCATCCTTTGGCCGGTATTTGGAGAAAGTCAATCACCTAGAAACGGAGAATGTTTTTGAAGATCATAAAAAATGATTAGATTTTACTGAGAGACCGTAATTTAAACCCAGCATATTATAGTTGGGATAGTGCTATACAGACAGAAGCCAGGCTGATGAAGGCCTCATAACTTTCTGAAAATATATCCCACCTAATAATAATCCTCCTGAATCGATTCATTCATGTATTAGTCCCTTCTACAGTCCACCGTTTTTCCTTAAAACGAGCCTTTTTAGTCACTTTTTGAGTACCCTCTTTCGGGTGAGGCCGTTCGAATCGGATGTTGCCAAGGCTTTCTTCAAGGAGTTGGCTTTCATGACGATTGGCTGGAGCTACTATCATTGCCACGGGAATTTGCAGTTTGT
>Ga0255088_1000321_pt1 | contig 22850 bp, 37 predicted proteins | sample Colum_Miss_RepB__2_FD_188587 | JGI IMG/M metagenome (GOLD analysis project Ga0255088, IMG submission 188587) | Freshwater microbial communities from Columbia River, Oregon, United States - Colum_Miss_RepB_8d | ecosystem: Environmental > Aquatic > Freshwater > River | place: USA: Oregon...
ACCTACGGGTTTTCACCTACTGTTATCCACCGCTACTACGTACAACGTCCATTATGTTAAGTTATTTCATGGATATGCACAGGGTATCCACAAGGATTTGTAAGAAAACTGCAAGGTGCACAGAAAATAGGCAGACCTTGCCCACTCGCCTGTGGATAACTGGGCTGGTTTGGACAGCCTAACCACGGGGTTGGGAGTGCGTGAGGGGCGGATGGTGCATTATGCAGGGACTATAAAATCTATTCATAAAGAAGTGTCGAGATCATCAAGCCGACAAATATGCCTCTTGGACCGCTTAAAACGGGCTACAAGCCTTTGATTTGTTTGGTCTGTATCCAAGGCCACATCAAGCAATTGAACGGGCATCCAAGGCCTGTAGCCAAGTTCATAGAAATGCCGATAAAAATCAAGGCAAGCGATAAACCCGTTGCTAATGTTGCCGTCCCCTGCCGCCAGCAAAATCTGTCGCTCTGCCGACCCCAAGACCCGTAAAAAATGAATAGTGTCTTCTTTAGGTGGTCTTGGCATTTTTCACCTCACTGCTTGTTGCTGGCGCCAAATACCTCCGCACCACCTCACCATCACCCTCAAAGCTAATGTCGTTGACCACATCATCAAAGCCTGTGGCTCCACCATCTGGAAACTTCCCAGGTTGCTTGTCCAGCATTGTCATCTTAGAACCTCGATAAAGTTTTTTGTATTTGATAACTTCTTGGAGAACTGGAGCCTGGAGGAGGATTTCTATCTCAGCCATTGTCCACAAGTGTTTTTCCCGTGACCCATAGAAGTTCTCATAAATCTTGGCATCCTGATCATCTTTGACCACAACCAAGATTGACCCATCTTCCATCTCTTTTTCAATCCCAGGTGCATCTGGCTTTAAAGGGATTCCATGCTCAAGACCCCAGGCATCCAGCAGCTTGTAACCCTTGACCAGACCAGCCACCGCCTTATCCATCTTTTCAATGTCTCTGGATTTCTGTGCCGCCCAAATTCTCTCTGTCTGCAACCACAATTTTTCCCGAAACCCAGAATCAACTAAAGTATACAGTCTCCCACTTCCCCACTTGGCATCCATTTCACCCCGAACACGCTCCAACCCAATGAGCAAACTTTCCGCATGAACATCAAAAGGGTCAGCAGGAAAACTAGGCATCACCCCTTTCGGTAACTTCAAACTTTTCGACTTATCCAAAACAAAATCCTTTCATCACCTCAAAACAATACTTACAGATAACTGACACATCAAGCCATCTGGAGACAGGACAAATGGACATCTTATAGAGATGTCCATTTGTCTGTCCTACTCCAGACAGACAAATGAGGGACATTTGTCCTCATTTGTCCATTTGTCCGACTTGTAACAATTCTAGAATTCCTCTTTTTTGTCTTCATCACGCACCATCCAGACCACATTTCCCCTCACTCTGACCTGTCCAGACTCCTGCAAATTCTTCTTACAACGCAGCCAAGCCTTGCTAAAAGTATCCTCTGAAGTATCCTTTTCACGCACCATTAAGCCAAATTCTTGCCGCCAAAACTCCAAATCCACCACCTTCTTAAAGCCCTCTGGAGTGCTAGAACTGTAACCTTTAGAGTTCATCGCTATTTTCAGACTTTGCATCTCTAAACGCTGATTTTTACCCTTTCCAGCCTTACTCCCGCGCCCACTTTTAGCCTGTTCTTGACGTTCCCTAACCACCGAATCTGACGATTGAACCGCCAAACTGGTGATGTCATCTAAGCCAATCCCTGAAGATTTCAGCACCACGGGGACTACCTCAAAGCCTATCTTGCGGTTGTCCTCACCATCCTTTTGCTTGGTTATGGTCAAGATTCCCTGCCCTGCAATCTCTGCTGACTTGATCATTGAGTCCACTCTGACCAGTTCCAACTCTGTATCCACGGCCCCAAGGAGTGAGGAATGCCCACGCAGACCCTTACTTATGTCCTTACCTGAGTGGTGCAGGAGCATCAAACTTGTCTCATAACGCTCCATCAACCTACCGCATTGGGTGATAAAGGATGACATATCTTCACTGGAGTTCTCATTTCCACCCCCAAATGACCTAGCCAAAGTGTCAATAATCACCAGAGATAACGACAATTGATGGCTTGTCAGCAGGTTATCAATCCCCTCAATCAGGGCCAGAAAGTCATCATGGTTTGATCTCAGGTTGATCTGGTGTCTGATCACAAAGAGGGGTTCACCACCTTGGCTACCCTTAAAAATCTTGCAAGCCTTAATCCTTGCGCCCATACCTCCATGCCCTTCTCCGCATATATAAAGCACCGCGCCAGGGGAGTTGACAGGGTTTGACATCCACTCCACACCTGATGCCACAGAATAGGCCATGTCCAAAGCCACAAATGACTTGAAGCTGGCAGGTGGGCCATACAGGGCTATGAAAGACTTTTTAGGCAACACCCCATCAATAAGCCACTCAACGGGCTGGTCTTGGATGTCATCCCAAGATTCGATCTTGAATGTCTTTTTGGGTTTGTCTGTAAGACTTGCGTCATTCCCAGATTCAACTCCAACTTCAGCGACTTCTAGCATTTCTGGCGTAACTGGCTCTGTGGCGGTCAAAGCCAAGATGTGTTCAGGGACAAACACTTCATGGACAGATTTCAGGGATTGCGCTTCCTTAGCCAGTTGAGCCAATTCCATCTTCCCGTAACCCATACCCACGAACTCATGGGCATCATCTCCAGGGAATGGAAGGTTGAGGTCAATCACCCTGATTGATCTCACTGGTGCATCAAGCAAGCACTCAACGACTTTCTTGGCGTACTTCCACCCAGGTTGGTCATTATCGGGAACCACCACCACATTGGCATTGACAAAGTATTGGGTGAGTTCTGTAGGCCATGAACCCGAACCCGCATGACTTGTGGTGGCTACAACTCCCAAACCTATCAAAGCATCACAAGCCTTTTCCCCTTCACAGAGGTAAATAGCCCTGCCAGATTCCACCGCAGCAATGACTGCTGGCAAGTTGTAGCAAACTATCCTTGCGTCACCAAGCCTGTTGACCCGTGACCCATCAGGCATAACTCTCACAAGTCTGTAATCCTTGCCCTTTTCAGTATTGGTCTTAAACCTTTGCTTAATGAAGAGGGTCACACCATCCTCATCTGTGTAATGCCACTCATGTTCCAAGTTGCTTGGGTTGGTGGGTGGCAGGGCAGACACCACAGGCACGAAAGGCTTGAGGTTATCTAGTGGATGCGGTCTTGGGGGTAGTTCTGGGAGTAATCCCATGTCTTTCACGGCTCTAAAGACTGAATCTTGATCACACCCGCCATGACACTTAAAGAGTACCATGGCATCAGTATCCGCATCAGAGATTGAAAGGGAGGGATTCCTGTCCCCTTTACCCTGCCCATGACTAGGTACAGGGCATGAGGCAACCCATTGCCCGTTGACTCTTTTGGCGTTGCCTAACGCCTGGGCTATTTGTTCTGCTTGCATGAGTTATTCCAAGACTAATGATTGTTGTGCAGTGCGGATGTTCTGCAATTCCATGTAGGCAGGGTTTAACTCACAGCCAATGTATTGCCGCCCCAGGTTCTGCGCCACTTGTGCCGTTGTGCCACTTCCCATGAATGGGTCAAGCACAATGCCGCCAACAGGTGCGCCAGCAAGGATGCATGGTTCAATCAAGTCTGATGGGAATACTGCGAAATGTGCGCCAGCGTAAGGCTTAACTGGAACTAACCAGACGCTTCGTTTGTTTCTGTCTTCTCTAGGAATATACATACGTCCTTCATCGTTTCTTAAAGTTGCAGAAGCATCGCCATCTCTAAATTTTCTTGGTTTGCCCATGCTTTCAACAGGTTCTTTTAATGCATCAATGTCGTAATAATATTTTTGTGACTTGCTTAATAAAAAAATGTACTCATGCGCCTTAGTGCAACGATCTTGCACACTTTCTGGCATAGGGTTTGGCTTGTGCCAAATAATGTCTTGGCGCAGATACCAACCATCTGCCCTAAGTGCAAATGCCAGCATCCAAGGGATGCCGATAAGGTCTTTGGTCTTTAGACCCGTTTCATGCAACTTGTCTAGCTTGCGATCATTTGCTGGCATATTGTTTCTGCCTTCACGTTGATATTCTGGGCTTGCCCTGGCAAATCCATTGCTGTTGCAGTAACTGTCACCAATGTTCAACCACAGCGTCCCATCATCCTCCAGCACATCCCATACACAGCGAAACACATCAACCATTGCCTTGATGTATTCCTCTGGTGTTTCCTCTAGGCCAATCTGTCCATCATGCCCATAGTCACGCAATCCAAAGTATGGTGGGCTAGTCACGCAAGTCTGTGCTTTGATGCCCTGATCTTTCCAGCGGCGCATGGTTTCCCTGCAATCACCAAATTCAATCTTATTCATGTTGGCTTCCTGTCATCTTTTCTTTGAAGCCCTGATAAAAATCACCACTGTCCATCAATTTAAAAAGACCAAAACCCTCTTCAAAGTCAACGGTATATCGCTCGCAAATGTAATCAGCATATTCTGTTGAGAGTTGGGATGTTCTCATTGCTGCCTCAAATTGTTGCTCAGTCATGGGAACCCTTGCAATTTCAGCGGCTGCGCGGGTGATTGCTAGGCGAGTGGCTTCAGCAGCGTTGATGCCCGTCCTAACGAAAATCAGAGGTGCATCTTCTTTGAACCGCACCTGAACATTCCCTTGGCTGATGTTTATTTTCATCTCCAACTTCACCGCTAACCGCAGTGCATCGCCATCATCTTTAAGGGGATTCCAAGGCTTTGCATCAAAGATGTTAAATCCTGGCGGCAAGCGAGTGCAGTTACGCCAAACACCACTGAGGTCTTTTTTCACGTTGATCCTCGCCCCTTTTGCAGCAAGTTCTATCAATTCTGTATCAGTCATATTCGCTCCATTCTTTTAAGAGACAAAAAAACCAGAGTCTTTTTATCGACTCTGGTAAATCACTTCTAATGGCGATTAGGCAAACATCTCATCATCATCCAAGTTAACGCTTGGCTTCGCAGGAGCCGCTTTAGCGGCTGGTGCAGGGGCAGATGCCACACTCTTGATGAAGTCACCTTCATGGGGATCGGCATCCAAACCTGCAGGTCTTGCAACCCAACCCGACACTGTGAACAAAGGAATCCTAGTGGTTCCCTTGCCCACCTTCTCAGGGCGTGAACCTGTGTACTCAACCACAGGCAACTTGTTGGGGTTAGCTTCACGATCTACTGAGCAAGCCTTGTAGAGTTCTTCCAGGCCCATGTTGTGGCCCACTCCATTAGCTGACCACTCAACAGCACCCATCTCTTTGTTGTAGAACTTGACCTTAAACCCACGCTTATGTTCAGGTGAGGGTTGTGGGCCTTTCTTACCCAATGATGAGTCTGCTTGGAACTCGTAGACACCAGTTGCGATCAACATCCAACCCGTTTGCAGGGCATCAATGTCGAACACACACTTTTTCAGTTGGAACTCACCATCAGAGTTCGACCAAGCATTTGCTTGGGGGGAGAATCGAATGTAGTTACCACCACCGCCAGAGTTTGAGAGATTTAACATGGAATTTTCCTTTTTCAAAGTTTAAAAATGCACCTACTGGTGCGCCTTATTGCTGCGACTTGCAACAATTCATTCACCTATGCCAGCGGCACGACCAAGGGTCAATCCAGAACTCACCTTTGCGGTCAAGTCTGCAATTAGGTACTTATCTTCTTTGTTGAGCAACTTCTCAGCAGCGGCGGGGGAGATCATCTCCTTTGGGTAAAGTTTATCTTCACCCAACAACTCACCCAAAACTGATCCCGCATGAGCCTCATTGACCCATGTCCTAGTTGCCCGTTTGGGAACCATCTGCCAGCCCTTAATGACTGCCCCATCCTTGATCCTGACAACCGCATACTCACGCAAAGCCTTGATGTAACCCTCTGCAATCTCGACCTTGGTGAGCATCGCCCCGATCTCCGCATCAGACAGAGTTGGCAAGTTGGGAGCCACTGCGACCTCAATAAATGAAGTCTTCTGTGTGGGGCACACTGCCTTGCCTGGACACCACTGACAAGCGTCAGGGGAGGGGTTGTAGGGCGGGTTTGGTGAGGTGATGGCATCGACTGCTGGCCCCAGAGTGTTTGAATACCACTCTGTTAACTCATGCCCTGACATGGTGAAGGTGCGAACAGGGCCAACTCTGGGTTGGACAATCCGCATCTCCACAATGTCAAACATCTTCTTGCTTTTGTTGATTGCGCCAATGGCGTAAATCTTCATTTGATCAGAGTCTGCATCCACATACCCCATACCTGTTTTAAGGTCTGCAATGATGAGTTTGTTGGCGTTCCACCCCACCACATCAGCAGTGCCACCAACCTTGGCGTGAGGCTCATCAAAGGCACTCAGGTACTGCTCAATCATCACATTCCCACCTGTCTCAGCTTCAATGCGTTTGATCTCATCAAGGTGGGCCTGGGCGAACTCTGCATTCTCAGTTGTGATGGTGATGCCATCCACTGTTGAGCCTACAAATTCCAGGGGGTTCAGCGAGAGTTGCCAGCATGACTCTGCCAAAGAGTGAATGGCAGTTCCAATCTTTGCGGCCTCACCAGACTCTTGGGTTGGCATTGATGCTGACAAGGCAACACTGCCAGGGCAGATGAGCCAGCGAGATGCTGCACTAGGTCTGAGTTTTATCTGTTCCATGCGTTTCTTTCTGCTTCAAGATCTGAAATTAAGAGTTGGTAGACAAGAGACTTGACCTCATTCGTTACGGCAAATCCAAGGTCTTCAGGGTCAAGCATTCTCTTTAGTAGTGCGGTTCTTTCCCTGTTCTGGAGCCTTGCAAGTTCAAGCTGTTGGGTAAGCCAAACAATGTGGTCACGCATGGCAGTGCGTTCTGCGTCATCCATAGTTCTTCTGCCCCCAATAAGCAATCAGTGCCGCATCTGCTCTGCCATCATCCTTGACCCGTGAGAACAATTGTTGATAAGAGGGGAACAACTCCATTGCTCTGGCCCTAGAAGCATCCTTGCCAGGACTACGCCCAACACCCTTTGTCCAAGTGGCTGGCGGCACAAATGTGGTTGCAATCTGTAGAGTGGCAAGGATGCCCTCGATCATGCCAAAGCTACGCCCAAAGCTAAAAACGCTAGTCACACCCTGCCCACTAACAGCACCCACTTTTTCGCAAAAAGCAACAGTGGGATTTACATCATCTGGGGCAAATCTTCTGATGATTTGAGCCAGATCAGACGCTGAAACCTGACGCTTTGACTTCCCATTCCTTTCAATCGTCAGGGTGGGCATATCAATGATGGTCAAAAGCTCGCCCTGTAAAACCGCAATTGCGCCATTTAGACCTGGGTCAATGCCAATGATGCGGGTCATGGATTGCACCCCTCAGAAACCCCCTGAATGGCCTCCAAACGGGTCTTGATCAGGGAATCCACTGACTCTTCTAGCTTCCTCATGGTGGTCAGGAGTGGTATTGTCTTTCCCACTGCGTAACGAGACACTTGGGAGGGGTCAATCCCCGCATGGCGAGAGACATCAGCGAGGGAGTAACCCGCCGCCTCTGCCTTGAGTCTCAAATCTTCAATCTGTTGCATAGTTGGTGTGTTCATGGGGGGCGACTGTATCAGGTATGGACTAAGTGGTCAAATGTCCTATGATTAAATAACCCAGTAAACTGTGGGGATTAAATAGATGGGCAGTTGACCATATAGTCCATGTCTGTATGATCACACCTGTCAGCAACACAAACCCTTCTAGGAGAATTTGAAAATGGCTAACAACTTTTCACCAGTTATCGAAAATCCAGTGGCATATCACAATGCCGTTAAAAGCTACATCATTGCTAATGCTCAAAAAACTTGGCGCACCAAAACTGAACGTGCTGGCGAGATTGAAAGTGCTTTGATCGCTGGCATCAAACATAACAGTCATGGCGACTTTGTGGGCTATGAAGATAGCTTTATTGGCTCTATGGCTAACTCCTTTTATAAATATGGCAAACTTAGCGAAAAGCAGTGCGCCGCCATTCTTAAAGGCATTGATGCCAAGATTGCTCGCAAGGCTGAGTGGGCTGATAAAGAAGCTGCCTTGAATGCCTCACGCACCCACTTGGGTGAAGTTGGTACTAAGTTGACCCTGACCCTGACCATTGGTCATATCGTTGTGTTGGATGGTGCTTATGGCACTAGCTACATCTACATCATGGAAGACGCTGACAAAAATATTGTCATCTACAAGGGCAACTCTAATGTTGTTGGTTGGACTCCAGAGGGTACTGTGCGCTCTAAAGGCGATACCTTCACCATCACCGCCACTGTTAAAGATCATGGTGTTCGCAATGGAGTCAAGCAGACTGTTATCCAGCGTCCCAAAATCATTAGCCAGTTAGAGACTGCTTAATGTACGACCTCGACTACCAAGAATGGCGGTGGGGTCAAATCCTCACTCGCCAATCAGACTACAACCCAGACGATCAACCAACTCAAGAGGAGGATGAAGATGCTGATAGATTTTTGTCGAGTCCCCAGGACAATGCGTGACTGTTTGGATGAGGGGTTTACCTCTCACCAAGTCTACAACGCAGTCCGCAAAGGCGACTTGTCTAATGTCAACCGCAAAGACGCTTGGGGGCGCACCAAACGAGGCCCAGGCTTGTTCGTTGTTGCTGATGAGTCCATGCGCCTGGATGACCTGATTGTGTCCACCAAAGACCTTGCAAATGTTTTAAACCATTGGAGATAAACCATGCTCAAAGATTTCAACCCCACCACCAGAATGTACCCCCGCACCCTGAATGAGGCTTTCCCCAACAGTTGTGATTGGGCCTGTCCTATTGAGAAGTGCGCCCCAACAGTGTCAACTGATGGGGTTGTGATGGTTGTCTGCGCCATTGGAGCCATTTGCCTTGTCGCCTTCACTATCCTGGGGTGGATATGAGAACTGGTGGCAACTTGGAGAACCTGACAGTTCTCGACTACTTTGCTGCCAAAGCAATGGCGGCAATGATCATGTCAGACCAATACAAGACTGAGAGTGAGGGTGACATTGCTCAACTCTCTTACGCAATTGCAGAGAAGATGATGGAGATGAAAGATGAACAAGGTTCTTAAAGACGAGATTGAAGGCATTGTGAAGAAGCTGACCCCCAAGGGGTTTGCTGGCATCCTGACCTCTATGGACATCCAGACCTATACCCGCCAAGCCGCCACCTCTGGGGTGCTGGCGGGTTATGGGGCTGGTGCTGAGATGGAACGCAAGATGGGGGATAAAGAACTCAAGAAAGAGAATGAAATCTTGCGCCAGCAGATCAAGCAACTTGAGATGGAACTCTGCTACAAGGCAAAGGTGGGGACATGAAAACTGAAGAAGACGAGGCTTTTGAAGACTTGGCAAAGCGTCAGGGTGATTGGGGTCTGCAAGGGTCGCGCAAACACCAAATAATCCGATACGCTGAAATCAATGCGCGAAACGAAGTGATTGAAGAAGTTGCCCAACACATTGAGAAATGCAGCTTGGCATTTGGAAAAGATAGCATTCAATCGTTTACTGTGTACATAAGGAACATGAAGAAATGAACTGGATTAAAAGTGCAGATCAACTGCCAGAATTTAAACAGCGTTGTATTGTTGTGTGGGCAGATCAATTTGTTCCGCATACAGCAACATTTTATGAAGACAAACCAAGTTCTGGTACTTTTCATTGGCTGGCATCTAATGGAAACAGCGTAAAACATCATCCGCTGTATTGGATGCCTTGCCCAGAAATGCCACTAAAGGAGAACACATGAAAGCACGACAAGTATTCCACGCCTTAATGTCATCAAAGGGCTATACAAGCGATGATTTATCTATGGATGGAGACAAGTACACCAACCAATCCATGCAAAGTAGATGGAACTATTTTCTGGCAGGGTGGGAAATGAGGGGCGTTTGTGATTGAGACAATCATCACTATCTTTGCCATAGGCTTTCTAGGCATTGCGTTAGCCATTGGCGGTGTTTGCCTGATGGTTTGGATGGCTTTAAACGAGGACTGAAATGCCAAGACCCAAGACTGAATTAACCTTTGTGAACAAGACTGTTAGCGCACGACTCAGACCTGCTGAATACAAGGAATGGGTGCGCCTGGGAGGGGTTGCTTGGTTACGCCAGCAGATTGCTCAAAGCATCAAGAGCCAAGAACCGCAAAAGCCTCATTTGTATGCTTTACGCGATCATCTAGGCCGATTGTTCCACCGTTAATCTTCTTGGTCAGTCCAACCCAATCAGCAGCTTCTGCAAGGTTGTTGCAATTGTGGGTTGACCAGAACCACCCAGCAGTGAGAGCCGCATACTTTGGCGTTGCCACAAGGTCAGGCTCCATTACAAAGTCAACTCCCAGTGCTTGCCCAGCATGGAAGTAGTTTGCATGACCCGTTAATTGGATGCAACCTTTTCCTGAAAAACGAAAACCATCCCCTGACGCTTCATCCCTGTTTCCCATGCGATTAGCGTAAACCATGTTGGCAATCTTCTTGGGATTACCTGCATATTGGTTGGCAATCTCAAGTGTTGGAAATCGTTTGGGCCACAGCTTCATCAAAGTAACGGCTCTATAGTTCAAATTCTCTTTTAAGACTTTGAAGTTGCCGCACTCATGCCCACACTGCCCGATAAAGGCGGCTTGCTGACGCTGTGTAGCAATGCCAAAAGTGTTGAAGGTTTCATTGAGGGCATCAACCCACTCAACCCCAATATGGAGCTTTTTCAGTTGTTCAGCGCTGACCATTCATCACCTCCATCACCTTGTTATAACTGTCAATACACGCATTCAATTGGGCCGTGTTTCTGTCGCCTTGGGCAATGATTTCGGCAATGGCTGCGAGGGTTGCTCTGTCGGAGTCAGAAGTTTCATAAACCTGTCTGACAGGTTCACTTCTTTCTTTTGGGCTATCTCCGGCGGGAGTGGGGGCATTTGTGGTGGCTTGTACACAACTTGTGGACGGGAGCCGCAACCTACCAGCACGAATAGCAGAATCAAGAGAAGACTGTTTTTGAGTGATGACATTGTTGGCCTCCGAAAGTTTGGTTGATTGGTCATTCAGTTGTTGGGCAAGTTCACGCTCTTTTTCCCGTGATTCTTCATTCTTTTTGGCAATCTCGACTTGCATCTCAGCATCCCTGTCACCCCATCCAACATGATGCCCATACCCGTAAGCACCGCCTACAGCAATCATTGCCCCAATGATGAAGTACGGGTTAAGCATTCTTCACCTCTTGTCTAGCAAGGGCGATTTCTTCACGCACAGAATCAGCTTCCAAATGCTGGGGTGGAGTACTGGGGGGTGGTGGGGGTGTCCAACTTTCATCTAAAGGTGGATTGACCCAAGCAGGTAAAGCGCCAGAGGGAGAAGTCCAAGTAGATGTTGCAGGAGGGCTAGGAGGCGCAGGAACAGGCGTAGGAGGCGCTGAAATCTGAGGTGTAGGCGTTGTGCTTGTCACAGCACCCACAGCCCTTTTACCAACGATGCCGCCAATGCCACCAACAATGAGAAGAACAATGTCGTTCAACATCTTGGTATAGGCTTGATCGATAGGAGCCATGCTCTTGATCGGTTGAGTTACAAAAGTAACAGAGTAGAGCAGGGCAATCACGATGCCAAACAAAATGATGGTAATCATCACCACAACAAAGCCCCAAATGCGAACTTCTAAGTCTTCTGGGGTGTATTTACTTTTTGTCATCATCGGCCTTCTTTTCTTCAACCTTTGGGGGTTCAATTTTCGTGGTCAAGATAGGTGCTACAAGGTATTCAGGACAGGTTTGGGTGAACAAGCATCTGGGCTTTTGGCACTCAGGAAGGTCAAATTTATCAGGATTCTGGCAAACATAGCGGTATCTGTCTTCACACCCACTCATAAGCAGAATCACCGCAATGGATACAACAATCACACCCCATAGAAACCTATTTTGATTCATTGCGTTGCCTATCTAGTTGTTGACGCTCGTACTCCAATTGCTGGCGCAGTCTCTCCATGCGCTCAATCTGCATTTTGCTTTCGCGTTGAACCGCCAAGGTGTCGTAGTAGATGCTACCAAGCAACGGCAACAACAATACAAACACCAAGACCATGCAACAAAGAGCAACTAAAAACCCCATCTTACTTTTCGATCCATTACTAGGAGAGTGAAGAACAGAACCAGGTAAAGAACGAACACCAGACAAGCCGCCAGGTAAATTAGTTTGTCTTGAATTGCCTCGATTACCTTTCTGCGTTGCCATTCAACCTCTCGTTGTTTCTTTTCTTGAGCCAACCTTGCTTCTTCCTGTTCAGCAATGATGATTACTCTCATCTGGTTCACCCGTGTGTACAAGTTACCCAACTCTGGGGGTGACTGATACACCATAATCTCACGAATCTCTTTGGCTAACTTCTCAAACTGCGTCTTGGCAAGTTCCCTGTTTAGCGCCGACTCCATGATGTTTTGACTTGGGTCATAAACAGTCTTAGACTTCTCTTCTTCCTCACGAATGTGGTCTGCAAGCTGTTGCTGAACCCTGAAGAACTGCGAGAGATTCGCCGCCAGATCAGCCACAACTCTACCTTCATCCCAAATTTCGGCCTCTGCCTTTTTTGCTTTGGCTGCAACTGGAGTTGCTGTGGGCTTTGGCTTTTTCTTCTTGAAGAACCCAAAGAAGCCACCCACCTCTTCAGCAATAGCCGTGACCTCTTTAACAGTCTTTTGGGCTGCGGCAACAGTTCCCTTGACCTCTTTATAAAGTTCACAGCCTTTGCGAATAGCTGCGACACAGCCATTTGCCATCGCCAGAAGGGTGAGAGGATCAATGTCTTGCTCCTGTTACTGACCCGACAACATTCCTGTTGACATTTGGTTTATGTTGGGCGCAATGTTTCCACTCATTGAGCCAATAGAAAACGGCCCAAGCAATGCTCTACCCAAGATTGGCAAGACCTCTGGAGCTTCTTTACGCAAGACAGTGCGAATGTCACTACCAGCCAACTCTTTTGCAATTCTTTGCAGTTTTGCTGGATCAGTTGTTGTCAAAACCCTTGCAATTTCACTGGCAGTGGCTTTGAGTTGTTGATCTCCCAAGTCTGCAAAATCACGCTGTAAAGCCCTCATAATGAATTGCGCCCCCGTCATAACAGGCAACTCTCTTTGTGCGCCTTCTTTGATTGCTCTGATTGCCTCAGTGCGTCCAGCAGTTTGGGAACCCTGTAGGACAACCTTAGAAGTGGTTTTCATTTCCACTTCACTCATCAAGTTGCTCATAAACTTGTTATAAGCATTTTGTCCGGCCTCATCAGTGTTGAATGTTGATCGAATAATCCTGACATTCTTAGGATTCTTCAAGATGTCCATTGCAGGGTTTCCAACTGCACTGACTACTGCATCACCAGTTTGTGCGCCACCAAGACGATCAAGCAAACTTTGCATAGTTCCAAGTCTTAGCGCATCTTTCTCTGACTTGGACATGGTTTTCACATCATTCAAAAGAGCGTCTAAATCAGCAGGTTTTTTGCTGAAAATTGACCTGCCTTCATTCATGGCATCTAAAACAGCAGTGTCATTTGCCCAATAATCTCTTGCTCTCTTGTAAGCAGGATTTGACGCATCCAAGAGATCAATAAATTGACCCCTTGTTTGTTTAATAGCACCAAGTTGTGTGCTACCGATACCAGAAGTTGGCGTTTTCCCAAAATGAATTAGGTCATCAAGTCCCATCTTCATGTAGTGCATGAAAGTGGTGTCGATATTTGCAACTGGCAATCCCTTCTCAGTTACCAACTTTCCAGTTTCTGGATTTATTTGAACTTTAGGCAGTTTTATGCCTTGCTCTTGTGCCAATGAAACCGCCCTGTCATAAGCCTGTTTCATGCTTGGACGCTGAAGCAAATCAGTGAATTCTGATGTGATTTCAACTGGTCTTGGCAAAGCAGCACCATATAACTTTTTGCCAATCTCTGATCTTGCATCTTTCAAAGCATTGAATTCATCAAAGTATGCGGCCTTGCTACCAAACGCAACTTGCATATCACTTGTCAAGCGTTTGAGTAAACCCTTGTCTCGATCTTCCAAGAATTTTTTAGCGACTTGTTTTCCAGGCCCAGGCAGTTGATTGACTGCATCTAAATATGCTCTGGTATTGGGGCCAATGTCTGCGAGTGCGTAGGGCTTGCCAGAACGATCCAAAATCATCTTGATGGCATCATCAAAACTACCGACATCTGCACCCAATGCCTCTCTAATCATGGCCCTAGATTGATCCACACCCATTCTTTGTGGGTTGTCAAACATTGCGCTGACTGCTGATCTGTAGCCTTTGCCAACAATAAAACCAAGACCTTTTGCAACTGGTACAGATGCCATTCCTATACCAGCACCAATTGCCGCTTCTTTGCCTGTTTCTGGGCTAAACAATTCAGCCTCAGATTCACCAATCCCAGAAGTAGCGCCAGCAACACTAGCCAAACCCATTTGACCAAAGGTGGATGATGGCCCTGGCCTTCTGGTTACAAGTGCTGGAAACATTCCACCGCCAATTTGATATGCGATTGACTTTAGTGGGTTTTCCTGTGTGTATTCAGCTTGACCCATTCTTTCAAGAGCGACACCAACATCCATTGGGCTTGGTTGAGGTTCTTGTGGGCTGATCTTTTTGATTGCCGCTGAAATATTCTTAGGGTCAGATGAGATGAAAGACTTTAAAGCCCCAATGCCCTCATCTGAGAAGTTTAAAGTCATGCCCTTCAAGAACTGTCCAAACCCACCAGTTTGCCACTGACCACCTTGAATTGAATCAAGTAATTTCGCACCTTCTGGAGTTATCTTTCCCTCATCTTTGGCAACCAGCAATTCATTTTGCAAGTCTGTGATTTGGTCTTTTAATGATGACATTTTTTTACTCCATTAAGGGCTTGTAAAACCACCACGCTGCAAGGTTCCTCTTGCTGGAGTTGGAGTTCTACCACCACCCATTTCTTGCAATTGAATCATGCGTTGGCGCAAAGCATCTGACTGTGGTTTATAAAGTGGGCTTGTATCAACATAATTGTTAAACGCATCATTGAATTGTGTCTGAGCAATGATGGGATTTGTTTTAACTGTATTGGCATTTTTAGACAACCATTGATTGCTAAACCTTGCCAAGTCTTGCTCACGTTTAAGTTTTAGTTCTAGGGCATCAAGCAAAATCAAGTTTCCTTGAGGTGATTTGGAAAGACTTGCAGAACCTTGAACAATAAACTTCAAGTCAGTATCAGTTGGATTAGTGCCAAGTTTTTTAACCTCTGGCAAGAGAACTGAGTTTGAAAAACCTTGGAATGCTTCAGCACCAGCAATTCCCGCAACCTTAAAGTTTGGATCAAATGCTTGTGCAGCCCTACCAAGTTGAAGCATAGTTTCTTGACCAAAACCAGTTTTAGTGCCTTCTTCAATCAAGGTTTTCATGTTTTGAACTGTGCCAAGAGTAGTCCCTGCAACTCTACCAGCCTTTAGATTTGAATTTATATTTTCAGTTAAATCTTCACCAAAACCTCTTTGCATATTAATGGTAACTGGTGCAGTCACATCAATCTTTTGGCGTTTTGCCTCAGTCATTTTTACTGCTCTTGCGTCAACAGCATCAAGTCCGGCTTGACCATGTAGTCTGAAAATCTTAGCCGGATCATCTGTTTGATATAAAAGATTGGCAGCATTGCCCAAGTCACCTGTGAATGGTCTTGGTTTTTCTCCACCAGAAGCAATTGGCTTATACGTTTGCCCAGGCTCAGTTGGAACTGTATAAAGTGTTTCGCCCTCTTTAATTGATACAGTCTCTGGCCTCATTGCTTTTTGTGATGCAACAATTGCCGCAAGTTCTGCTCGACCTTCTGGGGATTGCATCAAAATTGGTGCAAGTCGAGCATAGTCAAGTTTGAGTTCTGGCGGTTTGTATCCAGTAACAGCAGAACGCAATGGGTTTCCAAACTCATCAACTTCAGGAACAGTTGCAGCAGATTGGCCTGAGATGGTTTCTGGGGTAACGCTCAAACCTCTGGAGATCAAATCTCTAGCTGTTTGAGTTCTAGCCAAAGACTGTGCAGCCGCCTGACGCTGACGCAACTTGTCCTGACGCTCTAACGATAAATCTTGACGTTGCAAAGCCTGATCACCCAAAGCAGTCAACTGCAAAGCCAATTGGGTATTGCCCATCTGGATTGCCCTTTGTGCAGCTTCAGCAATTGCTTGAGGATCATTGATGTTTAATCCTGAAAGCACTTGTTGTTGCTGTCTGATTTTGATTAACTGAGGGTCTTCTGCACCCATCAAACCACCAAAGGCTTGACCCAACTGTTGACCAGCACGACCAAAAGCATAGGTTGCCTGTGTGCGTGGGTCTTGTTGAGCAAACTCCATTGCTTGCTTTTGACGCATCAAGTCACGCTGTTCTTGATACAACTCAGGAGTCACCCCGAATAAACTTCCAACAATTTCTGATGCCATAATTATTCCTTAGAAATTTGTGTCTCTGTTGTATCTGCGAGTGTCAGTTCCATATTCTGTGCCACCAGTAAACATTCCAAGCAATGCTTGTTGTGCTTCAGGACTATCTGCAAATCTGGTCAATGCAGTTCCAAAAGGACTAACACCAGATGCTGTCTGAGTCGTTCTGGCTCCAGCAAGACCACCCTCAAACAATGTTCGTCCAACATTAGCACCAGCCTGGGCAGACCTGCCACCCAACTGTGCGCCAATATCCAAAGGTGCTTGACCCAAGGACTCTAGCGATGAACCTACGCCAATTCCAGTGCTGAATGGAGAATAAGCACCTGTCAAACCTTCTCTATAAGAGCCAAGTAAGTTAGAGCCAGTTCCTAGCAAACCAGCGCCAAACTGAACTTGTCTCTGTCCTTCTGTCTGTGCTTGTGCCGCCAATTGAGCATCCTGTTGAGCCAAAGCGTTGTAGTAGGCTTCCATTTCAGGAGATGCCGCCCGTAGACCTTCACCACCACCTGGGCGCATACCAGTGCCACCAACAGATAACCCACCACGACCTGTTTGAAATAATCTGTTTTGCAGTTGAGCAAATTCACGCTCACGGCTAGGAGCCAACAAGTTTTGTTGTCTTGCCATGTAGTCAGCGGCGACTTGCTCTGGAGACTGAGCCAGATACTGCTGACCCAAGCCAAACAAGCCTTGTGCGCCAGTGGTCAAAGGAGCATATCGACCAGCCGCTTGCTCTGCCTCAGTCAAGCCTTGACCAGACAAAGCCATGATTCGGTCTTGCATTGCTTTGAGTTCTGGTGTTAACTGATAACCAGCGCTTGTCAACTGACCAGTTGTAGGATCAAAACCAAACTGTGATGCACCAAAGCGAGTGGTAACGCCAACAGGACGAAACTTCTGTGCTTCTGCCGCTGTTGCCGCCGCATCCCTCATTGCTTGGGCAGAGATTCGTGCCGCTTCTACATTGGCTTGATTGGTCAATAAACCACCAGCAGTACTAATTCCAGCACTAATCAATCCTTTTGTCAGGCTTGGATTAGATTTAAAAAATTTAACAACATCGCCAATTTTTAAACCAGTTCCTGTTGCGTAATTTTGAACTGCCTGACTTAATCCTGCCGACATTGACGCGCCTTCAGGATCTGCATTTAGTTCTCGTTGAAGATCGGCATACATTGCAGCACCTTCAGGGTCTGCTAAATATTCGCTTAGACCAGCAGACATTCCTGCGCCTTCATAATCCGTAAAATCTGTTGCCATATTTCCTCCAGTATTTCCAGTAATCGGTGTTTGTGGTGTTGGTGTGGGTGGTGTGAATCCAGAACCATCGTCAATAATGTCTTTTGTATCAAATGATGATGCAGTTGTGTCTACCTCAAAAGGAGCCAACTGATTCATTAAATCTTGTTGTCCAGCAAGAGCCTGTTGTTCAGTGGGAACAGTTACTCCTGAGTCTGGTCTAAGAGAATCAAGTGCAACACCTTGTACAGCTCCAGTAACAGCTTGTTCTGGATTCTTTCCAGCAAGCAGTCCACCAGCAGTTCCTTGAGCAACCTGTCCAGCAACAGTGGAACCAGTTGCACCAGCAACAGCAGAACCAACTCCTAGTTGACCAGCAGCATATTGAGCCGCATAATTTGTTGCAGTCTTTTCATCACCACTGGCAATTGCACCAGCAGTAACGCCACCAGCAACAGCAGTTCCAATTCCAGGTAGTCCATAAGCTGCGCCAACAACATCCAATGCCAGTGGAAGTATTGGGCCAGCTTTCAATATCTCATTACCAAGACCAGCAAGTAATCCGCCGCCACTGCTGTAGGTATACCCAACAATTTTTCGCTCAGTCTTTACTTGTTGACCATTTGGCAACACATATCCACTTTGCAAAAGATAGGTTGGTTTGCCACCCACCTCTCCAACACCAGTAACTTGACCTGCAAATGAAGGGTTATATTGCGTTAATCCTTGTGCAAGTATTGGATCAATTGTGTCTTTTGGCGCAAGAAAACCCTTGGTTGAGCCACCCATTTGATCGGAAATAAATTTACCAATATCAAATGAGCCAAATTCAGTTCCAGCAATGTCTACATACTCAGAATTATTTTTTAAAGATGAAAGCAAAGTTGGGTCAAGAAAACCTAGAAATAATGCACCTCTGTCACCCGATACCGCACCTTTGGTAATCCTATCTTCAGGAACAAAGGTATATGACTTTCCACCAACATCAAAACTAAGCCCCATGTTTAGCGGGGGTGGATCATCGGCTGCACCAGCCATGTAGACAGGGACTCTCCCGCTAGTATCTAGCGTTCCAAACTTTGAGGTTTGTATGGATTGAGCCATTACACAGTGCCGTTAGCCACGATGTTGCCCAACACAGTCAGGTTGCCAGAACTGTCAATCTTCATTACATCAGTTCCTGAATGACGAATAAGTAGATTAGACCCACTCTCAACAAAGCTGAAGTTAGTGAAGGTTCCATCTGCCTTGGTTGCAATGGCAGTGGAAATGTTGGTGAACTCAGTATCAATCTCAGTTCCCTTGACAACCTTGCTTGCATTCCCTGGCGACAAAGCATCTTTAGCCGCAAAGTTGGTGGTTTTGGTGTAATTTGCCATGTTTCTTCCTTAAACCAGTTTGCCATTCTTGGCTTGAATCTCAATCTTTTGAATGCTCACGGGATACCCATTGATCTGCACTTCATAACCCGTCTGCACAGTCTTGCCAGAACCTGATGTTTGACCAACCAAAGTCTGCAAAGAAATACCATCTGAGTAGTAGGCAACAGGAACACCATTCGCCCCATACTCAGCAGTACCATATTCAGCAACAGTAGACTGAGGAATTTGCAATGTGGTGGCGTAATACTGACCTGTGAAGTCATATCCCCACTTGATGATGAAGCCTTGGCTTGAACCACCAATCACCACCACAGCAATGCGCTTTAGGATGGATGTGACATTGGGCGCACCCAAGTCAGCATAAGTTGTGAAATACTGCAATCGGTATGTGCTTGCATGGTCAAGATAGGTTCCATACTTGCCCACATAGCCATTCTTACCAATCAACAAGTCTCCATTGCGTTTAGCAACGAAAGCAGTTGGCGTGATGGAATCCCACACAGTTACCCGTGAAGAACCATCTTGCAATGCCGCCTTGGTGTCAAAGCAATAGGTCTGGGTTGCAGTCGGAAAGTTAATCAGGTAGAAGGCATTTGACTCTGAATAGACTGCCTTGATGTTTGCCAATGTCTCAGCATTCACAATCGTCATCAAGTCATCGCGGACATTCTTAGACAAGTCCCGCAAAGGAGCAGACTTCTCCTGAATAGTTCTGAGCAATGAACGCACACCACTGTTTGATAAGAAAACCACATCACTGCCTGTGTTGGCAATGGAATCCCTTGCAATGCAACCAATGTTGCTGATGGTGTCACTCAAAGACAGGCTTGATGGGGTAGTTGCATTTGCATAAATCAAGACTTGACGCTTGCCAAAGATAAACAAGAATCCATTGTGAGCCGCTAACCCTGTGATCTCATCAGACCCATTGGGCCATACCCGTGAGATGTCCAAAGAACCAGCAGTTCCTGTTGACCAGATGTGTCCTGCAAGCAAGTCAGAGAAAAAGACAGTTACATTGTCAGAAGTGCTACTAGCAGTCCACAAGCGACCATAGGCAGAGATAACAATGTTGGTCTGGGGAGCAGTTGCAACATAACCAGTTTTCTCGCTCACACGCCTGTATGTGGTGAGACTTACAGCAGGGTCATAAATGAGTGGGTCATACCCTGACTGAAAGAAATATGTGATTCCATTCAAAGAAGCACAATGCCAGTTGCTTGCAGTAATGGTGGGGCCAGTACCTCCCCCCCCATAGGTCAACTCAACAACACTCGCACCACTCAGTTTAAACAGCTTGTTGTTTCCAGCGAACAGAACAGTCAAAGTTCCATCAGTCTGCACCAACTCATGGATGACTGTTACATTATTTGCACCAAGGTTGCCAGAGGATGTGTTAACCCTTGAAAAGCCTTTGCGAGAGCCAATGCGCCCGTATTGGTCAATCACGCAGTTTGTGGCAATCGCAGCGTATCCAGCCGCTAAATCAAGCGGAGAGTCTTGTGTATTGAGTCCAAAGAAGCCTGGAGCCGATACAGAAAAGGTCTGGATTTGCTGGCTCATGTTGATACAAATTGCTGATTTTCTGGATACCGATTTGCCTCTAAAGCAATGTAATCAGAGAGCATGGATCGAAATAGTGTGTATGCCTCTGATGAAGACAATCCACCATCTTCACCACGCTCAACCAATGCCCTGGCATACGCACCTTGAGCAACAACTACATCAGGCACAAGAACAACAGTGCTGTCAGATGCCAAAGTTGCCTGGGGTATCGTCAGACTGAATTTCAGTGTGTATACGCCATCAGGAATTGGAAACAAGCTGACTTTGGTGTCGTAAGAAGCATCTAGGCCATCAAAAGTAAATTCTGTTGGAATTGAGTTGACTAGGGGCAAGAAGTTCTGTTTGCGGTTCATGTCCACAAATGTGATGTTAGTCAAACCAACATTACTGGTTGTGTTGATGGCATCCATCACCTGAAACTTCTGACCAGCACCAGTGAGTGAATATGATGGGGTTGAAGCCACAGTGGTCACAGTGATGGTCTGCCCCAAAGAATTCCAACCAAAAGAATCCTCAACTTGACGCTTTGCATCGTTCACAAACTTTGCAACCAAGGTGGAATAGGTGGTTTCGTTGTAAGTGGTTACAACGGGTTCACGCAAGCGGATCAACACATCGTTGACAAGTTCTAGTAGTGTCATGCTCTTGCCAACCCTTCTTGTTCAAACGTTGCTATAAAACTGAATGTGCTTCCCGACTGAGTAGTTATTTTTATTTGGTCATCTTCTTCTAAAACAATGTAGGCATTGCCATCAAACTGCAAATATTCTTTAGTGCTGAAATCAAGAGCAGTCAATATATCAAGGGTTGTACTAGCGCTTGCGTCAAACCACTGAACAGTTATATGCTTGGTAGAGCCGCCTGTATTGTGTATATACATGACGGTAAATTTTGCGTAGTAGCCCTTTGGACAGGTATAGACTGTTGTGTCTACTGCCGCTGTAGGACTAACACCAACTGATAATGCTCTCATTTCGCCTTTGCCTTGTTCCTTGCGGATATAGCTTTAGCTTTTGCCTTTGCATCAGACTTTGAGGATGCACCCCATGCCTGTAGCGAAAGAAGCAGTCTCGTTGGTTCACCATTCTTGAACTCAGGGCCATCATTGCCACCCATTCGAGCCAAGAAACTTGCTCTGCGAGGGTTGTCCCCCGACTTTACTGGCGCTTTGAGATTCCCACCAGTTGCCGCATTATAAGATGATCTGCCCTTGGCATTCAAGCCGCCTTTTGGATTTTGACCAGCTTTTGTTTGCCAAACAGGAGATTTCATCTACTTCACCTTTTTAACCTTCTTTGCAGTCTTTGCCGCTTGTTTAAAATCAGCAGCGGTAGGCGCACCCTTGGTTCCTACCTTCCGCATCTTCTCGCCAGACCCCGCCTTGATACGAGCCTGTTTTGCGTTAATATTTGAGTACAAACCAGTTTTCATTTCTTCTTCTTTCTGGGTTTTGCCATGCCAGCTTCAGACAAGGCAATAGCAATTGCTTGCTTACGGGAAGTCACTTCTGGCCCCTTTTTAGACCCAGAATGCAAAGTTCCCTCTTTGTACTCACGCATGACTTTTCCGACCTTTTTAGCCGCTTTGGTCATTTTCATATCAGTACAACACTTTAGCCGTGATGGTTCCAGAGGTGTATGCGGTGCAGTTAGCCCTCAAATACTTGGGAGCATTGGCAATGGTTACGATGCCATCAGCGGTCAAAGCAGTGCCAATTGTGGCAAAGGTTGTCCCATCCAAGCTACCTTGGAAAGCAACAGTTGCGCTGGTAATACCAGAAACTTGCAGAAATGCAGGTTGACCAGCATCAGCTTGCACAGCTTTTGACGCACCAGTTGCGACAACAGCACTCAATAGAGTGACAGGAGTAGTTAAAGATGACATTATTTTGCCTTTTTAGCTTTGCTCATCATGTTGGTAGCAGTACGACCACCACGCATAGGCAAGCCTTTTGGTTTACCAACAGCAACCATAATGGTCACAGGAACACCCTTTTTCTTGCCGTACTCTTTGGCTTCTTTCTCGCCTTTTTCAGAGTAGGGAAACTTCTTTTTTCCGACCATAGGCATAGCGTTCTCCTTTATTTCCAGACACGATCAGCAACAAAGGTAATCGCACCGCCCATGAATGACGCGATAGTCATACCCATCCAAAACCCACCTTTGCC
>Ga0255088_1000331_pt1 | contig 22459 bp, 21 predicted proteins | sample Colum_Miss_RepB__2_FD_188587 | JGI IMG/M metagenome (GOLD analysis project Ga0255088, IMG submission 188587) | Freshwater microbial communities from Columbia River, Oregon, United States - Colum_Miss_RepB_8d | ecosystem: Environmental > Aquatic > Freshwater > River | place: USA: Oregon...
TGACTGAAAGTAGTTTATCACCCAAGATACTAAGTCAGTTTTTGAAACTCGCCCTCCTGCGAATCCGTCGTTTACCTGAATCAACATAGATTCGAGAAGTTGATCAGCTTCAACTGAGATTGAAATTTTTGTCTGTTTCTGGGTCATGCTTTTTTTCCTCTTGTTTTAAGAACAACGCGAAATAAAACAAACCGTGTCGCAAGTATGAAAGTCTAATTTCTTCCCAAGTAATAGTCAGATCTCATCTTAGAGAAGGGCAGCTCCACCCCTTTCATTGAATTCAGCACACTGCTGGGATCATACTGAACTTCAGATGATTCAAAGATTTTCACCCTCAAGAGAGATTCATAGATCACTTCATGCTCTCGGAAAACCAAAGGTCTTGGGAGGTTCTCACAGCGGTGAGTGAATCTAAGAGTCAAAAGGTCTCTTGATCTCCCTGAGAGTTGAAGACCTTTCGTATTTTCTGGAAAGACCGCATAGAGAATTAAACGAAGTGCCTCATTGGATTTTACAGCGATTTTTTGAAGGTCATCAGAATTGAGCTTTAGAAGATCAGAGAGTTCTGCCGGAGTTGAACCTGAATTGGCCAAAAGAAATTGTGAAGTAGCAATCTGGGTTCGATGATTGAACTGCTCCTCACGGAAGTCACAGGGTAGATTGTGCCTTAGAGTGACTTGATAGAGAGACTGAATGAGTGCCCCCGTTAATTTAGCGTGAGTCGATACCATCCAGTCCAGATCTGAGGTGTTCCTCATTTCAAATGACATCAGAGGAATGAGGGTGACTGGTGGAACATGAATGGGAGTCATTTCATTCGGTCGCATCAGTTGATGCTCATAAGTTACAACCTCTGGAGGGGTAATTAGGCCGAATTTCAATCGAGTTGGATTCTCACTTGAACCACTTTGGATTTCAATGTGAGCTCTCCGGCCGTTCCCATCTGGTAAAGCATATTGAAGACCACTCAAGATTACCTTGGCTCGCACAGGATCCAGACCTTCAGACTGAATGGAAATATTCTTGGTTTGGTTACCATGGGTGAGTGATGCAGTTGCACCTGGCTTAGTCCAGATGCTTGGATCCGGGAGTTCAAGTTCAATTTCATTTGGGATCTGAGTCGGAATCGCAAGACTCTTCTCAGCCTCAAAAAGAAGAGAAGTTTGACTTGGATGAAATGTAATCCCTTGAGGTGGATAATCTTTGATTTGGATCACACTTGTGATCTTGCCTGGAGCAACTTCAGGAGCTCTTTGAACTGGAGTCTCTTCAGGTTGATCTTCGGGATATTCGGCGCAACTAAAACAGATGGAACTGAGTGCAATCATTAAGATGGTATGAAAGGTTTTCATGATCAGAACCTCCATAGATTTCAAAGGTTGACTAAATAAAGAGAGAGCGAGGAGGAGTCCCTCCTCTCGCTGATCATCGTCGAAGAAGCAAAGACAGACTCAGGGCCAAGTGGCACCTCCTGATAACGCCGCCAACTTTTTTTGGCGCGTAGGCGGATAGTATTAGGATCCGCCGGTATCAGGTGGTGACAGCTTGGACTTTTACGAAGTGAGCACATCGCATGTAAAGAAATGCTTGGTCGAATTCCTTATATTTATTTTGCATGTTTGAGGTTTTTGATTTCTTGTCTTTGTCTTTGTCTTTGTCTTTGTCTTTGTCTTTGTCTTTGTCTTTGTCTTTGTAGTTGTAGTTGTAGTTGTAGTTGTAGAGCTTTTATTCTGTCTATTCTATTTGAACCTTTTTCATTCCAGTCCCGCTCAGCAGAGTTTTTGCAAGGGCCCACACCCGGCGCTGACCCCTTCCACCAGTCGTTGGGTGGGAGGGGTCAGCGCCGGAAACATGTGGGCAGTGCCTAAGTCTGCTGAGCGGGGCATAGGAAAATCAATGACTTAGAGCATTTTTCAGGAGCGAATGGTTTAGAGTTTCATCTGACAGTGTCTGATCTAATTCTTCACTCTGTGCGTCCCTTTCTTCGAATGAATAGGTATCGTGCAGTCCTATGAAGTTTGCCTTGAGTCTTTCTTTCAGGAACATTTCAAGGAGAGTGAAGTACATTCCATTTCGCCTCGATTGAACTTGGAGCATCGGAGATTGGTCTAATACTTTCTGATAGAGATTCCAGAGGATTCCCAACAAGGAGACATCTCCAACAATAAAGAAGGCAAAATCAAACTCTGGATTGAGTAGGTGAGCCTCAAATCGTTGCATGATTCTTTGAGAAGATTTTCGGGTGAGTTCCAACTCAACCGCAGCTGTCAGAGTTTGTTCTGCACTACAGAATTGAAACATCCCGTCTGGAACTGCAAGTAACCGAGTTCTTTTTTCTTGATCGGTAAGTGAATGATAAGTCTGCTTTGCTTTGGACTTTAGAATGTGCTCGGGAACCCAGTGTTGAATCTTAGGTGAACGCGTAAAAATGCTCTTGATCTCTCTCAGAGTAACATCATGGTGATAGGCCGTGCGATAGCTGGGAGGTTTGGAACAGAGTTTCACTTCTTCTAGTAGCTTGCCCTCAAGTAGTGCACGGGCTTGTGGAGTAAGTGACCATCCCAGAATATGTCCTTGGTCACCTTTACTTTCATTGAGATATCCCATCTTCACAAGACGCTTTGGGATCGCCCATGAGTGCTGCCGACTGTATCTAGAGAGCACCTCCTTTCGAAGCTCTGGGTAGCTCAGAAACTGCTCTTGACCAATTTGCCTCAAGACTTGGTGATCAGTCTCTGTAAGGCGTAGGCCTTTTGGTCTTCCCACTCTTCCCTGGAGTCGATTCACTGCTTTTCTCCCCAGTGCGCCCCTTGGATAATGACGTATTCAAAATGACCTGGAATGAATGTGTTTCCTCGGATTTGATCAGGAATCCAGTGGGACTCCGTCTTTGGCGGTAGAAGTTGAGGTTGTCCCATAGACTCACTATTTGAACTCACTTCCTTAGGTTTTGGCTGAGCATCCTCTTTTCCCCGTTCGTAGGCTTCTTCCTCCTTAGTTTTAAAATAATTGTGCTCTAGATATCCAATTCCACCTCCTGTGAGCGCTCCCAAGGCGCTACCAACGAGGATATTCTTCAGTCGATACTCTCCTTTTCTTCCCGGATATTGAAGCAGTCCTGCTCCAGCACCTAAGATTGCTCCCGTACCTGCTGCAGCTCCCAAACTTCCCGCAAGTGTTGCGCATCCAGTATTGATGAGAATCAGAGAAAAGGCATAGAGCTTTATCCATTTGTGACAAAACGGGTTCATTCATTACTCCTTTTTTTCACGAGGATTCACTTGGTATCGCCTTTGGGGGGCTTCGGGGTCAGATCCCTTGGAATGGTTTTAGGTTTGTCTTCTTTGGCTCCCGAGAATGTTGCTTCCCTGACAAGATCAGGAGTAGGTAAATCCCGAATAGGAAGTGAGATCACAGGGAGATCTGGTACTGTCGTGAATGCTACTCGTTTCACTTCAGTTCCTTGAGGATGAGGAATAACAACAATACCCTCTCCTCGACCAAGTTCTGACTTGAATAGATTCGGATGAAACTTAAATTCTTCCGTTACTCTCACAGACTGTTCCCCAGTTTCCTGGCTTCCTAAGATCGTCCGACTTCTCCTTTGAGTTGTTTTCTCACCTTCCTTTGTTCCAATGAGACTAGCAAAGTATTCGGCACTGTCAGGATCATTTGAACGCATGATCACCTTGATATTCGTATTGGTCAGAACGATTTGCTTAAAGTCAGGTCCTACTTTTTCCAAGTCACCTAATGACTGATGGGAAAATACTACTCCTACATGAGCAGAACGTGACTTGTTCAAGAGGGATGCGAATGCAGGGTAAATGTAATCATTGAAGTCATCGAGATAGACTGAAAAGAGAGAGGATGAGGTTCTTGAGTTAACTTGGATTTCAGATACTGCACTTTGAAGGCTTTGCAGAACAAGTTTACCTGTGGCCTCTCCTAGAAAAGGAAATTGCATCGTAGGAAGCTGAAAGTAACAAATCTGCTTTCTCTTTATCACCTCCAGGATGTCAATTTCAGGATATCTCGCGTTATAGAGCGCGGATGTTGAACCATAAGAAAAGTGCCCCAAGGCAGTGACTAAGCCTGAATATTTCTTTTGGAACTCTTCCTGAGAGTCTTGGAGCATAGTCTGAATCTCTCTTGAAAGATTCAGATCATTGAGTCCGATCAGCCACCCTCTGAGCTTTTCCTTGTCTCTGAGTAACTCTCGAATCACTCCAGGAAGTGGCTTCTCACCCCTTCGAATCAGAAGTGAGAGTATAGTTCTCAGTGCTGCAAACTGGATACTTTCATAGTACGGATCTGACATCTCAAGTGTTGAGAAAAAACGCTCAGTGATCTGTTCCGCTGTCCCTTCACAAAAAGGATTGTATGTGGATGATAAGGTTGGATTGGCAAGAGAGAAGACTTTGAATTCACGTTGTCGATTAGACCGAACTGCATAGGAATAAATTTTATTGAGAAAGCTTTGATCTGCTTTTCCATCAATGATCAGCAACCCTCTACCTTTCTCAATGTCTTGGACTGCCCAAGGCAAGATGACGCTCGCCGTTTTACCTGCATTAGTACTTCCAATGACTTGAGTGTGAGCAGTTCTGAAGTCCTCCTTGAGGTGAATCGTCTTGTGACTCTCTTGATCAATTCCCAGTTTAATGCTGGAGTCATCTTGCTTCAGGATGGAGTCAGCAATGCTCCTTTTGATTGAGAGGTTCCACAGAAAGGAACCTACTATCATCAGAGGGAGGCCGATCAATAGGCCCATCCCTATCCAGCAAAGATCCGGATGGAACTTATAGAATGCTTGAAGCTTGATCTGGATCATTGACAGTGTTCTTGAAAGACCGCTTAAAAGTAAGATGAGTAGGATGAAATAAAGTAGGCTATCATTGGGCCCCTGACCCTTTGATACCGCATCTTTTCCCATGGAGAGCCCTCCTTTAATTGAACTAAACGGAAGTGGCTAGGGTGTAAATTCTCGCTCGAGAAAGAGAATGAACGTTTGTCCTGGCGCAAGACTCATTGAGGCTTGGGTTTGACTCAAGTCTTGAGAGAACTCTATTGCTTCGTCAGTGGCAACCTCTTGAATTCCATTTAGGATTCCATTTTTGAGTGATCCGGGTTCATAGGGAATGGCTCCTGGAACACCACCGGATCTTTCCTTCATTCCCTTGGCCATTTGCCCAATGAATTGACCTAGGAATTTGCCTGATCGCCTCAGATTCGCTCCTGAGTGCAATTCTCCTAGAACACCTGATGAACCATCTGACATGAGGGCAACCCCTTGAATGGAGTGTTGATCCCCCTCAGGGAAGACCAAAGTGCTAAACTGAATTTGAATTCTCTGAGCAGTCTCATCATAGTGAGCACTCCCGATCACTCGAGTTCCTCGAGGAATCACGAGTGAGTTGTCTAAATCTCCAGGAGCATAGGTGTCATCAATGATCTGTGCGATTACAGGAGAGGCAGACTGACGTGTGGAGATTTGGTTTAAAATTCGCACAGGGATGCTAGTCCCAAGCGGGAGCTTTAATCCAGAGTGACTGGCATCTCCACTTCGCAGAATGACCTGGTTTGCAGATCGAGGATGGGCTTGGGGGTTTCCAGATCGACTCACCATTCCCCTAATCTGCTGTGAAGGCATCCGAGCAAACCCTGGAACACTCTCTTGTGAATCAGAGAATGCCACTTCCTTAGTTATGGCCCCTGTCGTTGTTATATTGGATAGGGGCTCTGATGAAGCGACTGAAGGAGAGTGGCCTTCCTCTCCAGCATCCATAAAAAGTACAGTGATGAGAAAGAGGAAAAGCGCAAGCCCACAACTCCAATAGATTGATTTCAGTTTAATGGGTCTTTTCTTGGAAAAAGGCATTTCACGTTCAAGAAAATAAGGTTCAATGACCTTTCTCTTTATCCATCCATCTGCCACCGTTAAGCTCCTTTCTTTTTATGAGCTTTCTTTGACTGACAAGAAGTGACTTCAAGCTTTTTCTCTGGCGTTACCTTCAAGAAAACAGAAATAGGACGATCCTGGCTCAGTGAAGAGTTGAGCACAGAGATCCTTGCATGAATGGGTGGACTACCTGGAGAGAGGGAAAGTGAATTAAATGAGATTCTCTCCAGAGGAATGGGACTGCCGCCTTGCAGGACTCCAAGATTCGCAGGATATAGTAGCAGCGAATGATCTTTAGAGGTGATATTCACTTCAAAAAGTGTCACTCTTTGTTGAGAATCACCTAAAACCTGAGAACTTAAAAAACAGCCTAAGGAAATCCCATTCCACTCAGATCGATTCAGATCACCTTGAGGAGAAGGCTTTGGATACGGATGATCTTTCATGGATTGAGTTGCAGTCGCTTCAATTGGAATAGCAGTGCGTGGAGTGGTGAGCTTCAGATGATAATCAGCCTCTAAGGGTGTACCTGTTTTGAGGGTGATATTGAACCTTTCATAAGGCGTAAATACAAAGAGATTGCTCGTTGCATGGGCAATCAAGGGTTTGAGGGTGATGGAATTACCCACATACTCCAGCTTGAACGAGTCCTGATCGCCCAGAATTGCAGAGTTCGGTTTTGTGCTAAAACTGAGAACTGTAGAATAGCCCAGCGCAGTTTTAACCGGAATAATAGTATCTTCAGTTGCTTCAATGGTTCGCACTCCCTTTCCAAAGGTAAGATTAGGAACCAATATAAAACTCAAGAGAGAGCAGAAGAACTTCAACATACATTCTCTTCTCCTTAAACTAGGGATTAAGAGCCTTTTCTTCAGTGATATAGATCCCTTCTGGATTCGTAGGTGTACGAGGACCATATTCAAACCTGATTTCAAGAATTAGAGAGCTGGTCGCCCTGAGGCCTTCGACGATTAAAATTCTATCGAGAGTTGCTCGGATGCTGAGAGCCTTGGCGTCGACTTGCAGATCAGAGATATAGACCTTCTGAGAGAGTTTCTTTTCTTTCGCTAGCTTCACTTGTTCGGCATTAGCATCCCTAAAGGCTTTGATATGATCTTCACTGATATAGCGAGACGCGCTTTGATGGGCAGCCTCAATGGTGGACGGATCCCAGTGGTAATGGGCCTCTAAGTAGTTCTTCACGACCCGCTTTAACTCAAGGTCGAGTAGCTCCTCGGAGGGTAGAATTGACTCAAGCACTTGAGTCTGTGAAGTTCCAACAGCAATTAAAACAGGTTTCCTAAGTGCTAAGATACAAAGAAATAAGGATTGAAGAATGAAAAGGGTAGAAAGCCCGACGAGGAGCCCTTTTAATAGGGCATTTTGAGCTTCTTCGTCTCCCCAGACTTCATAATATTTTCGACGAATATCCCGAATCATGAAAATCTCCTGACGTTTGTTTAGTGTTTTACTTAGGAGAAGGGAGTTGCTTAGGCTTTAACTCTCGATCTAGCGGAAGTGATTGAGAAACTCGAGAGTATGGGCTCGATTCATTGTTTTGGACTGGCGCATACGGTTGGTTCCATCGTCCTTGTAACGAGTTCCAGAGGTTACCTGTTTGCCCCACCGTAGATGAAAAAACCCTCTGTCCCAAATTCATGGCAGTTCCCATTGGAAAAGATTGAATTGGAAGTGAGGCGGCTCTTTGAAGGCTTTCGGAGGCACTGGTTAATCCAGAACCAATCAGTGACTTCACGATGAGTGGAGTAAAAAGCATGGCGAAGGCTATGATAAAATTCAGGAAGATCACCGTGAAGTAGTTCCCCTCAACAGAATAAGCATTTCCTAGAGGAAGATGTGTGATCATCACAGAAAGTACCGCCCAGATAATTTTATAGCAAGAGACCTCAATCATGTTTCTAAATAGGTTTTGAGTAATCTGAGACGTACCTCGAAAGAGATGAAGGAGAATCAAAAGCGGGGATAAAATATAAAGCATCATCCAGATGAAGTGAAAAAGTGCAACTGTGATGAATCGAGCAAAATAGAGGATGAGATAAGATAAAAATGAAATAATTGCGATGAGGAGATCATTGAATCCTAGAACCATTGAAAAAGGACTCATAGAGTAGCCTTTTGTCTTCTCTGCAGCCATCTGAATCATTGAGTCAAGGCCGCTGAGATCACTGATTCGATCTGCAATTCCTGAGGAAAGAGAAAGAATCAGGCTTGAAATCTCAGGATATGCCGTCACTAGAAGAGTAGAGATGACAGCACGCTTGAATGTATCCAAGAAATCAGGTGATCCCTGGGGATTTCTAAACCAATCTAGGGCAATCGCTAGAGCAAAAGCGACGGGCAACATCAAATAGAAGAGATTCACAAAGGTTTGGTGGAGCTGATGAGAGATGGGAATGAGAGCTGAGTATTGATCCATTGGCCCTCCAGTTCATTGATTCCACGTTAAAGTGACTACTGTACAGGATTCAGACTCTGTTTAAGAGGCTTCGTTCGCTGAAAAGCAGAGGAAAGCTCTTCATATTGGATCTGAAAATGCTGAGAATTGACCTTTTCTTTGTGATTTTGAAGTGCCAGGTTTTCACCGAGAATCTTCAACATAGCAGCATTTGTTCTTAGAATTTGATTACTCACATGAATCAATACCGCTAACGATTGGGCGGTTAATCGCTCTGCACCCAAAGGAGAGACATTCTGAGCATAGTCTTTCATTCTTTCTGCCTCTGGATCAACTTCAGAGGCATATTGGAATGCCTGATTATGCAACGTAACTGCCTCAGCAACGCTTTGGTCATTCAGCTGCTGAAGCTTAGATTCTGAAGTCTTAGGGGTGCTGCCATAGATTTCTTGAATCATATGAAATGCATCTTCTGGTGTCTGAAACTGGCTCATCACTCCAGATTGCATGGTTTGGTTCATGGTTCTCCGAATTTGCAGGGCATCTTGAATCCCACGATTGATTTCCCTCATTAACCCCAGTGTATCGTTTCCATTTCCTATGATTTGTTTCAGTTGCTGGAGTTGAGAGAAAGTATTTGTGACGATCTGAATTAAAAGAGGAAGATCACCTCCAAAAAAGTCAGCTTGAGCAACCCTGGGTGAAAATAGGACTCCAGTGAGAAAAGCCGTAACTAAGAGTAGGCGGTTAGCTGTCCTTTGAAAATCTTTCATTTTACTCCTCTCTAAGTGAGTTCGCTTTCCATCCCATTTTATTCGGCTCTAAGCTTAGTTCTTCCCTGACTTCCCTGGGGATAATGCGTGGCAAGCCAGATTAAAATTGAGGGTAAATCCTGATCTTTGAATCGCTCTTGGGCTTGAAGGAGTAAGGATTGATCATTGGGGTCACTCGTTGAAACCCAATATTCAAGAGGGGTTGGAACCACTCGAATCACACATCGGTTTTCATTTGCCATGAGAAAAGCCTCTGAATAGTTCCCTTTTTTTTGCTTGAGTGAGGAAATTAAGGCCATTTCTTGATCATTCAACTTGAGGGTCTTTCGAATGGGATCCAAGTCTCCTCGTTGCATGAGAATCAGCTTAGTTGCTGTATTATTGAGGATTGCTGGCCCAATTGGACTTCTCTCAATCTCCTCTAATCCTTGAGTGATAAATGTGATTCCAGAGCCTGTCTTTCTGAGCGTTCTTGCGCAATACTCCATGAACTGGCTTGCACCCCGACTCTTGAGGAGTTCCCAACACTCATCCATTAAGATTCTTTTCCTCTGATCAGGTCTTGTCTCAATCTTTCCTAGAATGAAGTCTGTGATGATCAGAATCATCACGGATTGAAGGTCGGGGTAACTCGATAGACCTTTGAGATCAAACACGACAAGATCAGAGTTCAGATCAAAACTCGAAGGAGTATCTAAGAGCCGACCATAGGGCCTTGTTCCTGTCCAAGGAAAGAGCATCTTTCCAAAGTCTCGTAGATCTTGCGCATGGTCACCCTTGGCGTTCTCTAAAGTAGCAGAGAAATCACTTAAAGTAGGGATCTTATTCTGACTGAGGCACCTCCCATAGGTCGTCATAATAGCCTCTTCAAGGAGGCTTTTATCAAGCTTCTGGAGTTTCTCTCCCTCTCCGTCTGTCAACATGGTCTCGAGGAGACTTAAAAGAAATTTAATCTTCTGAGGCGAAGGTTCATTGCAGTTCAGAGGTAAGAGAAATGGATTAATAGACTGAGAGGAGTGTTCTCCTTGGTCTGGAACAACCTCAATATACTGTCCGCCCATGGCTTCACAGAGCTTCTTATAGCTTCCTCCAATATCAATAATATAAACGAGTGGATCCTGCGTGAGGTACTGCAATAAAATACAGTTGTTGAGGAACGATTTTCCAGAGCCACTACTTCCAGTAACAAGTGTGTTAAAATTGGGAAGTTGCGAGTCAAATGGATCATAAGAAACCAATCCATTCATTCGGTTTCTAAAGAGACAAATCGGCCTAGAATTCCCCTCCCAAGGTTGATAAAGGGGCAAAAAGTCAGCTAAATTGTCCGTTTTAATCCGTTTTGGCCTTACAGAAAGCGTATTTCCTGCAGGTAAAACACTCTTAAAGACCTTAAATCCTGCAACTCCTTCAGCAAGTCCCTCAGCTCCATTCATCTCTCTAAAGCGAGAGAGAATCACTTTTGTGTGATGATCGAGAGTATCTAAGTTCCTCTCTTTGATCATGAGAGCGAGTTGAAAATAGAAGATCTTTTGCCCTGTATTGATCAGCTCTCTCAGAAGTTCCTCAGTAGAGTGAAGCTTAGCCTCGGATTCAAGATCAGTTGCACTTCCTGAAGGAGATGCACTCATAGAGTGAGCCATCCTCCTCTTCATTTGAAGTGAGGAAAGTTCTGCGCTCTGCTCTGGCACCCGAATTTGTGCAGAGAGCTGGTACCGAAATGGAAGGGCAAGGAGCTTTGAGACTAAAGCCGAATGAGTAAATTCAGGGAGAGTCTTGAGCGTAATCAGACGATGATAGAACCCATCTAGAAAAAAACTATCCACACTCTGAATTAAATCTGAGAATACGAGCTGTTCTCTCGGAGAAGACTCGGCAAGTTCAGGGATCTCAGTCAATTCTTCCGTCGAAAACTCTTGTTCTTTATGCCTTGAGTTGAGCTGAGGGACATCAAAGGTCATGCTTCGAGAGGGGTTAAGAGTCTGATAGATGACTCTCATCGTTTCTCGACTCGACAGCCACAGAGTCGTAATTCCAGCTGTTTCTAAGTTAGATAGAGTAGAGCTGACTAGCTGCTTTAGCTCTCTGACTCGCTTTTCGTGTTCCTCTCGTCTGACACGAGAAAAGCTCCTGGGTTTTTCAAAAAATGAGCTAAGACCTCCTGATACCGTTTCAATCCTAAGGTAGACGAACAGATAGAGGAATGGCCTTCTTAAAGTTTCAGACTTAGACTCGAGTCTCAGAGATTGCACTCTTCCCTCCTTTAGGCATTCCACTAAAGGACGTCTTCCGCTCTGTCGCTCGTGTTCAGAGATCAGATCTTCATAATCCGATCGAAGATCAACAAAGAATTGTAATTCAGCTCGATCAGGGAGAGAGTTTAAGATGGACCTCAGTTGTAGTGTAAAATGATTCACCTGATCACTATTGAAGGTCTCAATATCAATTCCCTTCAAATAGAGGCCTTGCACTAAGCTTCCATCAGCAAGTACGACACAATCACCCTCTGAAGAGTCTAAGAAATCCCAATAGGGAAGCTCTTGAGAGAGGGGATAGTCCGTTTGGAACTCATTAAAATTAAATAGCGGACGTTTCATATCTAAAGTCTCCTCAGGGTTCTGACCTAAGATTCATGATCAAAGTAAGGCTGATACTCCGTATCCATCTTTCCAGCAGAAAGAACTCCAGGGGATCTCATCTGCTCTCCCCAGTGCTGAAGATAGTGATCGGGTTTATTTCGTTTAGAGAAGTAGAGTAGAATAGCAATCCCCAAAGTTCCCAGCCAAACCATCGGGAACTTAAGTCGAGTGGATCCAAAAACTAGATTACTGATCGATAGGTAGAGAAAAATTAGAAGCAAGTCAGCTAGCTCAAATCCAAACAACTTGGTCTTATTCTCTAACGAGCGTGGCACTCTTGATACGAAAAGACTCATGAAAACCTCCTCTTTATAGAGCCCGGGACCAGGAGAAAGCTGGTCCCGGAAAAGGGATCTACCTCATAGAGGATGCAATCATCTCGACGATGGATTGGGCTCCAAACCCAAAAACACAGCCTAAAATTGCATATAAAATATGCTGTTTTGCCTGGGGATTCCCCGTGAGTAAGCTGATGGCAGCAATAGCAAGACCAATCACGGATAGGATGGGTAAAATCACAACAGTGAGCTTGGTCTTTAATCCTCCTAAGGACGACTCAAAGCTTGCAAAACAAGGCTCTGAGAGAAGGAAGATCAAAAGACCTAATAATGTCTTGAGCGCAGAAACTAAAAACCACTTTGCCTGAGCTTGAAAGACCTCACCCATATTCACCTCCAATTGAATCAAATGGTTTACGGTGTAGGCTTAGACAGCTTAATTTGAATCACCAGAATCATTGACTTGAACGGGGTGGAGACTCATATAGAGATCATCTCCCAACACATCCCAAGAAAGTTTCATCAACCCATGATTGACTCCCTCAAGGAAGTGTCCCTCTCCTACACTGTGCCAAAAGTACTTCCTGTTAATGTTTTGAGCAGGCTCTCGAGTGAGGATCACATAATCCATTCGGTTTTCTGGCTTAGTATTGGGGAGTAGATAAAACTTATCGTTGAGAAACGTTTTCAAGCTAATGGTGTAAGTCTGGAGCCCCTCTCGAACATAAGCACCTCCAACAGATCTCACCTTCCTAATCTTCCCATCAGCTTCTTGAGTCCCTTTGAAAATATCAAATCGGTAATGAGCCACCTTCTTCTCAGGAGTTGCCTTTGCTTCTACAGCTTGAACTAAATGGGACATGTTCACCATCGGGTTAGATCGATTCATCATCTTTTATCTCCCTCAGAATCCTAAATTCCAGGTTTTCAACGGTTCTTAAACTTCATTCAACGGCATTGAAATCTTGGGATGCGACTCATGGTGCTGATCAGCTTCAACTCACTTCATCAAACCATGCTCCTTGTTGAGTGGGTTGATACCTTACGGACACTTTTGACTCAGATTCAGGTAAAGTTTTATTGTTTGCTCTACTGAAACCCTTCTGATTCAGGCAGATGAGCTTTAACTTTTCTAAGGCAATTGAAAGCTTCTGCTCAACCTCCTCAAATGAAAGATCCAGGATCTCTCCCATCTCAAAAAGGGTATTCTTCTCCCAGAAGCGTAAAACAATGAGAGAACGCTCTAATTCATTCAATTCAGCCAAAGCTCTACGCACAATAGCGTGGTCCTTCTGAGTAAAAAGATTAAAACTTACTCCTCGTTCTAGGTTCTGCATCGTCTCAAAGTGTTTTTGATTCGCCATTCGTATTCCCTTTCATGCAACTCAGTGAAAAAACGAGATCAACGATGGACTAAGCACAGGATAAATCCGATGGAGTCCCCCTATTCATATGAGCCAGCCTGCAGGTAGTTCTAAGCGAATGAGTCTGGTAATAGGTACGGATGATCTGGTGAGCAGCCTCAAGATGCTGAGTCACTGTCTGGCGGGTAATCCCCAAATCCCGAGCTATCTGGGAGTAAGATAGCCCCTTCCAATAGAACAACATTAAGCACTGGAGTTGCCTTGGGGTCAGCTCATCAAAGGATTGATATAAGACCTTAAATTCCTCAGGCGAATGTGCATTGATCTCCTCTTGCTCAATCTCAGTCGGAGCTTCCAAATAAGCTTGGAGCGCAAAGCGATCTGCAAATTGGTCAAACTGATAGGGAGTGAGAAGAACCTCTGGGGCTTGATCTTGAGAAGCCTCAAGGTCATTGATCAGGAGATCACACGGAGTTTCACATACAGCTCTTTGTGGACAGTTCGAGCAAACCATACACTACACCCTTTCTCGCATTCCAAACCTGGCGTGCGAGTGTTCAAAGAAATGAAGATGCAACCGCATCTCTTTAAGTTAAGTTTTTGAACCAGGATTGAAACATCAAATCAGAAAATCCAAGAAACCCTGGTGGGGGAACCCTAGGATTATGCTCTAGAAAAACAGCATGACAGCTCATTCGAGGTGAGGAGTCACATCATATCTAGAGTAGATGAATTTTATTCTTTGATGCGTTGAGAATGGAGAGCTTTGAATCGAGTGATGGGAAGTGCTTTGGTGAAGTGGAAAACTTGAGAAGGAGTGAGCTTAGATGAGGAATTAAAAAGAACTGAACTCAAGAGTCGCTGAGAGAAGGCATTTCGAATTAGATTTAAACCAAAAAAAAGTTCCATTGAACCCCTCCTTAAGAGGGCAAAGTTATTATCCCAAGGGAATTAAGAGCAACTGCCGATCCCGCTTACATTTGACTCGAGATCGCTCTTTCTTGATAGACGTGCACTTAGAAACTTTAAAGAACTGTTTATTTGTTTTCATTACCCACACACCTTTCAGCCTTGATCTAGGCTGCTGCGCGAGGATTACTGCGGATGATTCACGATGTCAAGACGAATATTGAACATAAATAAATCGTAAAACACTGATAAACCGAATTGATTTTAACTCAATTTGACCCTTACTTGATATCAATTCTTAATTCATTAAAATTAAATTCACCAGGAAGTTCCTCTTCCCAAAAAAATAGGATAATAAATCGAGAGATATCACATAAACGATCACATAACATTTTGAACTACTAAATGATAACATATGGCTACAGCCCCTTTGAAAAAGCAAAAGGACTACCAGGAAATGTAAGTGTACTCGGTGGTACATCAATGACCGTAAGGGTGAACGTGTAGGATGTAGAGCCACCGGTGTTAGCCCTATCAGAAGCGCTTATGAGAGCTGAAACTTGGGATGTTTGGACGCTTAATCTTTTGGCTTAAGAATTTTAGGATATTTTAGGAATTCTTCAAAAGCAGGGGTGTTAAAATTAAAACATCGCCCATGGAATAACTGTAAACAGTAGACCAGAGGGGCGATCCAATCCGTCTTTCGGATGATTTCAGAGTATCTTTCTTTGAAAAAGATAATAGATTGTTCCATAACCATAGAAACAAACTTAGATTGATTCAAGTGAAAAATTGACTTTTTGGTGGATAAACATGGTGAAACAAAAAAATAAAGAAACTGCAGACCTTCAAAGTTTTATGCCAATTCAGGTGGGGATTGACCTAGGCGCCCAAAATACTGGAGTTGCCATTCGCTATGGAAATCAGACTGAGGGCCACTTGATTCGTATTGACCCTGAAGCAGTAAAAAAAAAATGGGTAACTGTTTCAATGAAGGGAAGAACATTAAAACGTCATCAAAAAAGAGGGTTGAAGCGAAGGAAATTGGCGAAAAGACTCTTACGCGTGATTTTAAGCCAGGGTCTTCACTTCAATCTCAATGCAAAGTTATCCGCAAATCAAACCGCAGAGCAGTTCTTTTTTGGCTGCCTCAATCGCAGAGGATTTACCTTTGATGATGATGTTGATGAGTCTCATCGAGAGCTTGAGAACCAAGAGCTCATTCGTGAAGATTTGGCTGAAATTATAGCGAGTGTGCCATCACTCGGAAGGCAAATCGATCGATTATTTCGAGGTAAAGCATCCACCTTCACTCTTTCAAAACTATTAAACCAGGCTATACAAATCCCTGGTGTTCTTGAGTCTATGGAAGAGGAGCTTGAAGAGGGGATTAAGAATAACAAGAATTTAAAAAAGAATGAATTTTTCAAGTATCTCAGGGTTCGAATCAGTCATCTCCTGAATACAAGAGATGGGAAGAAGCATCGAACGGTTTATTTTCAAGAAATTGATGACTTAATCAAGAGTACATTGCAGAGGCTTCCCTCAGAAAAAAAAGCTGAGCTGTGTAGAGATTTACCCAACTTAGATCAGCTTTGCCACTTGATTGGAAATATATCAAACCTGCAATTGCGAGTCCTGCGGCGCTATTTTAATGAGAAAGAATACCAGGGTTCTAAAGATCGATGGGATCCAAAACGATTTTACAAGATCTGGCAAAGAAGTATTGTGAGTTGGCATCCTAATGGAGACAGTGAGGTTAAAAAACAGAGAAAAGATTTACTTGTTGTCCTAAAGGAGTTGAGCGAAAGCACTCAATCTGAAAGCGTCTTTGATTCAGTAACCTTAGCCCTTCTTAAAATCCATCCAAGACAAACTATTCCTCCTTTCGAAGATCAAAACAATCGACGGCCACCGGAGCCTAATACCCTGGTTCTTTCTTATTCTAGAGTCCTTGCCTCTCAATGGGGAAGGTATTTGGAGTATTGGTGTGAAAAACTAGAAAGAGCAAATCCGTCCTGGACTCTAGGGCTTCCTAAATCGATTCAGATCCCTTCTTTAGCAAATAACCAAAAAGACGCGCCCCAGGCGATGAATCAGCAAATCAAGGCTCTCTTTTTACAAAGAATCTTAGACCGAAGCAGGGCTCATGATCCCTATCACTTGCGCTACCTATCGGGACTTCAAAGCCGAAATGAGGATGTGACCTCCTCACAAGGGTTTCAGAATTTAAAAACAAGCTTTATCGGTAATAAAGAAGCAACCCTTTCGTTTATTGATTTTGCAAAAACCTACTATGAACAGGATCGTTTAATTCGAGATGGTGGTTTTCAAGAGGGGCTTCTTTTCGAGAGGGTGAGTGGGCATCTGAAAATGAAGAAAAATTCAGAGCCAGAATTACTCACAGCACGCCTGGGATCGACGGTAAGACTAGGCTCAAGTCAAATTTGGCAGATCCGGCATGCTTTTGATAGCAAGATTGAAGGACTGACTACCGTCAAAACAGTTGCGCGCATACTCTCTGATGTGGAGTCTGAATATGGAGCTCGAGCGATCGATGAACTCACATCGATATTGAAAATTGAAGATGAGAAGCTTCAAAGGCAAGAGTTCACTCTTTGGACAACGGCAATTCCAAAAATAACTATAAAAAAATCTCTCAAAGACAAGGAAGATAAGATTAGGAGATCTATAAAAATCTTCCAAAATGCGCTGCATTCAAACGGGATTGAATTTGATCCTAGATACTTAGATTCAGAGTTTGACTTGATCCACCTCTATAATCTTTTGTTTACTGACCGAACGGGCTTTTGCAAAGAGCTCAGCTGGGTGCAGGCGGAAAATCATTGGAGAAATAAAAAAATCCAAGATCAGGCAGGAAATCTCCATGCGCACTGCAAGAAACTTCAGGAAGATACCGCAAAGCCAATTGACGGTGTGATCCAAAGACTGTTCTCAATTCAGACTAGGCTGATTGCGAAAGCAATCTGGAAAGCTATAGGGAAAGACTGGTCCGGTCATATTGACTTTGTCATTGAGGAAAATGCTTTTCAATCAAGGCGAGAGCTACTTGAGGTAAAGATAAAAGATGGCATCAATGTCAAAGTGCGAAAAGAGAAAAACGACAAACTTGAGTTGACCGAGCAGGGTCGCACTGATGAGAAATTTGCTCGAATTGATCGCTTCTCATTTGGACTCTGTCCCTACAGTGGAATCTCACTGAGTTCACATCAGAGAGAGTATGATCATATTGTTCCTCGGTCTTGGAGTATGAAAAAATATGGGACGATCTTCAACAGCGAGATGAACTTAATTTCTGTCTCTGGAAAAGCCAATCAGAAGAAAGGTAACTCACTTTATCGACTTATCGATTTGAGTGAGAAATACTTAAAGAAGGCTTTTAATGGACGAGATTTAAAACAGGTTGAGAGCTATTTAATTTCTAATTGGAAGCTCATTCACAAAAAATTAGAAAGTGTTCAATTTAGACACCTCGCTGAAGAAGAACAAAAAATTGCAAAACATGTGTTATTTTTACCAGAATCGAGTGAGGAGTGGAAACAAGCTGTTCATTATCTAAATCGCTCATCTCAGCAGAAAGTTAATGGAACACAAAAATATTTTATAAAATCCCTAATGAAGGAGCTTAGGTATCTTGAGAGTCAGGAAAATTCAACCAAGGCCAGGATTTCAGGATTTAAGAGTGCCTTAATTCGTTCTGAGGTTGTATCTTTGGAACGAAAAAGACTGGCCAATCAAAATCCAATTCTTGAGAAGAAAAAAGATACTGGACAGTCTGCCTATAGCCATGTGGTAGATGCAACTATTGCTTTACAGATTTTTCTATCTCAGCAAAACGGTGAGGTTTTGGAATTTTCTGAAATTGCACCTCAAAGTGTCAGAATCCATCGACCTGAGTCTAGGTCTCCTTACAAGGCAGGCTATTTTTCAAAAGATACTTGGAACCGCGTTTCCTGGTTTAAAGAGACCTTTTATCGAATGAACTCGATTCCAATTTGGATTACTCGCAAGGGTACTCTGGGAATAGGATTTAAGCCGAATCGGTTAGCTATGATTAAAGAAGAGGTGAAATCAGAGTTTTGGGATACAGTCTCACCCTATTTAAAAGACTTTGGGCGCTTGGATTTAAACAAGGGTTTGAATGTACTCATTCAGCAGTCAAAAAATCAAGACGCCTACTTTTTGATTGATGTTAAGAAGTACTCAGAACTTTTAAGAAAATTTCAGAATGATCCTAAGTCGCTGGGAACGGTTGAACGGATTATCAGTGATCTCGTATACTATACGAATCGATGTGAGTTATTTGATAATCTTGGCAAACCTAAAGCTCATCTTGAAAAGGGCCTAGTTGAATACGCAAAACTGAATATTAAAATTGAAAAAGAATGGAAGACCTATCTAGATGGGGGAAATATTGAGTTTGAACTTCCTGACTATGACCGGTTAAAAAGGCTTCAAGAGCAGTACGAAAGAATTAAGAGCCGATGTCATGATAAAATTGAGATCAAAAATCGAACGATCCAAGAGGGGAAAAAGATCTTTGGCTGGTCTGAAAAGGGATCTAATTTTCGAGGAAGGCATCACACCTCATTTTCCGTTCCTCTAATTTCTAAGAAGTCAGGAGTTTTAGCAGCCATTCGCCGACAGAGCATTATGGGTAGCGAAGTCATTCAAATTCAAACCCTTATGGCTGAAGTTTTACCTGTTGACTCATCAGGTAGGGAATGCTTAGTAGGCCCATTGAAGGCTTCTCAGCGAGTTACTTTATTAAAAAACTCTGTTCAAGGTAATGGTGAGCCATTAAAGGATCCATGGGCAAAGGTATCCCAAACCAAGAAGCATGCGGAGGTTCTTGGGCACGATGAGAAGATACAGGCATCACGACACCCTCGACGGTTGAGATTAGATTCTAAGCTAGCATTAAAGATTTTAAAGAAAAAGATTTGGGAAGAGATTGGCCCAGAGGAGGGTGATTTTGAGTCAGAGTTACTCACTCAAATTTCAAAAAAGCCAAGAAAAGATGGTAAGTTAAAACTTTTGTTTCTGAGTAACGAAACGATAGAAATCTATTTCGGAACTTAGTGACGTGAGCAAATGGGCACTCGCCATCTGGTCATAGATTCATTCGGATTTAGGTTGGGATTGCAAGGTCTTAGGGTCTCAGTTCGAAACTCTGAGAATGGTACAATCAAAGAGTTTCCTCTGTCACGACTAAAGACTGTGACCATCTCAAGTGATGGAATATCCATTTCTACTGATTTGCTAAGGGTACTGGGTATTCGTGGAATCCCAGTGTTTATGGTTGACTATAGGGGAGAAGTAGTCAGTCTACTATCTGGTCCAAATTTTCATGGCACTGCTAAGATTCGTCAACATCAGTTTAAAACCTTGGAAGACTCAAGTCATTCTTACAGTTTGGCTAAATCAGTATTAACTACAAAGATTAAGAATCAAAAAGCAGTACTTTCATACTTTCAAAAGTACCTTAAAAAATCTGAAAAAGGTGGATTGGAAAGACTTTCTCGGGCGATTGAATCTCTTCATTTTCAAAGTACTCAGCTGAGTGAAGATTTGAATATTCCAATTGATTCGTTCGAATGGAGACCCTACCTACTCGGTATCGAGGGATATTCTGCTAAAGTATATTGGGAAGCATTGATCCAGTCGGAGCTCTTTCCTAGAAGTTTTTTGGGTAGGGTGGGGCGTGGAGCCACAGATCCAGTAAATCAGGCCTTAAATTATGGTTATGGAATATTAAGCTCCCAGGTTTGGAGAGCAATTTCTATTGCTGGGTTAGAGGCTTATTCAGGTTTTTTACATACCGATAGGCCAGGTAAACCAAGCCTTGTACTTGATTTGATGGAGGAGTATCGACCTTGGTTAGTGGATCGTCAGGTGATTAAGCTCAGATCGGATCTCAGTCGAGTAACCTCGATCACACCTTTAATTCGTAGGAAAATTATCTCCTCAATTCAGAAGTCATTACGTTCTGAAGTGGTTTCGTATAGCCGCCGTATTCTTTTAGAGACTTTAATTCAGCGGCAAGTCTTTCGATTTTCCGGTTCAATTTGCGAAAAAAAATCCTATCGAGGACATGTCTTTAAATGGTGAGTAAATTATTTACTGGGACCTTGGTCTGTTTTGATATCTCAAATAATCGTAATCGAACTAAGCTTTGTGAAGATCTAAAAGACCTTGGTTTAGAACGAATTCAAGAGTCTGTCTTTTATGGGTTGTTGAGCCGACCCGAGGTTAAACAGATCAAAAACTTACTAAAGAAGTACTGTGACATTAAGGAATCAACAGACCGGGCATTCTTTTTACAGGGAGTAGATCCGTTATCCCTTGAGAAATCTTCAGTGGGATATTCAAAGGATGATTTTAATCCTCCGGAAGTGAGTATTTTATGATGGATTCATTTCCAATTAGTCTGATTCGGCAATTTTTATTTTGTCCCAGAATTCCATATTTTAATGAGATTCGAGGAATACGTGGGCTTCATACGCCTTGGGCCGAATTAGGTAAACTAAACCATGAAAAAGAGGAGGAGTTAGTTCAGCGTAGGAGCTTTGAATTTCTAGGATTTGGTGAACCTAATCGAATTGATACATCTGTACGTCTGGAGTCAAAATCTTTGGGAGTTCATGGTGTTGCAGATGCAATCCTAATTTGGACTGATTTTATTGTAGTAGTTGAATTTAAGACTGTTTTTGAACCAAAGAAGAATTGGAGAAAGAATGGGCAGACCCAGCAAGCTCTCGCATACGCTAGCCTTGCCGAGGAAAGGTATAATAAAAAATGCAGATGTATTTTAATTTCGTTGATCCGGATGAAAAATCAGAAATTTCGTTATCATTTGCTCGAAGTGACTGATGAAAAAAGAATCTTTATACAAAAAAAGATAGAGTCAATTCGGGATATTATCAAGATGGAAAAACTGCCCAATAGTAGTGCTGCACCTGAAAAATGTGTTCAGTGTGAGTACTTAAATTATTGTAATGATAGGAATTTTTAAATAACCCGGAAAAAAGTTCGTAGTGCAACAAGAACGCTAAGTAGCTGAAAAGACAAGGGCCCGACGGTATAGTGTACAGTTTTTTTCAGCGACGAAGAAGAGGTGCACTATATGAAATACCGTCGGATTACCCAAGAGGATCGTCTTCTGATCAAGACGTACCTAGGGGAAGGTTTAAATCAAAGTGAGATAGCAAACAAGCTCTCGTTTGATAGGAGTAGTATCTGTAGAGAGTTAAAAAGGAACTCTGGTAAGAGAGGATACCGGATAAAGCAAGCGCAGCGATTCTGCAGCTCCCGCCAGGAGTATAGGGAGACACCCAGGAAGATGCTGCCGGAGCTCATTAAAAAGATTGAAGAAAAGCTCAATCTCAAGTGGTCGCCTGAACAAATTTCCAACTATTTTCATGTAAATAAACAGCCTACAGTAAGCGCGGAGACTATCTATCAATACGTGTATAAAGACAGGCAACAAGGGGGTGAGCTTTGGAGAAATTTGAGATGGGCTAGACGTAAGAGAAGACGTCGATTTCCCTCGGAAGAACGAAGGGGAAAGATTAAAAATGCCATTCCAATCGGAGACCGATCAAAGGAAGCAAACGAACGAAAGGCAGTTGGCCATTGGGAGCGGGATACGATGATCGGGAAGAATCGAAAGACAGCCATTCTCGTCGTCACTGATAGAAAAACACGATTTAATCGCCTGGCAAAACTTCCCACAAGAGCCGCAGCAGGAGTGACAAACAAAACAGCTTCTCTGCTGCAAGGTCTCCCCTGTAAATCCATTACGAACGATCGTGGTCAAGAGTTTTCAGATCACGAGACCTTAGCGCAGAAGCTCAATGTAAAGGTATATTTTTGTGACCCATATTCATCATATCAGCGAGGGACAAATGAGAATAGGATTGGAATTCTAAGACAGTACCTTCCGAAGAAGACCTCGCTGGAGAACCTGCATTGGTCTGAGCTGAAAAAAATCGAATTCGAAATCAATAATCGTCCGATGAAGTGCCTTGACTGGAGAACCCCTTATGAGGTTATGATGTCAAAACGTTGCACTGCCAAATTGTAGTTGGGTAAATTTAATGATGCTAAATTAAACCATATTCCAACCATATTTGATATTCAATAAATATGGTTGGAATA
>Ga0255088_1000344_pt1 | contig 21961 bp, 22 predicted proteins | sample Colum_Miss_RepB__2_FD_188587 | JGI IMG/M metagenome (GOLD analysis project Ga0255088, IMG submission 188587) | Freshwater microbial communities from Columbia River, Oregon, United States - Colum_Miss_RepB_8d | ecosystem: Environmental > Aquatic > Freshwater > River | place: USA: Oregon...
ATCACATGGAATCGATCTGCTACTATCCTGGCATTTGGAAAGTACTTTTGAACAATTCTTCGATATGGCTCAGATAAATCCATGACCACAATCAATACCTTCTCTCTTCCAGGAAGGGCCTTGAGATAGGCTCCTAATGATGCTTCATCGCGCCCGAGGACAACATCAAAGACCTTGTGATTTCTCAAGTCCACCAAGGTCGTGGCGTACCCTTGCTTTTTTGTAAAAAAATGCTCATCAATACCTATCACGAGCGGTGCGGATCTCCGATCCAGCTCTTTCACTCGATAAGCTACAAAATCCTGATACCAGCGCTCTACAGTTGAGCAGCTGATTCGATGAGTTCGAGTTAACTGAAGCTGAGTTACGCCTGCTTGGTGAATATGAAAAATCTCTTGTCTGAATTGTTCAGTGGCTCTCCGGCGAGGGAGCACCCCAGGAATACTGGCCATGAAGTATCGTCTGCAAGTTCGGCACAAGTACTTGGGTACTTGGACGTCTAACCAGACCAAGCGATTATTCCACATCCCATGCTTAAGTTTGCGACGAACTCGTGTCTTAATCCGTATTTGAATGCCACTACAACGAGGGCACTTCAGGTCTTTAGGGCGTTCGATCAGACCTCGGATGACTATATTGGCTGTTCCTTCAAATAAATCTATGACTTTCACCCCATCAAGCGGGGTGATAAACTGCCTCTCAGGCATGAGTGAATCCCTTTCGTTAAAATTGTGTTTGGCAACAAAATTCTAACGCGATTCCTCATGCCCCTTCAAATGACGAAGAGCCCTTGCAAACTCAATCAAGTTAACCCCAGAGAATACTTTAAGCACCTCACTGAGGATCTACTCTCAGGATCCAAACCCTACACTCCAATTGACTTTAAAATCAGGAGCTAACTGTCAAGACGGGTAAGTTCGACGATGTACGATTCATTTCGGATGTAGACTCGAAGATCGGTTTCTTTTTTGGAGGAGAAAAACCCGGAACCTCTTCAATGTCGCGCAGAGCATAGCGCGGCATCTTCCCAAAGGTTTCCTGGTAGAATTTCTTGATCGCCTCCGGCTTGAAATCACACTCGATGCAAAGCAGATTTTCTCCGCGAACATCGGGAGGCGGATCTTGAACCATTTCGGATTGGCACTTGCCACATTTCTTACTGCTCATGAAAACTCACTGCAAATTCCTCCACTCTTGGAATTCGCTCGGCCGAATTTTGAATCGAGCGATATTTCCGTCGTGGAGGCTGAGGATTTCGGTTTCTATTAGCTTAAACAACTCCGTGGAATCCGCCTCGGGAAGCTTTTTCGCTTCCATAAGATTCTGAATGTGATGAACCACCTGTGGCCCAGCCACTTTCTCCAGGATCACGGTGCGAATGATTTCTTGAATCTCACCCCGGTATTTCAGCTTGAGCAGGTTTGGTTCTCCCATTGCCTGCTGAATCGCCGAATAGCGCTGCGCCGACCGCGTGTAGGCCCAAAAGTAAAGATCGCGGAAAAGGCTCACGTCGTTTTTCTCGTAAACGCCGAGAAGAGATTTGACGTAGGCTTCGTTTTCCACATCCATGAACGAAAGCGGCCGCAAATTCTTTTTGATCAACGAGATATTCGCCACAAGGCGCGCAGTGCGCTTGTTCACGTCCTCGAAGGCTTGCATGTACGAGAGCTGCACCAGCGCGAAGAAGGATTGCTCAAATGGATCTTCGATGAGGTTGAGTTTCTCGATAAAAATCTGAAAGCACTCTTTCAAAATGTGCGGGTTTTCGAGTGGCATGTAGTTCGTGCCACCAATGCCCACCGCAATTTGACGAACGCGACCCGAAGCACTCGGATCCCCCAAAAGGTTTTCTGAAAGTAGCGCGTGAATACTGCACACCTCGTGGGAGCTGATTTTTTCTTCAGCGGCCGATTCGATGATGTATTCGATCGCTCCCTTGTGGTTCAAAATCATCTGCGCTTCTGAGGCATCCTTGCCGGATGCGCTTTCGCCGAGCTCGATGAGGCGCTTGGTTTCCAAGAGAGAATAAGTATTTCCCTCGAGGCGGCTTGAGTTCCACGACAGGTCGATCAGAAGGCGATTCAAAATATTGCGCGCATACGTTCCCGCGGGCCGTGCAGCGCTTTCGGCGGTGCCTGTTTTCAAGAGCTCCGCCCGTTTAGCGGCCGTGAGGTAGAAGGATTTATTCGGCTCATACGCGCGCAGGAAATCCTGGTTGTATCCAACCGGCGCGCGCGCCTGGAGCGATTGAGAAACGTATTTCAAAAGGCGTTCGCTCTCTTGGGAGAGAGGAATATCTTTGAAGGGTTTCGAGCCTTCCTGTGGTTTCGAGCCTTCCTGTGGTTTCGGCACTTCGGCCGCGGCGGTGGTGGTCAGGGCGGCATATACGCGCGCGCGCGCAGCCCCGCGTGCCTCGAGCACTCCGCGCTCCACGAGATTCGTGAGCACACGGCGGATCGCCTTTCGATCGCCTTCATCCGATTTTGACATCCCGGCCACCTGAGCGACGTTGGGTACGCTGATCTCTTTCTTTTCCTTCAGGAGCCCTAAAACGAGCGCCTCGAGATCAGCCTTTTTCTTTGCCACCATATTTCCTCCACAGTCGGAGTATCGGGACAGATTTTTGTCCCAATACCCACATATAATGCATTATAGCCTTATTTCTGTCCCAATTTCAAGTATCGGGACAAATTATGTCCCAATACCCAGATTTTTGTCCCAATTCGCATATATTGGGACTGAGGCCCTTTTTAGCCATCCTTCCGCCGCTGAAGCTCCCGAAGCCGGTCGGCGAAGACATCCCGCCGCCTATCCCGCGATTTGAGGGTGATCGGCACACAAAGCCCCACCAGGCGCGACAGCGTGCGCTCGTGAAGCATTACCCGCAGCTCCTCTGGGGTAAGATTCGTGGTCACGAAGGTCAGAAGATCCGAGTTCAGCCGCCGATCCAGGATTTGAAAAAGGCGCTCGGTTTCCCAGGGCTTTCCTTGCTGGGTTCCAAGATCATCCAGAAACGGCACGTCGGCATTCAGGGTATCGTTGAACACCGGCTCCGCATGATCCTCGCGGGCGAAATCCTTCGTCATCAGATCGAAGAGAAACGGCACCGACCACCAGACCATCTTCGGCACGCGTTCTTCCGCGGCCGCGAAATAACGGTGAACGAAAGAGTCCATGAGATGGCTTTTTCCAGAGCCAGGAGGCCCTTGAAACCAAAACCCAAAACGATCCGACGGCCGCCATTTCTTGACGAGCTCGAGCTTGCGCTTCGATTCCTCATCGATCGTGAAGGTGCCGATGGTTTTCGCCAGGACGTTTTCGGGAAACCCCGAGCGCTTGAGCATCTGCCCCAGCTCCTGGCTTTTCCGGTGGGCGGCCTCGAGGCGCTTTCGTTCCTCTTGGATGGCCTCGCATTTCGGATGCACGATGGGCTTCCACGCGAGGCGACTGAGCATCGATTGCGGAAATGTTTTCGCCATATCTGGCTCGAATTCAAAGTTGGGTTGGTATTTGAAAACCTCGCCGCATTCCGGGCAGCGATCTTGTGGCTTTTCGAGTTCGTTTGGATCGACCATGAGTGAAATCACCTTAGCCAACGGCTGCATTCAAACCCCCAAGGCACACTTCCGTTTCGGTGAAGGTTTCGGTTTTCACTTGCTCAATGATGGCTCCGAGATCGTCGCCGCGTTCGTGGGCTCCCGCGGGACGCTGAAAGCCCCGTCCCCCACGGGGAGGATTGCTCGGAAATTTCGACGTGTGCTCATCCCAGCCACTCGAGAGCCAGTTGCCCAAAAACCGCGCGAAGTTCTTTTTCCGCTTCGCCGGATTCATCATCTCCCAGGCGAGTGCCTTGAAGACTTGCTGGGCGACCCACTTGGGATCGGGATAGGCGTCGAGAAATGCCTGTTGAGTTTTCAACGGAAAATCCCGCTCGACGAACGTGATCTGGAGCTTTCCCTCCGTGTCAAAAGGCTCGAGCGCCGCGACCAATTCGTGAGGTTCGTTTCGTTCCGTGCCTTCTTCCGTTTCGTTCGATACGTTCGTATCGTCCGTCTCGTCTCGTTCCGTAGCACTACCAAGTGACGGCTGTTTGCCGTCATCATGACGGCGTTTGGTTGGCCGCTTTTGGCTTTGACGTTTACCAATTGATGGCGTCGCCGGAGTTTCGACCGCAGTGATTTCAACCAGTTGAGCTCTCATAAGAGCCTCGATCGCTGGTAGAAGTGCGCGCTTTGAAATGCCGAGAATCGCGCAAACGTAGTCGTATCTCAGCTCAACTTGTCCTGAGTTTTTCTTCGAAGCCTCGCAGCACACGAAGATGAACAAAAGTTTCTCGAGATTTCCGAGCCCGAATACTTCTTGATCGTGAAAAAATCCGTTTTGAAAACGGAACCACGAATAGTTGTTTCAGTCGGATCGCGGGTTGAATTTCTCCCAGTTTAAGATAGAGATACGGATCAACGACATGACACGGCTCCTTTCTGGCTAAGAAAGTGCCGGATCGACCAGTCGGTAAGAGGAAACCAATCTCCACGCTTTTGCCTGTGATGGGATCGGTAAGTTTCAGTTAGAGCCTGGCGAGCAGAAAAGGCGTCCAACCTTTTCTCGAATGGAACAAAGGCAAGGAGCTTCACGGACTGTCCCTTTCTACACGACAAGTCCCGAAGCCTGAGCCGAATATTCCACGTCAGGCGAATTTTCATTTTCTGTTTGCGGTTTCTATTTGTAGTCGCTGCTAAATATAGAAATTCTCCGTTTGTTGTTTTCACGAGTTATCTTTCCATGAGCTAGGTTGCCGCCACGTGCGGAAGGGAACCCGTCGACACGTTCGACGGGAGTTTTAAAGTTCAAGTCAATTCAGGGCCGGATCATCAGATTCCTTTGGGGGCCGAAGACCTCCTCGATGCTGCCGTCCTTCGCGGCGCGGGCTTTCACCCCCTCGCGGAGCTGCACGATGTATTCGCCGGGCAGATCGTCGAAGCACTTGATTTCGACCACCTCCGGCTCCCGGCTGTGCTCCTCGAGGTAGTGGGTTTCGGCGGCCTGTAGGATACGGATCAGGGTACTTAGCCTCATAGGGCACCCCCTTGCTGAAAGCCCGACACGCGGGCACGCAGGGCCTCAAAGTTGGCCTGGGCGAGCTTCAGCGTCTCGCGGATGACCCGCGTCGAAGAGTCCCCACTGAGCTCGTGAAGCCGATCCGATAGCATCATGGCCGAGGCCAGGATCGCTTCGCCGAATTCCAGGGAGAGCCGGAGGTCAGGGTTGATGGCCGGGGGCGCAAGATTCAAAGCCCTTTTTGGCGGACGCCCGGCTGGACGCTTGCGAACCGATTTAGTTCGAAGTATCTTGCTTTGGGTAGATTTAGACGCATTCCGAGAATTAGAGAGGTGCTTGGATTTCATGGACATTTCCTCCATGAAAATCGATGCAGCTAGTTCGAAACTCTTCTAGTAGGGTGCGCCACTCTTGCCATTTAACTCCCCTCTCCAAAAAAACTATTAATTCTACCAATCTACAGGAGTGCAGCCTACCTCTGTAATATTTGAATTAAATTCAGGTCCACTTTCGGTTACAGGTCCACAAGCAACATTTCTTCTCGTAAAACAACGCTCCTGTGGATTGTTACTAAAGGCATGCTGTCCAGAATCACAACAGGAGCCATTACCACACCCTGTAGTACTCCCACCGCACCCATGAACAGAAGTTGTAGTACTCCAGTTTTCTTTTTTACTCATTCCAGCTGGGCAAACTGCCCCTGAGAACTTACATAACCTGTCGGTAGGATCAGCAGGGTTAGTATAAACAACTCCACCCAAATTTGAGCACTTAGTGGAAACTCCGATTTTTTGATACTTCTGACTTGCGCAGACCATAAGACCCACTTGCTCCACATAACTCATCAACCCTTCTGTCTGACAAGGTTGCTTCTCAACAATAGTGTTATTAATTGGGATAGTCATATTGCACCGGCCATTTGAAATAATGCCACCCAGTTGTGTACATACTGCGCCCGAATCTACGGTTGAAAAACAAGATCGAATGATATTCCCACTATCTATACCTACGACAAATGAAAACTTTCTTGTGCTCACTGGAGCCTTAAGTAAACTGCTCGTATTTTTAATCACCATCTCAAGATTAATCGAGTAGGTACTCAAGTTGTAATTTACCCCATTAATTTTAGTTGAGCTATTTCCAAAAGAAGTTGCCGGGCCAATCCACCTCAGAGAAACAACCTCAGCTAAACCCTGCTTTACTCCCTTTTGAATACTCACGCCAGCTGCATTAATACTGACATCAATAGGCAACTGAGAAGGAACAAAAGTCTTACCACCAAACGCTTCAGCACATCGATCCTGATTGGACAGGAGCGCAAACACCTGATTATTAAAGTCCTGGAGGTCATTCATTCCCGTTTGCTTTGCAGTTTGAGCACTCATCTGAGAATTCATGGTCATGATTGCCATACCTACTCCAACCATGAGACTCATTGCAACAATCACTTCAACAAGACTAAATCCAGATTGTGACGCTTTTATTTTATAAACCGGGTCATTAACGTGCATGATATAATTATAGATAAATTTAAATCTATAATATAGTTCTAAATTTAATTTTTTATTAATTTATAATTAAATATTTATTAATAAATAATATTCTTTTTAAATTATAAAATTTTATTGAGAAAACTCCGACACTGAGACAGTTCAGACACACTCTAAAAAATACTCAGATCTAATGATCACTTCTCCTTCTTAATGCGTTATAATAATGAAACAATCGTACGTCATCGCTCTACTTGGAGCGTATCAAAAGAGGCTTTATCATCCCTTGATACAGCCTCTTGAATGGAGTGATTTATGAAGATTGATATTGGGATGTCTGAGAACGAAAGAAAAAAAATAGCGGAAGGTCTTTCTCTTTTATTAGCAGATACCTACACTCTTTATCTAAAAACTCACAACTACCACTGGAATGTAACTGGACCTCATTTTCAAACGCTACACCTCATGTTTGAGGACCAATACAAGGAACTTGCAGATGCAGTTGATCTCATTGCGGAAAGAATCAGAGCTTTGGGTTTTCCTGCTCCTGGCTCCTACTCTGCTTTTTTAAGAATGAGTAGCATCTCTGAAGATAAAAACCCACCTCACGCTCAAACCATGATTAAAAATCTTATTAAGAGCCAGGAAACCGTAGTCCGGACGGCAAGAAAAGTTTTTCCATATGTAGAGCAAGCCCACGATGAGCCCACGGCGGATCTGCTCACACAAAGAATGCAAATCCATGAAAAATCAGCCTGGATGCTTAGAAGCTTACTCGAGAAACCCTAACTTTTAATGCTTGGCTCCACCTTGAAACCCTTTAAGGTAAGATGAAGAGAATTATGACTAGCTAGTCATCTGCACTACTCATCCTCATCTTTTCAAGTCGAGTCAGCATTTAAACTAAAGAACATGGATCACACATCCGAACTTTAAAGAGCAAAGTATTTATGAGAAAAAACTTTAAATCCCTGTCCATCATCCCAGCTCGAGTGAGCTCAAAAAAAATCAAGCCCGAGTACGCACTCAAGCTCCTTAAGGATGGAAACGAGCGCTTCATTCATGGCCATCGCTCCACTCCTCAACTCATCAATCCCTATGAACTCGAAGAACTTGCACAAAGAGGAGAGTCGCCTTTTGGTATTGTACTCACCTGCTCGGACTCCCACATCCCTATTGAAAACCTATTTGATATTGAAATTGGCTCTCTATTTGTATATCGAGTAACAGGAAATATTGTTTCTGACCTGATATTAGCAGGCATGGAACATGCCCTCGCGTACTATGAGATTTCTCTCATTGTAGTTCTTGGTCATTCAGACTGCAATGCCATGAGAGCCGCATACAATTACTCAAAAAAACACCTCAAACAGGTTCTGAGTCCACCTCAAGAAAAACTAATTACCTCAATTCTTGAAGCTAATCAAAAGCCCTCTCACCCAGAAGAACTCGCATGGAAAAACATTCGCCATAGCTTGAAAAAAATCAAACAAAATAGCCCTATGATTTCTGAGATGATCAACAAGGGTCGAGTGAAGCTAATTGGTGCTTCTTTTCACCCTGCCTCTGGAGCAGTTCAATTCACTAGAAGCAACCCCCGGCCTGCACGAAAAAAAGCAGCTTAGACTGAAAGTACTCACACAATAAGAGATGAAGCTTCAGCTTAACTCTCACACTCTGGTTTTCTTTTCTTAGTTCATATACCGCTTTTAAATAAAGTGAGAAACTCTGAGTACCCCTCAGGCTCAAGCTGGTGAACAGGAATAAACCTTAACGATGCTGAGTTGATGCAATACCTTAAACCCGTAGGCTCAGGTCCGTCTGGAAAAACATGCCCTAGATGAGAATCAGCCTGCTTGGAACGTACTTCAACTCGCCTCTGAAAGCTGAGTGAATGATCATCGAGCTCTACCAGACAATCTGTACGAATAGGACGTGTAAAGCTTGGCCATCCGCTCCCAGAATCAAACTTATCGAGAGAACAAAACAGAGGCTCACCTGAAACAACATCTACATAAATACCAGGCTCATGATGATCCCAATATTGATTTCTAAAGGGCGCCTCAGTGCCATTCTCTTGGGTGACGTAGTATTGCTCTGGAGTCAAGCAACTTTGCAATTCATGCTTTTTAAACTTTTGATGGTTTGAGGTCACACAATCTCCTGTTCTCATCCGGAACTCTTTTTAGAATCTACTGATTGAGACCTAAACACAAGCCTCTTAATTTCTCAGAAGCTGACCCAAACAAGCCATCAAGGAACTAGACTAATATAAGTAGTTAACTTAAACGCAATAGCTGCCATCAGAGCAGAAAGAGGAATGGTAAGCACCCAGGCCCAAATAATATTGCCTGCTACACTCCAGCGAACCCCCTTGGAACTCACTACCGACCCAACCCCTACAATGGATCCCGTAATAGTATGAGTTGTGGAGACAGGAATGCCTAAAGAAGTCGCTAAAAACAAAGTAAGAGCACCAGAGGTTTCAGCACAAAACCCGCCCACAGGCTTCAGATGAGTCAACTTCATGCCCATGGTTTTTACAATTCGCCACCCCCCAAAAATAGTCCCCAAGCCCATCGCAAATTGGCAACTCAATACGACCCAAAGAGGAACTTGAAATCCCTCACTGCTAATCATACCTGAGGATAAGAGCACAACTGTAATAATACCCATGGTCTTCTGAGCGTCATTTCCGCCATGCCCCAAGCTATACATAGCGGCAGAGAAATACTGCATCTTTCTAAATACTCGATCAATCTTTCTTGGACTCTGAGAACGAACAAGAAGAATAATAAATCGCATCAAAAAGGAGCCTAAAAACAAGCCCAAAAGAGGTGAGCCAATGATCGATAATAGAATCTTAGTCATCCCACCCACATTAATCACACCCAGACCTGCCTTCATGGCACCGGCCCCAGCTAACCCACCAATGAGCGCATGAGAAGAGCTAGAAGGTAACCCAAAGTACCAGGTGATGATATTCCAAACAATCGCACCCGTGAGCGCAGAGAATACAAGCCATACATCCACTGCGGCAGGATCAATAATTCCCTTACCTAGCGTTGTTGCTACTTTCAGATCAAAAAATAAGAACGCGATAAAATTAAAAAAAGCAGCCCAAAAAACTGCCCAACTAGGCCTTAAGACTCGAGTGGAAACAATCGTAGCTACAGAATTAGCTGCATCATGAAACCCATTAATAAAGTCAAAAGCCAATGCAACGATAATGGTTGTATAAACAATAAATTCAAGAGTCATAAAATAGACTTTTAAGCGTAATCAAGGATGATCGACTGCACTAAATAAGCAATCTGCTCACACTTATCGGTGATCGACTCTAAGAGCTCATAAAGTTCCTTATTTTGGATCAAGATCTTACAATTATCTTCATCCCTAAATAGAACTTCGAGACCCTTTCTTAAAGACTCATCTGCTTCATTTTCAAGTCGATTGATCGTCACACAGACTTCTTTGAGGAATTCAGGTTTTTTCAAATTATTCAAAGACTTAGTGAGAGTAATCACATTATCACAAGCCGCTAAACACAGCTCACTTAAATTGGTCATCTCATCTGGCAATGACTTTACTCTGTAAATTTGAAATCGACGAGAGATCGCCTCAAAACCATCGACAACATCATCTAAATCCAGAAGCAGCTTATGAATGTGCTGTCTGTCAATAGGAGTAATAAAGGCATCATGAAGCTGCTCCATCGCTTTATGGACAATACTATCGGCCTTACCTTCAATCTCTTGAATGCGAGGAATCAACTCAACAGCTTTCTCAGGGTGAGTCAATAATTGACGATAAACCCCGCTAGCAGCTCCAATCTGGTCTGCTAACTCGTTGAATAGACTAAAAAAGTTAGGTTCAGCTGGGAAAATTTTACGTAACATTACCCTACTCTCTCTCTTTTATGAGTCCTTCAGTAACACGAGAGCTTGACCTAAGCAAGAATTCAGGTTTGCATGCTGATTGAAGGTGTGAGTTTCTCACCAAAAACCTCTTGGGAAATATGGCAATTAACTTCAAAGCAAGCGTACATGACCAAACTCAGGTGGAACTCGATATCGATTATCAGATTTTTAGAGGGGAACACCCGATAGGTGTTCATACATGGAGCGTTAATTTCTACTTTTTCATTCCTCACAGCTTGGGAATTCACGCATCCAGCTACACACGAGAGCAGTTTTACAACGATCTCACAAATCACATGCGGTTACACACCCCAAATCCGGGAGGATCTGCACTTGAGCTCCTCAAGCCAGTCACAGAGTATCTATCCACCTACACCAAAACCCGAAAAAAAACCGATTTAGCCGCTCTAATATCGCAACAAGTCAAGCTTTTTGCCAATCGCATCAATAGTTCCCTTAAACAAATTCAGCAGAATCTGACCCTTGAACTATCAAACTCATCAGACCCAACTGCTTTTCAAAGAGAGATCAAACAAAGCAGACGCCTCATCCAAGAACTCATCCAAGACATTGAAATTTTCAGAACACAGTACGTCGAAACCATTCGAAAACCTCAGCTCATCATCGTCCCTGAAGTACAAAAGGTCATCCTCAGCGCTGATGAGTTTATCACAAATCGACTTGAGGCTACTTTTTCACGACTCCTACACCGATGCAGATCATCCAATGAACCTCACATCATAGAACTACGAGGAATATTCAAAGAAATTCTTTCATCGCATGCCAAGTACCAACGTATTCATCCAGAAAACACTGCAGAGACAAAAAAACAGAACATAGATCGAGAAACTTTTTATTACAGGCATGGTCTCTTGAAAAAATTCATTTCAATGCCCCTGTACTTACAAAAAAAAGTATCAAAACAGGAAAGAATCTATCGAAACTGGATTGCCGCTTTTGGAGCCGCATTAGCTGGGGTGTGGGCACAAATTGCAGACTTTCAAGCACGCCGTATGGTTGAACATAAAGATCTAGGTTTTAGTTTTTTTGGGATCGCAGGTCTTGCCATCATTGCTTATGTTTTTAAAGATAGAATCAAGGATCTGAGTAAGGAGTACTTTAATGAAAAACTCAAGGCATACCTCCCTGATTACAAGGTGAAACTCATTCATACACTTGTCACTCATGACTTAAAAACAAAACACATTCAAATCGGAACATTCAATGAATATATGAGGTACCTTGATCTGAATGCCACACCTGAGGAAATTCAATATATCCGTAAAATGCACGAACGAAAAGACCTTCATACTGAGAACCTTGAAGGTGTGATACATTATAATAAAAAAATAAAACTCAATACAGACAGCTTAAAGCTTGAATTTAAGGGTGTTTCATCCATTAAAGATATTATTCGGTTCAACTTTAGTGATTTCCTCGATCACTTGGACGATCATGAAAAAAGGCTCGCAACCTTTGATGAAGACGAGGGAACTGGAGAAATCATTACTCCTAAAGTTTACCACATTAATTTATTAATCCACTCTACATCAGAGTCTTTGCATCGTTTTGCTCACTATCGAGTGGTCTTAAACAAAAGAGGTATCGTTAGAGTAGACGAAATGAACAAACCTGACTTACTTCAATACTACGCTTTGGAGAAATGAAATGAAACTAGAACATTTTCTCACTCTTATCTGTGGTTTTGGACTCTTGCTCTTTGCACTAAGACACCTCACCTCTGCATTGGACTCGAGCTTGACGCGAAGAATTAGACCCTTTCTCACACCAGCAACAAAAACCTCAACACGATGCTTTCTCACGGGACTCATCACGACTCTATTTGTTCAAGCAAGCAGCGTCACCATACTCACTGCCATGGGACTTCTCAATCGAGGCCTCATCTCTTTAGAGCAATCTATTCTCATTATGTTAGGAGCCACAATCGGCAGCACATTGAAGGCCGGATTTGGACCAAAAGTATGGATCTACATGGGACCACTCTTGGTTGCCACAGCAAGTGTGATTTATTTCGTATTTTCAGTCAGCTGGAAAAAACAGCTTTCAGAAGTCATTCTATCTATTGGAATGACGTTCATCTCTCTTGAAATGTTAGAACAAGGCTTAACACAGGTCATGAACTTAGAGCTCATCAGAACCTGTATTCCAATCCATTCACCTTTGAGTTACTTTGAAATTATTGAATCAGTTGGAACTGGAGCCTTTTCAGCATTTGCTCTCCAGTCCAGTAGCTCCATTCTGCTTTTTGTGATAGAGCTCGTCACTACAATCCCCGAAAGCCTGAGTGCTGGCGTTGCATTAATCCTCGGCGCAAATATTGGAACCACATCCACTGCTCTGATTGCATCGCTGTCTCAATCCCAAGACTCCAGAAGACTCGCTGTCGCACACCTTACCGTAAAACTCACAGGCGCTATTTTTGTTATTCTGTTCTTTAACACTCACCTCATCACGGTTGAAAATCTTCTCGCACTTCTCGGAAAAGAAAACTCCCCTCAAACCCACATCGCAACGTTTCACATACTATTCAACGTCATGAACTCCCTAACCTGGTGCTTGCTCTTACCCGTACTATTAAAACTATCTAAGACTCTCATTCCTGACTCCCGCCTTAAATCGCGAACTCCCTTTTCACTCGGAGTACAGAATTTACTTCTTAGAATGCCTTCCCATTTAGATCAAGAAGCAGAATCAGAACTCAGAGAAACGATTAGAGATATCTACTTTCAAATCGAAGGAATCTTTGAATGCCTCATTGATATTGAAAAGCCAGAAAAGAAAAAAAAGATGTTGAGCCTACTTCAGAAGCGCTCCCGATTCACCCACAGCAGCCTATCAAACATCAAGTTCCTACTTTTTAAAGCAACCTCATCAGACTCCATTGACTCATCAACACAGCTTATATTCTCCCAAATGATGTATCTCTCTGAGCATCTCAGCTTCATCAATGATCAGGTGAGTGATTTCTTAGATAAACTAGAAACGGACTGGCTTGATGAGCCTATCTCCTATAATCAGAGCTGTAATACCGTAGTTTTTTATCAACTACAAAAATCAATAGGAGAGACTCTCCAATCTATTTTTCACAATAGACTCAAATCAAACTCTACTCCCATCACATTTATCAAATCTGAAACTGATTTTGACAGTACCCAACTCATACAAAATAGTTACATTTTTCTAGAAACCTTACATCTATCCCTAAAGCAGCTCGAATCAGAGATGTTTCGCGTCTCCCAACATGCTCATGAACTAAGTCCTGAAAAACATCACTCATCCGTAAATATCTCGTCATTTACTGCATCATCATCATTCAGCCTTGACATGAAACAAGAGTAAGGAACGCACTCCCATGGATTGCAGGACTGGTGAAACAGATTCAACCGAATGAATATTTTCGATGAGATCATCTACAAAGATCACTCTCATAGGAAGCTTTATGCCCTGAGATTTGGTATAATTGAGAAATTGAACTAGCAAATCTCCTTTTGTAATCTGATGCCCTGTAAAAAGCACCCCTTGAGAGCATGCGACCTTCGAGGACGAGGTTGCATCCTCATGATTTCTCGACATAAAACGAACTTCAGATCTACAAAATGGATCGAGATGAACCCCAAGTCTAATCAATTCCTTTTGAGTTCTCCCACCATCTCTACCTCTTGCGGTGAGGGCAAGAAACTTTACTTCTTTTAAACGTGACTCATAAATAATGTTTGGAATACTTTTATCTAGTAAATAAGGATGATGCTGATTATCGTACCTCAGCAATGTATCATCTACATCGAAAAAAACCCAATCACTGTACTGAAACTGACTTTTCACTTCTCCCGTCTTCTTAATTTCATCATGGCCTGCATATACTGAAAGACTGGAAGCCATGGAAACAAAACATAACAATAAACACGATATTTTAAGAATCTGAAACTTTAGTCTTCGAATCACTAATCCCCCTACTCTCAAGAGTAAACCTGAGTTGACCTAGTGTATTAGGAAAGTGCCAACAAAAAATCAATCCTATTTTTTTTAAGTAACACAATAATTTAAGTTAATTTTTATTTTTTATTCCAAAATAACTCAATAAAATCAATTCTTTAAAGGAGCTTATCTAAAAACTCATAAGTCCATAGTTTGAATTGAGAGCAGTAGTCATCTTAGATCTATAGTTGAAGAGATTCAGATGAAGCTGGCTAGTACATGTCTATGCTGCGGAGAACTCATGAATGAATCTAAATTAACGGACGACTCTGTGTAGCTCACAGTAGTTCGCAATTAAATGCCAACCGAACTTACAGTCAAAAAAGAACCACCAAAATTAATTGAATCATAATAAAGGAAATAAAATCACTCAATACATGCGTAAAGCAGAGCAAACTATCAGCTCGCTGAAGAGCAACATACGAATTAGAAACAACTAGGAGTGATCATTTCCATTCCACGCTGCACCCCTAGATCTAGGATGACTCATGATCTCATTCTGAAAAATATTATAGCGAATTTGGGACAAACTCATTTATACTTTTAAAAATACCTTTAAATAAAAGATTCAGGAGTGATCCCGTGAATAAGACTTCCATACTATCCATTTTATTCTTAACTCTTGGAGCATTCCTGATCTCCTGTGGAGGGGAGCGAAGCAAACTCATTGAGACTACACTCTGTTCTGAAACTGGCCCCTATGCTTGTAAATCAGGAGAGACTGAACCCTTATATATCTATCAATGGGCACTTAAAGCTACCCAGAGTTTCTTTGCTAGTTATTCACAAGTATCAGACGGGGTTACTGATTTAAATATTGAGGCATTACACCTTGCAGGAATTAAAGGTCAAGGAGTGAACGTTCTTGTACTTGATGATGGTATTGAAATCAATCATATTGACCTTAAAGATAATATTAATAGATCGACGACATGGAACTTCCAAAATAATACATCAGATCCAACCCCTAGTAATAAAGATGATGCTCACGGAACCAATGTTGCTGGAATTATTGCAGCAGTTCAAAATGGAATTGGGGTCATGGGGATTGCGCCGAGGGTTAGCTTAGGTGGAGCAAGATTTATTGCTCTTACGGGCAATGTAATTCCTAATCCAGTACAGGCTTACGGAGGTGCGCCATGGTCTAAAAACGCTGATGTATTTAATGCATCGTATGGCGCAACCGCTCTAACTCCACCCAATTATAACCAAACATCTGCTAGCAATGCAGCGCTTCAGAATTTTCCAAACCTCCGCAATGGAAAGGGCGCTGTTATGATTAAGAGTTCAGGGAATGAATATAACTATTTATATAATAATGGAATTGTTTTCAACTGTCCTAAATTTAATTATAACAGCGTTATGTATGAGGTTGTGAGTTGCGCTAATCTGTCAGGAGACATACAACACCTAGAACTGCCAGTTATTGTCACAGCGGCAGTTAATGCAAAGGGAACTAAATCTAGCTATTCGTCCGCTGGATCCTTAGTCTGGGTATCAGGATTAGGCGGCGAGCAGGCATCCATTGGCAAGTACGGTGAGGGGGGTAGTGTAAATTCAAATCAAGGACCGCAAATCTACTCAACAGACCTAATGGGATGCGATCGTGGTTATAGTACAAATGATACAAGCCTTACAACAGAGTTTATTGTAGGTGGAAGCTCGATCAATAAAGAAAAAAACCCAAACTGTGATTTTGATCAGATGAATGGCACGTCATCGGCTGCTCCTACGGTAACCGGGGTTGTTGCACTTATGCTGAGCGTTAACCCTAATCTTGGCTGGCGGGATATTCGAGATATTCTGCGTAAGACTGCTCTCCCTATTGATGCAAATTACGGCGACTTAGGCAAGAGAAACTATGAGATTAATCTCACGCTAAATCCTACGGTTTCAGGAAGCACAAGTACTGCTCTGATAGACGGCTCCACTTCAGCAAGAATTGATTATGGATGGCAAACTAACAAAGCAGGAAATAAATATTCTAATTGGTATGGATTTGGACTCGTGAATGCCAAGGCAGCTGTTGATTTAGCTAGAACCTACACAACTTATAAATCAACCACTCTTATTATTCCAACCTGGGCATTGGCAATTTCAGGAGGAACAGTTGAGTATGGGAAGGTAAGAGAGCTAGGAAAATTCACTATCCCCAACAAGGGGTCAATTGACATGATTCAATTAAATTTATCAGCTACAACCACAACAAACAGTGTATGCATGGGTAGCGTCGGAATTTTCTTAAAATCCCCACACGGTACTGTGTCTGCATTAAGTACCCCTTACAACATATTTTACGATAAAACATCAGATCCAAATGATTCTCGAGATGGTGGAAAGTTAACTGATCAGTCTGATTATGTTTTGGGTTCGTATTCATTTTACGGAGAGGATCAAAAGGGAGAATGGACAGTGTACGCTATAAGTGGTACGCCACTCACGACATCTAATTGCGCAAGTAACCCAAAGCTAGATGTCGCATATCGTATCTACGAAGCAGAATAAATAGTCACGCAAAAAGTTCGGAGCAACCCATAATGAATAGACTATTAAAGGGACTACCATGAATCGACTTGACTGGAAAACCCCCCATGAGGATATGATGAAAAGAAGCTGCACTTCTTTTATATAATTAAGAATGGTAACCATTTATGACAAAAAAATCAATTCTTATAGCAACTTTAATGACTCAAGGTTTATGCGGGATAGCTTTTGCAAAACCTAAATATGAACTCGGATCAAACCTTGTGAAGATGCAGATATCCCAGCTAGGTACGCTTATATCATTTAATGTGGGAAGCGAGACATTTCGTATACTGCCTGATGCAGATGATACTGGAGTCTATGTCATTAATGATCATGGTAAGGTGGGCAAATGCTCTGGGGAAATTCTGATCTCAGGAGTATCCATCGATGAAGCTAAGAAGGCCTTAGAAGTATATCAATCAAAGATTACTTCAATTCAGGTTTACGATGGCTTGAAAATGGTATCGGCGAAATTTCGTATTTTACAAGATGCAGCTAAAGTTAAAAATGAATTAGCCTCCACCCTAGCTGGTGCTACCATAACTCTGCCAATTGAATTTAACCAACCTAGACCGCAATGAGAAGCCATAACTCTGCTGTTATTAAGTCATGCTCCGATCTTGCCAGCTGATAAAGAAACTAAATTAAAACCTGATTAATAAGATAAGCTTACATGCCAAACTAATAAAAGATTAGTTACTCGACTCAACCAAATCTAATTTTATAAAATTATTCTAAGTATATTTAGCTAGGAATGAGTTCTTTCGACAGTTCATCGTTTTGGTTTTACTCTTGGATTCTTTGAAGTCTTTTCCATTCCACTACGGTAATGGTGTCATTATTTAACAATTACACGACCCAATACAATCTGAACTTTTGAGTAACTAAATCCACGACGAATCAGGCCTGAAATAGCTTTTTGAGCCTCTTTTGGGTCCTCATACGCTTTAGGATATCTTCGATCAATTAACCTTCGAATAATTTCTTCCTCACTTAAACAGAGTGTATTTTCGAGTAGAGGTTTAATCTCCTGAGGAGACTTTCTAATGCCTTTTTGAGCCAGCTTTTTTGAAATCCAAAGCGCCCCCTTCCCTTTTAGCCCTTCCGCACGAATAAATATTTCTAAGAATCGCTCATCCTGAATCATACGCTCTAACTTGAGATCCTCAACCACTTGATCAGCAGTCGCCTCAGACACACCACAACTTTGAAGATAGACTAAGATCTCTATCGAGGTGGACTCCCTTCTAGCTAAACGATTCAAGGCAAGCCTTCGTGCGCTCTGATATTCTGACTGAGCTTGATCTAAATTTTCGAAATCTAACATTTTTTTGACTTGCCTTCTTTTGTTCTACTTTTTCACTCAAATTTTATCATTTTCTTCCGATGAGAAATCTGAATGATGAGCCCAGACCAAACTAAACCATCTACATTAGCTTCTTATCAGGATCTTTTTCTGAGATTACTTGACTCTGTACTTATCCTGGATCGAGAGGAATTTACAATCATCGAATGCAACGACGCAACAGAGCGTCTCTTTGAAACCACAACAGACACACTGACTGGAAAAAAACTTGCTGAATTCATTATCTCTGAGATGCAGGAAGAGTTCTTAAAAAAGCTTCGAGTGGGCAGGAGGCGTTATTATCCAATGGAGTTTGAGACTCGCCTGACCCCTACTGCGGGAAAAACTCTAGCCATTCGTATGAGTTTTTGTTCTCTGAAGCTTTCTGATAACTCCGAGGTCCTTCAGGTCATCGCCCGAGATATCACCAAGGAAAAAGAGGCCCTTGAGAAAATTGATAGTTACATGAAGGAGCTCGAGGTTTTGAATAAGAAACTTGAGCAACTCTCTATCACTGATGAACTCACGCGTCTCCATAATGTCAGGCACTTCAAATCTCGCTTAAAAGAAGAACATGATCGCGCTGTACGATACAAGGGGCAGTATTCAGTGATCCTTTTTGATGTGGATAATTTCAAGCACTACAACGATACCCATGGACACCCGGCTGGAGATCAGATTCTCAGACTCATGGGTCAGATCCTCTCTGAGAACACTAGGAGTACAGATATTGCTGCTCGTTATGGTGGAGAAGAATTTGTGATTCTCTGCCCTGAGGCAAACTGGGAAGGCGCTTTAATTAAAGCAGAGCGATTTCGAAAAATTATAGAAAGCTTTCCTTTTCCCCACAGAGATCAACAACCTCTAGGAAAAGTCTCGGTCAGCATAGGAGTAGCCTCTTATCCAGAGGATGCTCATGAGTTTCAAGCGGTTGTAGAGGCAGCAGATCAGGGGCTATACCACTCCAAAGAAAGCGGACGTAACCGCACAACCCCTTTTCAACAAATCAAAGACCTACCTAAGAAGACAAAGGAAAATAAGTAGCTCTCACCCGCAAAAAGCGCTGCTCAATAGCCAATCTACGCGAGGTTGACTATTGAGGTTCAGCATCAATATGAATCTAGGACCTAAAAAGAAGCTTTTCTGCGTCCTCTGGACTCAGTTTTCCTTCTGAAACCGCTCTTAAAAGCGTGAGTCGAGCCTCTCTTAAAGACATCTCGGACGAGTTCTCAGCCCCCAACTGCACATCACCTTGATGAGTTGAACTGAGTACTTCTTTTTCTGTTTGAGCACTCCCCCCTTGAGCGTACTGCTGCATCATCAAGGATGTAATCTGCTCACGAAATCCTGGAGACAAACCCTTCTCGAACTCTTCCATCTCTTTTTTTACGTCAAAACCAGCCATCGCATTGTGCATCAAGGTTTGCATGCGAGAAAGCTGATCATGCGGCAACTGCTGAATGAGCTGAGTCATCTGCATTAAAATTTTTGGATCCATCTTGCTCGGATCGAACTGCGGAAAACCACCACCAAATGGATTAAATGTACTCATAGATTGGGACGCAGTATGGGGCTAGGCTTAAAAAACTTCAACCCTTTAAATGCAAAGAATCATCTGACTATTTCGGTAAAACAAAAAGAAGTGTACAATCAACAATCCAACTTTTAAAAAACTTCAGAATTCGCTAATTACAGCAGTTCAAGACCTTACACATGGATTGAAACAGGAGAAATCACCCCGATGACTGCATTTTTAAACTCCTTTCTTATTGTCGCACTTGCAGAAATGGGTGATCGCACTCAAATCTTATCCCTCCTTCTGGCAGCTCAGTTCAAAAAAAAATGGACCATCCTCCTCGGAGTCTTCATTGCCACCGTCTTAAATCATGCTCTAGCTGCAGCTTCAGGGCAGTGGATCTCAACTTTTCTAACTCCCTTTATCCTGAACGTTTGCCTCACTGTCTTGTTCCTTGGATTTGCACTCTGGATCTTAATTCCTGACCGCCTTGACGAACAAAAGCCCTCTCCACGTTTTGGAGCCTTAATAACGACTATTTTTGCTTTTTTCATGGCCGAAATGGGCGATAAAACTCAATTTGCTACGATCACACTTGCAGCTCAATATCAGAGCACACTCTGGGTGACCCTAGGTACAACTTGTGGGATGCTTTTTTCCAACGGGCTAGCGATTTTTCTAGGGGAAAAGCTTACCCAAAAAATCTCACTCACGCGAATCAGATGGATTGCCTCTGCCTTGTATTTTATTTTTGGTATTTTAACAGCAATAGAAGCACTCAAGATCAAGTTAGGAAATTGATTTGAGGCCAAACTCTGGATGTAATCTCAAGAACAAGAGATGAGACGCCTAACGAACTCACCAAAAAAAAGGGCAGAGATTCTCTCTCTACCCCTTGGCAACTATCTACTCAATGAATCTTAGAAACCGATTCGAGCACCTACCATGAAAATCAAATCATAGTATCGAGTGACAAGATTTGGATTTGTATTGAGATTCGTGAAACTGTATTGAAACCTTAGATCAGCCAATACATCAACCAGAGGAAGAACAGGTAGAGATCCTCGTACACTCACAAGACCGCCGAAATCTAACTTGTTTCGATTTGCATCAATGAAACTCTGAAGGCTAGAATTTATCTGACCCGTCGTAGTTGTAGATGATGAAAAAAAGTTTCCTAGCGCATATGAAAAGTATGGGCCCAAACCAATCTTTAAAATACCAGGAATTGCAGCAAACCTCACCAAGACTGGGACAGTAAGATAATCAGCGCTCTCATAAGAAGAAGTCAATCCCTGCTGTGTCATGAGTGCCCTATTTCTAGACCAACCTCGATTTTGATAGTAAAGTCCAGCTTCGAGTGAAAACAAAGACGCAATCTCAAAATCAACATCAACCCCTAATGTTCCTCTAAAGATTGGATCAGAGGATGCTATATTGACGGTTGAGGTATTAGTCATACTCACTCCACCCAGAGCATTTAACCCAATGGCATGAGCATCTGAGAGGGAAGTTAAGCAAAGCATTAAGGCAACCAACAAACCACTTCTAAAACTCTTCTCAAGCATGAACCGATCTCCTCTATGTTTCAGCATCCCTTTAAAGGACTCGTCCTAATTCGGAGCGAGGACGTAAAGCTGTTTTATATTAACTCTATTATTATGACTTATAATTACCCGCACAACTATTAAATAGTTTCAAAACTACTCTTGCTATGAATCTATTGTGACATAGGACTAATTAATATCTCAATCCCAGCTTTTTCGACTCAAAAGAAGGCCCTTAATGAACAAAAGCCATTTTTAAAGCGCTAAAAATCTCATACCAAGAGGCCTTATACCTTTTCTTTGTCTGCCTCTCTGGATAACTTAGACTCAGCGCAAAAAACCCTAAACATACTCCATTTTGTTTAGTCTAACGTACATACTCAATATCATCGCCATTAATGCAGGGATTTTCTTCAATTCTAATCTGGATTTTCTTGAGTCTATTAATAATAGATAAGATGCCCCTCTTCAACTTCGCGGTCTCTCTTATCTCTCCCTCCCATGCCCTCTCCTCATCTGCTGAAAGCTGCTTCTTAGCCATTTCTTTAAATCTCATTTTTTCG
>Ga0255088_1000348_pt1 | contig 21823 bp, 34 predicted proteins | sample Colum_Miss_RepB__2_FD_188587 | JGI IMG/M metagenome (GOLD analysis project Ga0255088, IMG submission 188587) | Freshwater microbial communities from Columbia River, Oregon, United States - Colum_Miss_RepB_8d | ecosystem: Environmental > Aquatic > Freshwater > River | place: USA: Oregon...
GTGTCAAGAGTGGGTATAATAAATCAGAGAGAACTTTATATTATTCTTTTAAAAAATATTGCGCATAGTGTTTTTTGTATTTGGTTTGTGCACGGACTAAAATACAGTATGAAATTAGCTACTTCATATTATAAACACCCGCTCAAATAGTATAGAGGTAAGTACAGCCCCATTTCGGGGGAAAACGAAGGTTCGAATCCTTCTTTGGGCATCAAATTTATGGAAGTACAACCCGAAAGCTGGCGACGGGAACTGTCTTGAAAACAGTCGAGTGTAAAAGCCTTGTCGGTTCGACCCCGACTGCTTCCGCCAAAATTAATTAATGGTAGATTGGCAGAGATGGATTAATGCACTGGTCTTGAAAACCAGCAGCTTCGAAAGAGGCTCGTGGGTTCGAATCCCACATCTACCTCCAAAATCATTAAACTAGGAAAAATGATGAAAATCACAATTGAAATTGATGTTGAATCGTTAGATAAAAACTTGTTTGGTGAAATGGATAAAGAAGAACAAATGTATATTATAGAGTCAATTATAGGATTAGATGGTAAAATAAATGATATGAATAATTCTATAATTGAAGTTTTGTGTCATATTAAAGAAGCAAACAATGGAAATGACATTTTTTCTGTAAAACGCTATACAGAAGAATTAAACTGGAAAAGAAATAACATTAAGCGTTTGAAAGAACTAAAACGTTGTATTAAAATAGAAACAATGGTAGGTTAAGTCGAGTAGGGCTAACGACTGCGGTTTGCTAAACCGTTAATCCCGCAAGGGGTGTAAGGGTTCAAGTCCCTTACCTACCGCCAATGGAAAGGTATCTGCGCTGGGCGTGGCTCCGTCTCGAAAACGGTAGGTGCTGATTAGCATGGGATTCGATTTCTCACCTTTCCGCCTATATGGTGGTATGGCAGAGTTGGCCGATTGCAGCGGTTTGCTAAACCGTAGGATGTAACAGTCCCGAAGGTTCGAATCCTTCTACCACCGCCATATGGAAGGTTAACTACGTAGGACGTAGCACCGCTTGGAAAGCGGTTGGTGTTTAACCGCATGTGGTTCGTGTCCACAGCCTTCCGCCATCAAATCACACAAACTGAGACATATCATGTCCGTCACATCTTCCGACAAAAAGAAAACCTTCAAATTGCATAAAGTTACACTTGAAGGTGTTGATTATCTTATAACAGAAAATAGCAAATCTTATGAACTATTATTTGAACCTAAAAAGGGAAAAGAAAAAGAATCTAAAGAAATGGCTATCAAACTGTTGAAATACGCAGCCGAAGCATATGCTGCCTCATATGTGTATGAAAAAATAGTTTCACTTCGTAAAAAGTATGAAATATGAAAGAAATACATTTCAAAGATTTGCGTCACTCTGGCAAATACATGATTAAAAAAATGAACACTAATAACACAAGGTTCAGTGGCATGGGAATAATGGAAGAAAATATATTAGAAGTTATTAGAGCGACTAGGCATTTGATACATTTTAAAATAAGTATGACTGAAATGTTTGCAAGGCGTTCTGATATAAACATGATTTTAGAGAAAATATAATGACAATTTATAATATTATTGGCATTCAATGTTTAGGGTGTGGGCGTGAAGTAAGATACACAGGAACGTGCCCGTTTTGCGGCTATTACAATTAAAAGAGTTTGGTCATGACAATTTATAAAAAGCAAGATTTTGATGTTTTATACAATCAAATAAAAGAAATAATGAAGAAAATAGATGAAATGAAAAACGATTGCGACCACCAAGAAATAATAACAGAACAAAAAACTGGACATTATAATTTTGAATATGGTACTTATATATCTACAATAAAAAAGTGTGCCATTTGTGGAAAAGTTTTAGATTATAAAACATCATGAATAATATATTTCCATCGCTGACAGTAAGTAAATGGATTAGCAATAATAAAGAATGTAATAATGTAATATGGCAAATAAATTGGATTGGCAACAACATAGATCGCTATGAAGGTGTATATCACGCTAATTGCGTTGCTATGAATATTATTCATAATCACCAAGATAAAGAATTTAAGAAACTATATAAAAATTGGAAAGACCGTAATTATATGAAAGATATAATTGCGTTGCAAGATTTTATAGACAATCAAAATGAGGAATGAAATGAAATACACTATAGAAATACGTGCTGCCGAAGGTGGTGAAGATAGTCGTTTGTTCTCAAAGGACTTAGCATTGGCTTATATGAAGTTTTCTGGTAAAATGGGATGAAAGTCTCACATTGTTTTGGATACACTCAATGAAATTCACGTTGAAATAGTGGGTGATAATCTAGGGCAATTGCGAAATGAAGCTGGTGGACACCGTATTCAAAGAATCCCTCCGACTGAAAAGAAGGGAAGGGTTCATACATCAACGGTTACTGTTGCTGTGATGGAATCTGGTGAAGACAGACAACTAGAAATAAAAAAGTCTGATATAAAAACTGAATGGTATTCTGGAACAGGAGCAGGCCGGTCAACACAGAAATAAACACCAAAATAGTGCACGTTTGACACACATACCAAGTGGTTTAATAGTTACCGCACAATGTCGCAGTCGTGAAAACTCTTTTGATGAAGCATATTCTGAATTAGTTAAACGTTTACAACGTGAAACAAAATATAAAAAGCTCTCAGAAGATGCAAAAAATAGAAAAGAACAAGTTGGGAGTGGAATGCGAGGTGATAAAAAGCGCACATATCGCTTCCAAGATAATATTGTTAGTGATGAAAATGGTTTGAAAGCACAAACAAACTATGTTCTTGATGGAAACTTTGACGTATTGTGGAAATAACAAATTGTTACAAAAAGGGTCATTAAGACCCTTTTTTATTGGCAATGATTATGGTACTATACCAACATTACAACACTTAATGGTAAAAAAATGTTTAAGATAATAGTTTGTACTGGTGAATACGCAGAATTAGCGCAAAAAAGTTTTGTTACTGCACACAATTGTATATTTCCCGAAAGGCGTGGTATCCAACGTGCAATGGATGAAGTTGCACATTGGATTTACCTTTCAATGAAAAGTAAACAGACACTTGATCTTAAAATTGTAACTTATAGCGATGCCACCCTAAATCTTCTTGGCAATATGATAGAAATGGGTGTTTTGGCTAAAGAACATGTTGAAATACTTTTGTATATTTCAGTAGAACCTACTAAACATTATTTTGATGATCATGGTCAAATTGCTACAAATTGGCCTTACGGGTGCCTTATGCCTGATATGTATGCTTGTATAGATTACATCAAAGAGATGCTCAAAAGGGATTAAACCCCCTTTTGAGCATCAACATAAGCGCCGACATCTTCTTTATTAGACGCAGCATTTTTTATTTTCTTCGCAAGATGGTCGTCAAACATTCCATTTTGAGAGTTTTTCAAAGCATGTTTTGCAACATGTTTCAATTGGGTGTCATTTAAACTTCCACTATTAACTAAATGGTACGCATGCTGGTTTCGTGAATAATCATCTTTATCATTCATCGCATGCATCGCCAAAAGACCAACACCCTTACTATCAATACTACCAGAACGTGTTGTAAGGCGTTTTATGGCATCTACACTCCCAGCGTGAGGATTGTCAAGGATTCCCCTCACATGATGGTAGGAAAGGTTCTGTTCGCTTTCTATAGTGCTGTTTAATTTGCTCTTGGGGGACGTTCTCAATTCATTATAAACCGAAACGCTTTCATTTAAAAAATCAATATATGTTTTCATTCTTCATTCTTCTTTATTTTGAAAAAGTTTATGTTTGTGTTATCAGGTAAAGTATCTCCTATTTGATAACAAACACATTGGCCATTTGTTATTTCTGAGAATATAACATCATCTGGTATATTCTCAGAAACTGTTTCATACGGAACACCATTTGAATCGTACATTATAATTGTTGGAATAATTTTCATTTTCATTTTCCTTATGGATTTCTTATATCAGAAACAAGTTGCAAAGATTTTGGGAAAAATATATAACGGTAATATCCTGTAACTGGACTCATGTTATAAAATTGTTTAATTAAAACCAAATTATCATTTTTATCAGCATAATACACTGATATGTTGTATAATGTATATCCATTTGAATCTATTTCTAACGATATTCCGCTCTCATTTACACTATCTAGTAAGGTATAATCGCCACGATTTATAACAACAGTGGCGCTATTGATATCATTTTGTGCCGTCAAAATAATTCTATTAGTATCAGAATATGATAAAGGGTAATCGAAAGAACTTAGAGGGGTTAGATCATAATTAATCGTTTGTGTGTCACTCATTAAGTATGAACTAGATATTTTGAAATTATTAGCCAAAACAACTGACCATTTTTTCCTACCAATCGGAATTAGCCTTCCATCAACATAATGGAAAGTCAATGAACGAGTGTTTGCTAAATCAAAACCATAACTCAATATAGTACCACTTCCACCACCAGCATCTTCCGCATCACCAATAACAGAATACTGAGCAGTATCAACAATAAGTTTTAAACTATTAGGCAAAACGTTTTCTGTTGATGTTTGACCAAACTTGAAGATAACGATACAATCAACATTATCAATACTTTTTTGTGATAACTGAACACGCATATATGTTTTATCAGAAAAATCACCAAAGTCGAATATCAAAACTTCTTTTGATAACTGAACTGACATATTAAAGTAGTTTATTTGATTTTGAAATGTAAGATTTGTCAAAACCTGTACTTCTTTCTTACCTTTCGGTGCGTTTGTATCTATTTGTTGTTGAATAGAAGATAAAACGCTATCTATACTATTTTGAAAAACATTAGCATCACGGGTAACTACAATGTCATTTAAACTTACAAATTCAACAATATCGCCAACTTGAGTTGTTTCTTCATTATATGATCCCGCCGCAGACACAAGGTATCTTTTACCAATAGGATCAGACGGCAACTCTGGTGATCCCGGATTTCCACCAAACGACAATATATTAAATGTCCCATTATATGAAGATGCTGCATATAACCCCATGACAAATGGCTTTACTCCATTTGGGACAGAAGATGCCGGGAACTGAGTCATTAATTGATATGTTGGATTTGTTTCCACTTTAGCATAAACATTGTAAACATTATCAACAATTTCATACTTAAAATAAACTAATTGGCCGGTTGAATGTAATAAATTATCATTAACTTGAGCGGTTACTCCGGTTGACAAATTAATAGAAAAAAAGAAATTATCTTGGTTTGCTGACAACATTACACCGCCAGTTATTGAAGGCATAGGTTGTTCATTCAATAAATTGAAGAAGTCGTTCAAATCAGCTTCAATATTGACAAACCCAAAATAAAGATAAACTGGATTATATGTAACTATGTCAATTACATTTCTCACTACAACAGGAGAGTTTTCTGCTGCTGGTAAAGAAGACGAAACTATTGATAATGGAGATGAACCCACATTACTAACAACACGCTCTGCATTTCCAGAGTCTACCGATGCACCAACCGTAACGTCCATAGGTGTTAAAGTGGCACCTAAAGGGGTCATGTCCCATGTTCCTGCAAGTTGGCCGCCGCCATCAGCTACCGGGGTGAACTTATCTGCATTTTCGCTAAATGTTTCGCCGCTAGTGTGGGTTTCAGTGCAAATATATAACTTATTATTATACGCAACAAGGCTCTTATAACGTGCTTGTGCCCTATAATTTTCGTTTGGTTGCCATAAATCTTTAGCTTTTAAAAAACTCATACATATAACCTTGGTGAATATTTTATAGTATTTAACATTTCGGTATACGCACCATTACACTAATTTAAAAAACTGTTGACAAGATGATATGAAGATGTTATCATAGCTCCTGTTAAATAGAGACACACATGAACATAAACCTAGAAGACCTTTGTAAAGACTTAATTGAATATTTTGAAATAAACGATATTTCAAAAGTAACCGTCTACTATCATTGGGTAGTTGGTGAGTTTGTCTTGGAATACAATGATAGTTTCATGGGTTATTGTTCTTGTGTGTATGAAAAAGCAACTATAGCAAAAAAGAGAAATAAAATGTAGAACGAAAAATATTACACTTATGTTTTTGTCCGCAAGGATATCCCTATTGAACAACAAATTGTTCAGTCAAATCATGCAGCTTTAGAAGCTGGTCTAAAATTTCCAAATCCATCAAATGAGCCAAACTCATTGGTAGTTATTGGAATAAAATCAAAAGAAAAACTGGAATCAGCAATTGATTTCTGCAAGTTGAATAACATCCAAACAGAAAGTTTTTTTGAACCATCTTGGGATTATGGTCTTACCGCATTTGCCACCGAGCCTGTGCATATTTCCAAACGCCATGTATTCAAGAAGTTTCAACTTTGGAGGTTTTCATGATACCACACCAAAATAAACAGTTCGCAAATACAGTTGATGAATGCAAATCTCTTATGGAGAATATTATGCAGTTCAGATCGCAATCTGTTTTCATGCATGGTGTTTCTGTACATGAGCATTACAAAACTATATTGAAAATATTGGAAGGTAATGAATATAATATGTTTTTACTACCAGATTCATTATTCTCATGGTATGAAAAACACAGTTCATCATTGTTTAATATAACCGTCATGGAAAAATATCACCTTTATCATGACTGCGGTAAACCATTATGTCTTACTTATGACGAATTTAATAAGCCACATTTTTATAACCATGAAAACATTTCTGCTGAGCAATATAAAATTTTGTTTCCCGATGATAACATAATATACACATTAATCAAGAATGACATGTATTTTCACCGCAAAGTGGAAAATACAATTCAACTCGAAAAGGTTTATAAAATAAACCTTTATATTACTGCATGGGCAGAGTTAATTTCAAACTCAAAAATGTTTTGTGGGTTTGAATCCGAGTCATTCAAAATTAAGTGCAAGAATCTTGTAAAACGTATGAGGGAATTTAAATGAAAGATGAAATAAAAAAAGTGTTGAAAGCACAAAAGGTAGTATCTGCCTTTAAAAATGATCATGAAGATGAAATAAAAAATCATGCAAAGTATATTGTTTCAAAATATAGTGAAATATACTCAAAACATAAAAACAAAACAGTGACTCCAACTGAAAATGAACAGATGTTAATCAACTCAAGATGCGTTTTTGTAAACTATTTTAATATAATTATAAACAAAAGTAGTATTGATGTGTATGGTTATCAGCATCTGTGGGGTGGTTGTGACCCGGATGAATGTGTTATTCTGTTATCTCTAACTGAAAAACATTTTGACAACGAGTGGCTTGAAAAACATTTCGATGAATGGGAAACAAGCATAAAGAAAATATTTAAAACAAATGAAAAGGCAAACTAAAATGAAAAAAGAAACATACAATGCTATAAAAAGCGAATGGAAAAAACTATTGGATAGTTCAGAAAAGCCTGACAGTGCTATGACATTGGTATATTTGTGTTTGATAAAAGATGAAAAAACTTTTATGAAATCATATACCAAATTATCAAATAAAACAAAATTACAAAATACAATATATGACTACAATTTTGATATTGTATTTGGTGTAAAATGGATTTTGAACAATTTAAGCAATCACATAAATTATAATAGACCAGTAACAAATGTCTTACTGAACATTGCCCTTGAAGATGATACATTTGACATTGTGTTATTTCACGAAAAGGTGGAAATATTGACTTTACCATTTACGGAACTCCATTACCAAAGAATGTATAACATGCGTAAAAGCGGTTGACATTTAACACATAATTTTGGTATAGTATGTCTTCCTAACACAATGTACATGACGACATGAAATTACTAAATCAATATAAAAATGGAAATAGCCTCACCAGCATTTACGAGGACGGAACACGCATTAGAGAAATTGAGTCAAATAATGCGTGTTTTGATTTTCCCGAAAACATTGATATCAAAATTACCAATTACTGCAACATGGATAAAATTTGTGGATATTGTCATGAAATGTCAAATAAAAGCGGCACACATGGAGATTTAGACCTTCTTCTTAATCAATTGAAAGATTTGCCCGCTGGAATTGAACTGGCAATTGGCGGTGGTTCTACTACTAGCCATCCAAAATTAGAAAATTTCTTGGTCAAGTGCAAAGAAAGAGGCCATATATGCAACATTACCGTCAACCAATTACATTTAACCGATAACACCTGTAAAGAGTTGTTTTCTTATGTGCAGCGTGATCTTGTTAAAGGCATCGGCGTATCTTTTAGAAATGAAAGTAAAAAGAACCTTGACGTTTTTGTTAAACACATGATCGAAAACGAATACAAGCATGCCGTTATACATATGATTGCCGGTTTGGACAACTACAAAGATGTTGAAAATCTCATCGAAAAGGGGTTCAGGAAGTTTTTAATTCTTGGTTATAAAACTTTTGGTAATGGAATCGAGTTTTATAATAAAAATAAGAATGAAATTGATGGCAATTTAACAAAATGGTATCAGCAAATTGCTAGATATTTTAATAGGGATGTTATTATATCATTTGACAATTTAGCTATAACCCAATTGAATATCAAAAGATTTTTTAGCGAAAATGAATGGAACATTTTTTACCAAGGCGACGATTTTACTTGCTCCATGTATATTGATGCAGTTGAGCAAGTTTTTGCACCAACCAGTAGAAGTGCCAATCGACAAAAATATAATGAAACATCCTTAATGAATTATTTTAAAAATAGAACAAAGTTCATTGAGGTCAGTGATGTTAGTATTCTTAAAGAATGAAATCTGCTTAATGCAAGTAGACGATGACAGTTATGAGGAAGTTGAGATAATAGAAGAAATACACCAAAGAGAAATTAACTTTTCCGACCATAATAAATTATGGTTTGTTTATAAAGTTTGTTTCTCTTTGGTTCCTGACATAACTTTATATGTGAAGCCAGAAATACTTTTTAAATTACCAGACAAAAACACAATAACAACATGGGATGCATGTCCTTGGAAGCCAAAACTATGACAATTACTGTTGAAGATTTAATAACAATACTTTCACAATACCCCCCAACAATGAAAATAGCACTAACAGGAACAGAAGGTGGGTTTTACGATGCATCTTATATTGATGAAATGCAATTAGCTACAAATTTTAATCCTTCAAATGTTGCCAGAGGCCCACATGAAGATGTCGATTATGTTGAATTATTGGGCACAGAAGAAGATTTAGAAAACGTTATTATTGAAAGTTATCTTGTCATAAAATGAAATTAATCGGTATCGGATCGTCACGAAAAGTCTATAGTATCGGGTCAATGGTGGTGTTTGTTGATAACAAAGAAGTCGAAATAAATATTTGTGAAAAGATTCCATATAAGTCACCTGTAGATCAATATATTAACGGTTATACATTCGGTCAACGACAAAATGCGAATGAGTGTGATACTAAACTTAATAATTACCGTTTTTTGATAAAAGACAAACATGGTTATAGGTTCAATCGCTATGGAATCCTAACGCCAATTTTCAATGGTAATAAATCTTCATTGGTGACAACGTTGGTGGAGCCATACATCACTAATGATAAAAGGCAAACTGAAAATGACGAGCGCATGAGTATTTCTCTTAAAACAGAATTATTCCATAATATTTGCTTAACAGACTTTCATGAATCAGCTATGGAATATGAAACATTTCGTGATATTAATAAAGTTTCCAAACAATCAAAATATATTTTACTTAACCATTACATAGGGAAAACCCTAAAAACATTGATTGAAAAAAAATTGATTAGCGGCTATGATATAACTGATGCTAATTGGGGGTTTTTTAAACTACCGGGTATGTCTAATGATATACCAGTTTTACTTGATTATGGAATGAAAAATGAGGATTTAACACTACTTTCCCGAATAAAATCAAAGATGAAGAGTGGTGTTTGACGCCACTCTTCCTTATAAATATATTATCTAAAAGGAATGTAGTATGTTTAAAGAGTATCTTACTAAATCATTATTGGCAGAAGCCTTAACAAAAGAAATAAAAGATTTCTTGGACTCCGATCATAAACTTTCCGACAAACAAGAAGGAATACAATATCTTGGTACTACTTTTCACGGCAGAGGTAGTTCTAGAAACTATTATAAATTTGATTCCCCCAAAAAAATTAAAATAGACGGCGCTGATACTAAAATAGAGCATGGTGTAAAAATACCAGTAGTTTCTAATTTAGATTATTATCATAGCGGTGAATTACTAGGAAAACAACAAACAAAAACTGAAACATCAAAAGACTTAGATAAATATCGTACTTTGATAAAGACAAAAGACGGATACCAATCAAATGACAATGGTGTTTTAGCCCCTACCTTCCTCCACCACAAAGATGGAAAATGGGTAGAAATGGCACACGTTGAGCCATTACACAAAAGCAATTACTCAACTTCCAAACATCATGAAATGGATACCAGATTCAATAAAGTAATACGCCACGATGATTTCCCAGACATAACATGGGATAAGATACGTTCTTCATTAAAAAATCTCGAACACGCTAAGCACAATAATACATCAGTAACTCCGGAAGACCATCATATTTTGAATAATCATCCGGTAGCAAAAAATTTTTCTGATTTGATATCTAATACTTCTATAAGCTCCCATGATTTGACTCCCGACAACATAGGGTTATGGAAGCACCCGATAACAAAAAAAGATCATGTTGTTATATTAGATTATGGTGGCTCCAAAAAAATTTTGAAAGATTATGATGATGCCACAGAAAATTATATGAATAAAGCTGAAAAAAGAGAAATAAATGAATCAAAGATTTATTATAGAGTTCATTTAAATATAAACAAGTAAAATGGAGATTAATGTGAGTAATTTTTTGAAGCTTTTAAGCGAATCTTTTCCAAAATCTGTTTCAGACATTTTGAATAATGAGAAAACAGACTCCCAAACGAAATCTGCCGAGTTAAATTGGCACCCTGAACTAGATGATGTTGCCCGTGGTACTGGTTCATCACGCCATTATTGGGAAATGCCAAATAAACATACGATTACATTGGATGGGAAAAAAACCGATATACGTCATGGTTTAAAAATGGCAGTAAAATCGCATTTGGATGATTTTCATGACGGCGAAATGTTAGGAAAACAACAAAATAAAGAAGAATCACACGAAAAATATGAAAACTTCCGTGTTATAAACAAAGAAAAAGACGGAAGCTACAAAACAAATAACAATGGCGTTTTAGCTCCAATTTTTGACAAGGATAAAAAAGGAAATTGGATGCATGTTGGACATGTCTCTACGTATTCAACAGACCCTAAAGGATTTGAAGATCACATTAAACAAACTACTCCACCTGATTTCAAGCATAAAAAACCAGATTTAGATGATATTATAATTGCTTTGAAAGACCACGAAGATAAACATCATAGTGATTTATACACTATGTCTGATCGTAACAAAGAAATCGTAGAAAAACACCCATTTGCAAAGAAATTAGCGCATTTGATTGACACAACTGGTATTACCAGTCACGACCTACATTCAAAAAACTTGGGTATGTTCCATCATCCTATTACGGGCGAGAAAATGCCTGTTGTTTTAGACTATGGTGCAACAAAGGATTTGTTGGGGTCATATACAGATGCCTCTGATAATGAAAGAAATAAAATAAAAGTTAGGACATTGAAAGAATCTGTATTATCAGAAATGCATCAAAGTATTGACAGTTTATTAAGTCAAAAAATGGATATACATGATAAAAACGATATGTTGAATGATTACATAGAGCATCTAAAGAAATCTAGAATTTCATCAGGGATAAAGAAAATTACAGAAGGCGGATCACGCAATTATATTTCGCATAATAATACATATCATATTAATTTGGATGGAAAACCTATTAAAATTAAATATGGGACAAAATTGGCTAAGAATGAAGATGGCATATCGCAAAATGAACATGAAAGTTCCGATCAATATAAAAAGTTCCACACATACACAAAAGATAATCTAGGAAATTATCATACAAATCCTAATGGTGTATTAGCTACAGTTTTGGGCAATGATAAAAATCACCACTGGAATGAAATGGAGCATATTTCACCGTTTTCAGCAAAGGCATTCAAAGAGTTTACCAAGTCTGCGTACACGCCGCATGGTATTGATTTTGATGAAATGATCAAACACATTGAAAATGTTCGCCATAATAGTTTCAGTTCAAATAAGTTACCAGAAAATGAAAATATTTCTAGACATCCTTTGACTAAAAAATTGGTGATGCTTGTTTCATCTACTAATATAGACCCAAGGGATTTGCGATATAAGTTTAATTGGGGAACGCATACACACCCAATAACCAAAGAAAGAAAGCCCGTTATATTAGACTACGGGTTGAATAAAAAAGCATAAGATATTGACCTTCTCGTTTTGATATGATAAAATGGGAAATATCAAAACGAGAAGGTTAAAATGTCAAAACACATCGAAAAATCAATTTGGGACATACTTCAAAAAGTTAAGTCCACCTCCAAAACTAGTGAAAAACTATCTATACTTAAATCTTACGTGGAACAGTTAAAAATAAATGATATTTCTGGATATAATATTTTCCTAAATGTATGTCAACATGTTTTTGATTATCAAAAAGTTTATTATATTAAAAAAATTCCGGCTTGGAAAGATGAATACAAGCAAAACTTAAATGGTCATTGTATTGTTAATCACCTTAGCGAAGGTGGATTAATTCATTCTTTGTTAAACAGAACCATTACTGGTAATACTGCAAAAACCGCTTTACACTATGCACTCACAAACAGTTATTCCTTTGAAACTTCGTGTCTTATCCAAAGTATTTTAGATAAAACCTTTGATATTGGTGCAGACCACACCACTTTCGCAAAAGCATTTGGTTTTGATTTAGTAGTTGAGCACAAAGTTTCCCTTTGTACACCTGCCACACAGAAACTTATTGATGATTTTAAGTATCCAGCTATCGGACAGTTGAAATACGACGCCATGCGTATTGAAGTTGATATTCAAAAAGACTCTGTAAAACTTATTACTAGACCCGGAAAGACTATCTTAACCAACAATCAAACAATAGATAGCACTTTGATTCAAAAAATTCTCCCAACTGTACGTGATGCATACAAAGAACATGGTTATGATGTAGGCGGCGAACGCATTCATATTGATGGTGAAATGGTTTTCATGCATAACGGGGAGTTTTTAAAACGTCAAGCTAGTAATGGTATTGCAAACAAAGTTGCAAAGGGAACAAAAGAAAGAATTGAAGATGATGAAATTGTTTTTTGTGCATGGGATATTATAACACCAGAGGAAAAGAATGGCTCGTTGAAAATACCATACAAAAAGCGTCTTGCCATTCTCAACAAAGTAATTAAAGGTATCAAATATTTTAGACTTGCCGAAACCCACATAATAAACAATAAAGAAGAAGCCATACAATTAGCGGTAAAATATGTTAAAGATGGCCTTGAAGGGTGTATCATCAAAGACCCAAATAGTTTTTGGTCAGCGGAACGTGTAAAAACTCAATTAAAGCTCAAAGCAGTTCGTGAATGTGAAATGCGTATCATTGGGTATAATCTTTCCGATGAAACAAAATACTCAGGACTTGTTGGGTCATTAATAACAACATCAGAAGATGGAAAGGTTATTGCTAATATTTCAGGTATGTCTGATAGTGACAGAAAAGAATATCTAGATAAAAAGTATATTGGTAAAATTATCACGGTTCACTATAACGAAATAACAACTAATAAGGAAGATGAAAACAGATTTTCTTTATTTCTTCCTCGAATTGTTGAATTACGTGAGGACAAAACAACTGCTGATACATATGAAAGCATTAGGGATGCAGATTTTATAGTTGTAGTTTAAGGAAATAAAATGGACATAAAATACATAGGGATATGTGGAGTTAAAGGGTCAGGTAAATCAACACTGGCCCAAATAATACAAAACAAATATGAAAAAGATGGGTATAAAGTAATTATAATTCCGTTTGCATATGGAATTAAGAAAACTCTTTCAAATTTTGTTGCCGACTCAATTAATATTGATTTAGACATTGCAAAAGAGTATTTTTATAACCCAGATAAAAAGGAAAAAATAATTGATGGGATTGGGGTTAGCGCCCGTGTAATGATGACTGCGTTTGGCACTGACTTTATACGTTCAATCAATAAAAACTTCTGGTTAAAGTATACAGATCACCTTATAGAAAAATATATTACTGAATATAATGATTGTGAAAAATTGTTATTTATTTTTGATGACATACGATTTGCGAATGAGTATGAATATGCTAGTACAAAAGGGTTAGTGTATTTTATAGCAAGAAGTTTTGAGCAAGCGCATCCATCATTTATAAAAAGATTATTTTCTAAAAAAGTTCATTCATCAGAACAAGGGATATATAAGTTTAGTACCGCTGAAAATCTTTTGATAAATGACAGTGATATTTCAGCACTAGAAAATGTTTTTAACAAATTGGATGAGGTTTATGATGTTTGATAGTTTGGCAGCAGTATACAGCTACGTTTCAAAAAAAGAGTCTGAACTGTCTAAATTAGATTCTATTATGTCTACTATGTTTTTGTACAAAAACAAGTACCCAGATACCATGTTATACAAGAAATATACAACAATTGGCGGCATAAGTTCACAAATATATGAACAAAAAACATCAGTAATATATGTAAATTACCTAAAAGAAATAAATATCGGAAATGCAATTTTGTGGGAAATAGAAACTATCGAGGTTTCACCACAAGATGTATTAAACTCAATTTATTTAAAATGGTATAGAAATGAATAATATGCTTCCAAAAAGTCATGTATTAGATTTAATACATGGATTAAGTTCGGCTTCGCCAAAAGTAAAAGTAAATCCAAAGAAACAATTTGTTGATAATCACCAAGGAAAATGGGCAGTAATTCGCCAAGAACATATTAATAATGGACAGGGTTCTATTAATCATATAGAATCCGTTCACAATGATATAAGTGAAATACCTTTTCATTCATTAAGTAAACATCACATTGTTCAGCCAGTTTCGGATGAAATGGTCAATCACGGCTCATTTCGAGGACACGAGAAGTTCATATGAATGAGCGTTTGGAAAAAATTAAAAGTATGGGGTTTGACCCCCATACTGTGTGGTATCATGGAACAAACAAAAGCTTTGATGATTTCAAGATACCACACAAACCTGATAATGGTGACTCATATGGTTCAGGGGTTTATTTCACAAAAAGTCATGAAATAGCAGACACGTATGCAAGGGTATCCGCAAATGCAAAAAGTCCTGAGAATCATGGCGCACAAATATATCCAGTCCATTTGAAACTTAAAAAAGAATTGCGTAAAAAGCTAACATATAGTCAAATACACAATTTAATAACACATGCACCCAATTTAGATGATTCTTTAACAAATTTTGGTGATGTTAATCACGAAGGAAAACATAAAGTATTAAACTCTGCCGTTAATAGTTATCATACCCACTTTGATAACTCAAAAGATCAATTATTTGCAATACAACATGATTTTTATCACCATGTACACCCACAAGATTTCCTAAACAATGTGATTAAACACACCGGGGCCGACCATCATTATTTTGATCTAGATGGCGATCCTAAAGGTGGTGTTGTTGTCTATCATCCAAGCCAAATAAGATCAATACACGCAACATTTGACAAGAAAAAAGCAAAATCAACAAATATAACCGAATCATTCAAGCAACACCTAATAAAGTTTTACAAAAATACACAGTAAAATTATTGTCAAACCTAATTAAGTGTGATATACTAACAAAATCAAAAATTAAAAGGTTAACAACATGAAGTACGCAGACCACATCAAAGGTGAGATTTACGTCAATAACGGAACCACTTACGAATATACCGGAAAATGGTATAGAGAGAATGGTTTAACATGGTTTGAAATAAAAAGTTCAAACCGATTGATGTATATCAATCAACCACCTCGACGTTAGTGGTACTTCGCTAGGAGTGCCTATACTCGAAATATAGGAGATGTAAAATGCGTAACGACATGAATAAAGTAATTGTCGAGCGTCCTCGTATTGGACATAGTAATAAGTTTAGATATTTCCGCCACGACAAATTTTTTGAGTGGAAAGAAGAAGATCATTATTACCGTGAAAGTATGAAAAAACGCTACAAATATGATTATTGGGAAAAATCATTCAACGAAAATCTTGCGCCTCTTTGGCGATGGCTTGCCAAACAAGCTGGTAGAAAGTGGAATGACGTTTACAGCGAAATCAAAAAAACTTTCGATGGAAGAAAAACCATCAATGACCATATAATGCTTCATGTTAAACAACAGGTCTACCTTGATGTTTACAAAGGCGACAATGGAAAAGTTTATTCTGTTTCTGGAAATAACTGCTGGAAAAGCCACGAATTGTGGAATAACGATTTTTATATTGATGACGATGGAATCCTTAATCAATATAAAAAAGAAAAATATGTTAGAAAAGAAGCTCCTTTGACTCGTTTTGAAACAAAAACACACCTTTTCCATAAAGAAAACGGAGTTTGGTATTATTGGACATTCTATCCACAAGAGTTTACTGAAAATGTTTCTTACCAGTATAACGAAAATGGCGATGTTGTTTCTGAAACAACATATATAACACGAAAATATTCTCACCTTGAGTATTACCTGCATAATATTAAAGGAAAAGAATATGTTGCATTGTATAAAAAACAATGCAACACTAAAATATTGAAAGGGTTTGGTCTTAAAAATGACCAAACCCTTTCATCTTTTTTATGAAAATGGAAATTATATTATGATAAAAGTTTTATTGTTGGTAATATTTTTGTTGTTGTTAGGTTGTGAACGAAAAGAAACATACATGAAAAAACACCCAGAAGAAATGACACCTTCTATGTCAGATCAGTATGATAGCGATATAAACAATGAAATTAATAAAGAAGGTTGTAATGGAAATACCTTAGAGGATTAAGTAGTGAATAAAATTCTAATTTATCCAAACAAAGTGTTAAAAGAATGTTGCGAAGAAATATCTATTATAGATGATGAAACAAAAATTATCATAGAAAATCTTCTATTAACTTACAAAACAAACAAAAATTGTTTGGGCATAGCAGCACCACAATTGGGATTTAAAAAACGTATAATCGTGGTTGATAGTTGCGGGGATAATTTCATAAACAAAGTATTATCAAAGCCTAATCATTACGTAATGATAAACCCTAAAATAATATCGCATTCGGAAAACTTATTTTCATATGATGAAGGTTGTCTATCATTTCCGGGAGTTTTTGAACAAGTAAAAAGACCGAAAGAAATAGTGGTTGAATACAGAGATATCAATTTTCAATTAAAAACTTTGGAAGCAAAGAATATACTTTCTACATGCATACAGCATGAAATAGATCATTTAGATGGAATTATGTTTTTCGAACGTGTTTCACAATTGCGTAAAACACGAACATTACAAAAATACAAAAGGTTGAAGGGTAATGGGTAAAAAACTTGCAGTATGCGTCGTGGTTTTTGATGGTGATAAAATTTTAGCCACACACAGAAGGGATAATGAAACCGATTGGGGTCTTCCGGGAGGAAAGGTTGAACCGGGGGAGTTTCAATCTACCGCATTAACACGTGAACTACTAGAAGAAACTGGATACTTCTGTAAAAAGTTTGAGTTTATAAGAGTGCGCAGAGATAATGAATATGATGTGTATTGTTACAGCGCAAAGTTTTCTGATTTAGTTTACATGACCGATGACAATGAAAATCTTGGGGCTTGGGTTGAACCAACAAAAGTTTTAGAAGGATGTTTCGGGGATTTTAATAAATCTTTGTTCAAGTATATGAATTTAGAGAAATATATCACACAATCTAATGATTAAATAATACTCAAACAACAGGTATTATTTAATCATGAGCATACCATCACCAATATCAATAGGTTGGCCACAAATTGTAAAAGATTACACCGTAATACAAGGAAATTACGGTGTTGTTAATCTAACAATAAAAGCATTGCGCCAAGACGGAACTGCATATCCTTCATATGAAGGATTTACCGGGAAATTTACACTTTATACATTAGGTGGAAAGGTAATTTTAACCCTCCCTACAGAAAACGTCATAATACAACCACTTCCATTAACACAAGAAATAAAAGTTTCGCTAATATTCAATTCAAGTGTTACATTATTATTCCCTCCAGATTCTGATCTAATTGGGGATTTATTAATTTCACCAGATGGTATTGAAAAACAATACCCATTTAGAATGAAATTAAGAGTCACCCGTAGTTTCACAAGATAAATATATAAAAGAGTTTGTGAAATGTCAATAGAATCTAAAATATCATTATTAGTACAAAAAATAACACATGCTATAAACTCCGTACAGTCTTCTGTAGGGAACACATCTTCTTTGCCTACTCTTGACAAAGCAAACTTAGTTGCCGCATTAATAGAAATCAAAAATGAAATTGATGCCCTTTCAACCGCCCAACAAAATCTGATAAATGATGCCATAATAGCTAATAATAAAGCTTGGTCTTCGTATAAAATTGATCAAGAAATTGTCAATGCAATTGCAGACTTGATAGACGGCGCACCTGAATGGTTAAACTCTTTGAAAGAGTTAGCGACAGCACTACAAAACGATCCCGATATAATTACAAGTCTAAGTTCAATGATAGACAAACGTGTGGCTGTAGACAGCGTACAATCGTTTTCTAGCGTTGAAAAGACACAAGGTAGGGCCAACATAGATGCCGCATCACAAAGCGATTTAAACAGCGTACAGAGCGTTCTGAGTGGTAAGCAAAACGATCTTGGTACTGGTTCTGTTGGAACTTTTTTATCATATAACCGCACATGGCAATATGTAACAAATGCTGACGTTGGTTTAGGAAATGTCACCAATGACAAACAATTAAAAGAGAGTAATTTAGACACCGATGTAACTCTTTCTGCTAATAGCGACACTAAGATACCAAGCCAACGTGCGATAAAATATTATATCGACAATCAAACATTAGATGGTGGAACTTTCTAAAATACACAATATCATTTTAAACTACTGTAAATACAAAGGATTCTATATAGAATCCTTTTTTTATTTTTATGGAGAACCCACATGGCGTCTACCATTATACTCAAACGTAGTGCAGTGCCAAATAAAATACCGTTAACTTCGTCTATTTCCCTTGGGGAAATGGCAATCAACACACACGATGGTATTGTTTATATTAAAAAAGATGATGGAATAACCGAATCAATAGTGAAAATATTAAGTAACCAAGATATTGACACTGATGATACATTTTCTTCAAATAGTGACAATAAAATACCAAGCCAAAAGGCGGTGAAAAGTGCTATTGACACAAAACAAGATGTATTAGTTAGTGGAACAAATATTAAAACAATTAACAATAAAAGCATTGTTGGTTCTGGCGACTTATTGGTATCCCTTGATCAAAAATCAGGAATTGTCGCAAATACTTCTTTTTCAGGAACTCCAAAAAAATATAATGTCGTTTTTTCAACTCCATATATAGATGCTAATTATACGATATCAATTGTTGGAGTAGACTCACGTGCATGGACAGTTGAAACAATAACAGAAAATGGGTTTACTATAAATGCAAACGCAAACCAAAATTTAACCGGAAACGTCTATTGGACAACAACTAAAAACGGTGAGGCATAATGAGTACAGTATTTGATAACGTAAAAATAGAAAATAATCTAGATGTAGAAAATGTTGAAGTAAATTCTATAAATGTGCAAACAATAACAGTCAACAATCAAGACTTGGTTGCTGACGTTTCTAATAAAGTTGATAAAATAACCGGAAAGGGTTTATCTACGGAAGATTATACAACACAAGAAAAAAATAATTTAGCTATAACATATTCAGTTTTTGATAAATCTGCGCCTAGTGGTGTTGTAACAGGTGGTATCATCACTTTGACTGGTGGTATAAATTTTAATATCTCAGCGGGCACTGGTTTCATAAGAAATGACTTAGGCGCACTTATTGAAATATCATGGGGAACATTATCTGGAACAGTTCCTAGTGCCGGTGATAATTTCATATATCTAAACAATACTGGAAATATTATCTATAGCAATTTAAAAAATGACTATAATAATATTTTTATAGGATATATTGTAACCGATTACACAAATACTTCGGTAACGGGCCTTAATAACAATAAGCTTCCAATACTACAGCACCCAGCAAAAATAATGGACTTTATACAAAGCACCATTGGTGCTATTGTTGACTATGGTCTTGAAGTTTATTCGTCAGGTTTGTCAATTGGTTGTAGCGGCGGCGTTTTATTCGCAAGCTTGAATAGATTTTCTATTTCTTCAAAAAATACATTTAGAAAGTTTTACCGTGATTCCAATGGCGTATATTATGAAAACGGCTTAAACCCAAATTTAGCAGATAACGCAAATTACAATGACACTACACAAACTGGTATTAACTCGTTAATACCGATGTCATCTGGATATTATAAAAAAGATTGTGTTTTTATAAGCACTAGTGGAAATCTTTTCTATCAATATGGAACATCACAGCATGCCGAATTAGAACATGCTTATGGTGCTGAACATCCAAGTGTAAGCGGCGTGTCAGAAAACGTTTCTGTACTTGCTTATATTATTGTTCAAGAGGGAAATACTAATATTGTTGACATAATCGACATTAGACCTAGCTTTGAACGTATATGGAATGGTCACTATTTCCGTGATTTAATAAAAACAATTAATCACCACGAAATACAAGGTTTATTAGAGGACGATCATACACAATATCACACTGACGCTCGTGGTGATGCTCGTTATTATACAAAATCGGAACTTGATACTGGTCAATTAAACAATCAATATTACACTGAAAGTGAGATTGATACTCTTTTACTTTCTAAATCTAATACTTCACATATTCATACAAATGCATCTGCTTCTAATGACGGATTTATGTCTTCTACCGATTATTCTAAATTACAAGGCATTGCAAGTGGCGCAACTGCTAACAGCAGTGATGCATATCTTCTAAGTAGATCAAACCACACAGGAACACAAGATGTTTCAACAATAACAGGTTTGTCAAAAACATCAGTTGGTTTGTCAAATGTTGATAACACATCTGACGTTGACAAACCTTTGTCAACAGCAACAAGTACCGCATTAGATGGTAAAGTTGATAAAATTACAGGAAAATCTCTTTCAACAAATGATTTCACGAACACATATAAAGATAGCGTAGATTATGCAAAAGATGCAACTAGTGATTTTGGTTCAAGTGTTAATATAGACGGTGGAACAGTAACCTTAACAGGTGGCGTTAGCTTTAGTATAAGTGCTGGTAGCGGTTATTGTCGTAATAACATTGGGGTTTTGGTAAAAGTAACTTGGGGAACTTTGTCTGGATCATGTATAAACTCAGGTGACAATTTCATCAACGTTGATTATAACGGAAATGTTGTAATAACAAGCTCAGCCGCTCAAGGAGAATATATTGCATTAGGTTATATTAGAACTGCTGTATCAAATACTGTAGTTGTTGGTTTTTCTAACACACGTCTTGTTGGTAAAGATCATTTATTCAAGCTTGGTGAATTGTTTAGAAGTTCTATTGGATCAATCGTTCAAAGCGGTTGTAATACCGCAGTACAAGCCTCTCCTAATGATTTAAAAATAACCGTTGGTTCTGGTTATATATGGAGTTTGTTCAACCGTTTTGTTATATCTGAC
>Ga0255088_1000354_pt1 | contig 21525 bp, 21 predicted proteins | sample Colum_Miss_RepB__2_FD_188587 | JGI IMG/M metagenome (GOLD analysis project Ga0255088, IMG submission 188587) | Freshwater microbial communities from Columbia River, Oregon, United States - Colum_Miss_RepB_8d | ecosystem: Environmental > Aquatic > Freshwater > River | place: USA: Oregon...
CCAGTAGCCATGCGGTTTTGATTGAAAACATGCTCGATCTCCTAGGGTAAAGGTCGGACGCACGCCCCAGCAGGGGGCTCTTCCTAATCCATGATAGCGTGCAACTTGCGCTGGCCTGTCGTCTCCGCGGCAATCAGGCTAGGCAGAGGCTGCCAGATCTCTTGTCCTATTCGCGGCAAAATCTGCTGGCGCGACCCCCCGGTCCATCCTGTTAACCCATTGTGAGCCCAAGAGGAATTTCATGACAGAGACTTCATCAGGCGCTGCCTTGCTTCAGTTCGAGGTGGTGAATCAAGTGGCCACCCTGACCCTGAACAGCCCGTCCAAGCGCAACGCAATGGAACCTGCCATGCGCGACGAATTGGCCAGCCATCTACGCACCATTCGCGACGACAACTCGATCCGCGCTGTGATCATCACTGGGGCTGGGGGGCATTTCTGCTCGGGTGGCGACCTTCGCAACATTGCCAGCGCCAATCTGGACAATGCGGGTTGGTTGCGTCGCATGCAGACCTTGCACCAGTGGGTGTATGACCTGATCACCCTGGACAGGCCGGTGATTGCCGCGGTCGATGGCGCTGCAGCCGGGGCTGGGTTCAGTCTGGCCATGGCGGCAGACTTTGTGCTGGCCACGCCGCGCGCCTGGTTCAATATGTCCTTTCTGAAGGTGGGACTGGTGCCTGATGTGGGCGCTTTTTATTCCTTGCCTCGGATTGTGGGCGTGCAGCGTGCCAAGGAGATCATGCTCTCAGCCCGAGATGTCAGCGCACAGGAGGCCCTGCGGCTGGGGTTGGTGATGGAGCTGCATGAGCCTGCGCAATTGCTGCCGCGCGCGCAAGCCATGGCGAACAGCTTTGTCGGCGCCTCACCCGCGGCGGTGGCCCTGATCAAGCGCAGCCTGCAAGACGCCTTGGGTGGTGGGCTGACCTCTTTGTTGGCCACCGAGGCCAATGCCCAGAGCCTGGCAGCTGGCACGACCGCCCACCAGGAAGCGGTCCAACGCTTCTTGACCAAGCAGCCCCTCTCGTTTGTCTGGCCCTCCCACGATCCGCAGGCATGACCGTTGACCGTGACGGCATGCGGGCGTTTATCCTGGCTTGTCAACCGGTTGACAGGGGGTATGCTCGCAAATTCCCACCTGCCAAGCCCTTGATGCCATGAGTACCCTTCGAAGCCTGGAAGACCTGCGGTCCCTGTACGCCGAACCCACTGTGCGCGTGTTGCGCAAGGAGGTGACGGCCATCGACCATCACATCGAGAAATTCGTTGCACTTTCGCCCTTTGTGGTGATCGCCAGCGGTAGCGAACAGCTCCACCTGGATGCCTCACCCCGCGGTGGAGAGCCTGGCTTTGTGCAAGTGGTCGATGCCCACACGCTGCTGATTCCGGATGCACCGGGCAACAACCGGCTCGATACCTTGCAAAACATCCTGGCCACCTCGCAGGTGTCCTTGCTGTTTTTTGTGCCCGGGGTGGACGAAATGCTGCGCATTCACGGCACGGCGGAACTGCGCACCGATCCCAGCCTCTTGACGCGGTTTGCCCACCAGGCCCGACCTCCCAAACTGGTGATCCAGGTGACACTCAGAGGCGCTTACCTGCACTGCGCCAAGGCTATGATGAGGTCGCGTCTCTGGGCGCCCGAGAGCCGCGTGGATCGGTCGGTGCTGCCCTCCATGGGACAGATGATCAAGGATCACGCGCAGCTGGATACCCCGGCGGAAACTCACGACGAGATGCTCAAGCGCTACGCACAGGATTTATAGGGTGTGGGGTTGATGACGATCGATGTACTGGTCATAGGGGGCGGAAACGCGGCCTTGTGTGCGGCCCTCATGGCCGCCGAAGCTGGGGCCCGTGTGACTTTGCTGGAGGCCGCCCCGCGCGCCTGGCGAGGCGGCAACTCGTCTCACACCCGCAATCTGCGCTGCATGCACGATGCACCGCAGGACGTGCTGGTGGAGGCTTACCCGGAAGAAGAATTTTGGCAAGACCTGCTCAAAGTGACCGGCGGGCAGACCAACGAGGCCCTGGCGCGTCTGACGATACGCGCCTCGTCAAACTGCCGCGACTGGATGCGTCGCCATGGTGTGCATTTTCAGCCGCCTCTCTCCGGAGCTCTGCATGTGGCCCGCACCAATGCCTTTTTCATGGGCGGGGGCAAGGCGCTGGTGAATGCGTATTACCGCAGTGCCGAGCGCCTGGGGGTGCAGATCCGCTACGAGTCCCCTGTCGATCGACTGGAGATCGACCAGGGGCGGTTTGTGGCGGCCTGGTCCCAGGGCGAGCGCATCGAAGCCAGCACCTGCGTGCTGGCGGCCGGAGGCTTTGAGTCCAACCTGACCTGGATGCGTGAGGCCTGGGGACAGAACGAGCGCGGCGAATGGCCGGCTGACAATTTTCTGATTCGCGGCACACGCTACAACCAGGGCACCTTGCTGCGACACATGCTGGATGACCATGGAGCCGATCGCATCGGTGACCCCACGCAAGCCCACATGGTGGCCATTGATGCACGAGCGCCCCTGTATGACGGGGGTATTTGCACCCGCATTGATTGTGTGTCCCTGGGCGTGGTCGTGAACCAGCAAGGCAAGCGCTTCTACGACGAAGGCGAGGACTTCTGGCCCAAACGCTATGCCATCTGGGGTCGGTTGGTGGCCATGCAGCCCGGACAAACCGGCTACTCCATCATCGATGCCAAGTCCGTAGGGCGCTTCATGCCGCCGGTGTTTCCGGGCGTGAAAGCTCAGAGTATGGACGAACTGGCTGTGGCGATCGGCATCGACCCGGCCACGTTGGTCTCCACCATCCAGAATTTCAATGCCGCGTGCCGCGTGGGCACTTTTGACCACACCTCGCTGGACGATTGCCATACCGAAGGCCTGACTCCCGCCAAGACCCACTGGGCCCGACCCATCGATACGCCCCCTTATTACGCCTACGCTGTTCGTCCGGGCATCACCTTCACCTACCTGGGGCTCAAGACGGATGAGACCGCGGCGGTGCGATTTCAGAATGTGCCCAGTGACAACCTGTTTGTGGCCGGCGAGATGATGGCCGGCAATGTGCTGGGCCAGGGCTACACCGCGGGCGTGGGCATGTCGATCGGCACGGCCTTTGGCCGCATTGCCGGCACCCAGGCCGCCCGGCATGCGCTGGCTCGCACAGGAGCGACGGCGTGAACTCACTCCACGCCCTCACGCAACAAGCGCGCGATCTGGCCAACGGGCAACCGGTGATGTCTGAGTCTGAGGCCGAGGTGGCACGCCAGATGCAGATCTGCAATGCGTGCCGCTACTGTGAGGGGTTCTGCGCGGTATTTCCAGCCATGACGCGTCGCCTGGAGTTCGGACGCGCGGATGTGCACTTCCTGGCCAACCTGTGCCACAACTGCGGTGCATGTTTGCACGCCTGCCAGTACGCGCCACCGCATGAGTTCATGCTCAATGTGCCGCAGGCCATGGCCCGGGTGCGAGGCCAGACCTATGCCGACTACGCCTGGCCACCCGCGCTGGGGCGTCTGTACCAGCACAATGGCCTGACGGTGGGACTGGCCGTGTTGCTGTCCTGTACCGTCTTCTTGTGGTTGGCCGCTGCCTCCAACCAGGCGATGTGGGGCAGCGCCGCGCCGGGCAGTTTTTACGATGTATTTCCTCACGGCACGATGGTTTTGATGTTTGCGCCCGTGTTCGCCTGGGTGGTGCTGGCGCTGGGCCTGGGGGTTCGCCGGTTCTGGCGTGAGGTGACACCCGTCACCTCACGCCAGAACCGGCCGAAGCCACACACGATGTGTTGCGCCTGAAGTACCTCGATGGCGGGCATGGTGAAGGATGCCACGATGCGGATGATGCAACCACTCAGGTGCGCCGTCGTTGCCACCACCTGACCTTCTATGGCTTCATGCTGTGCCTGGCCGCCACGTCGGTGGCCACGCTCTACCACTACGCGTGGGGCTGGGTGGCGCCCTACGATCTGCCCTCGCTACCCAAGGTACTCGGGGTGATTGGCGGCGTGAGTTTGATGGCGGGAACAGCTGGCTTGTGGCGACTGCATCATCGGCGTCATCCCCTGCATGGCGATGCAGCACAACGGCCCATGGACCTGGCGTTCATTGGCCTCCTGTTTGTCACGGCCGCCACCGGGCTGGCGCTGTGGTTGGCTCGCGGGACGCCCTGGCTCACCCTGTTGTTGTGTTTGCACCTGGGTGCTGTGATGGCCTTGATGCTGACCATGCCCTACGGCAAGTTTGCCCATGGGGTATTTCGCACGGCGGCTTTGCTTCGTCATGCGGTGGAAAAGCGTCAGCCCTCTGCTGTGGGATGGGGGTCTGACTGACGCGCCAGGAGGGGGTTTTCGTGCACAAGCAAGCGTGCTGCCCAGGAACATCCGCATGGGGTGTGGCTTGTCCACCATGCCCAATCAGGTGCAGCAGACCATTTTCTTGTCGGCCAGTCGATCGATTGTGTTGAAGGAGGGTGGTTCGCTCACACGTCAGCTGCACCACTTAATCCATCGTGATGTTGGCAGCTCGCACCACCTCGGCCCACTTCTGGCGGTTGGCGCGAACGGTGTTTTTGAACTGTTCGGGCGATTCCAGTCGAATGCTGTTGCCCGCGCTTTCCAGTTTGGTGCGCACGTCCGGGGTTTGCAGCACCGTTCGCAGCGCTTCGTTCAACCGTGCCACCACGCGAGCGTCAGTACCTTTGGGGGCAAAGAGGCCAAACCAGATCGAACTGTCAAAGCCTTGCGTGCCTGGCAGTCCGCTTTCTGCAATGGTCGGAACTTCCTGAACGGCGGACACCCGCTTGAGCGTGGTGACGCCCAGCAGCCGAACCTTGTCCGCCTTGTAATGGCTCAAAACGGTTTGCACCTGGTTCATGATGCAGCAGGTTTCGCCCTTGAGCACAGCGGTGATGGCTTCCGGCCCGCCCTTGTAGGGCACATGGGTCATGTTCAAGCCCAGGCGTGAGTTGAACTCGGCAAAGGCCATGTGGGTACCGGCGCCATTGCCGGTGGAGGCATAGTTGTATTTGCCCGGATTGGCGCGCACCGTCTCGACAAACTCCTTGAGAGACTTCACATCGATCACCGCCGGGTTGATGGTCAGGACGTTGGACACATCGAGCAAGGGGGCGACCGGCACAAAATCGGCCTCCACATCGAAGGGCAATTTTTTGTACAGCGCGGCGTTACTGCCGTGGGTGGCGGCCGTGCCAAACACCAGGGTGTAGCCGTCGGGTTTGGCGCGCGACACCCATTCACTGGCGATGTTGCCCGCTGCGCCCGTCTTGTACTCGATCACGACCGGCTGTCCCAGTTGTCGCGACAAGGGGTCTTGCACGGCCCGGGCCACGACATCCACGCCAGACCCAGCGGGAAAGGTCATCACGATGGTCACCGCTTGTTGCGGCCAGTCGGCGCACAGGCCCAAGGCTGGCAGACAGGCGAGGGCGACACGCAGGAGATGGCGAGACAAAGTCATGGGGTTCTATCCTGGACAGTTACAAAAAGATCAATCAACGAGAGCACATCGGAATATACGCATCATAAATGGGTTGCGTCGGTTCAACGCCACCGTCGACCCTCCACAAAGCAAGCCAAGGTGTGAGGCGCCAGGGGTGTCCAGTGTTCGTTGGTGGTAAGCGGCGTGGTGACGATCACCGCCACCCGGTCGTCCTCCATGGTGCAATGGGCAAAGTCGATGCTCAGGTCCTGGTCGCTCAGCGTGGCGGTGGAGAAGGGGTGCTGTCGCTCCACATAGCTCAGGTGGGTGGACGCATGGGTCCACAAGGCCTGACCGTTGGAGAGCATGAAATTGAACACGCCATGGCGTGCGATGTGCGGCGTGAGTTCTTGCAGCGTGAGGGTGAGTTCTTCCAGGCTGGGCAGGCTGGCGTGTGACTTGGCGAGTTCCTGCATCAGCCAGCAAAAGGCCTGTTCGCTGTCGGTCTGACCCACCGGATGAAAGCTGCCGTGCAAGCGCGGGGTGTACTGTTTCAAATCGCCATTGTGGGCGAATACCCAGTAGCGGCCCCACAACTCACGAACAAAGGGATGGCAGTTTTCGAGCGCCACCCCCCCCTGGGTGGCTTTGCGGATGTGAGCCATGATGTTGCGGCTCTTGATGGGATAGCGGCGAATCAGATCGGCCACGGGCGAGGTGCTGGCGGGCTGGTGGTCCACCAGCAATCGCAAGCCCCGGTTGTCATCGCTGCCCTCAAAAAAGGCGATACCCCAACCGTCCGCATGCTGGTCGGTGATGCCTGCTCGTTGGGCAAAACCGGCAAAACTGAACATGGCATCGGTGGGATGCTTGCAATTGAGTCCGAGCAGTTGGCACATGGTGATGGGGGGATTCCGCTGGGCCACATTATCTCGGGTTGAGGGAAGCTTTCGCTGGGCGCCGGACTCCCCTGATGCGCTTCACATTTTCAGGCGGGCTCGAAAATTTCGCGGGGAAACGCCGGCGTCCCGTGTGAACACCCGGGTGAAATACGCCGGATCGGCATAGCCCAGCGCATACGCAATGGTGGAGATGCTGAGGTGGGTGTAGGCCAGGTGTCGCCTGGCCTCGCGCATGGCTCTTGCCTCGATGAGTGCTGAGGCTGGAGCGCCCGTGGCAGCTCGTGTGACCCGGGTGAGGTGTGTGGTGGTGACCGAGAGGGCCCGGGCGTAATCCGCCACGCGCCAGTGTTCCAGGTAGTGTTGATCGACCAGCTGTCGAAAGCGTTGGACCAAACGCGATTCGCTGGCGGCGGTGGTGTCGGCGTCAGACTCCGCCCGTGTCCGCGCCACATGTCCCAACAGCGTGGCGCTCAGGCCACGCAGCATCAGGGCACGCGCCGCTGAAGTGCCTTGAAACTCCTGCCAGATCTGAGCCATCAGCGAGGCCAACAGGTCCGAACCCTGCAGCACGCAGCACGCCGAGAGCGACTGCCGTACATCGCCCACGTGTGTCAGGATTTCATCCAGCAGTTCGTCTGCCAGGGTGACCACCCAGCCCTGGGTGTTGTGCTCGAAGCGAAAAGCATGAACATGTCCTGGCGGCACGTTCACCACACTGCCAGGCCGCAACGGCGTGGCGTGATCGTCCAGGTGCGCCCAGCCGCCCCCCGACTGCACCAGCATGACCTGGTGCAAGCGGGCGTGTCGGTGCGGGGCGAGTTCCCAATCGTGCAAGACTGATCGCTCGGCAATGGTTTCGCAGTGCATCACATCAGGCAGGTGCACGGATTCGCCAAAGAGGCTGTACGACTGAATGGACGGTGCGGTTGGGGTGAGCGGAGCCATGTTCGAAATGTACAAGTTTTGGTTGAATTCCGCTATTCCTGGGGTTTGGGCTCTGCGTGTATCGTTCATGGCTCTGACCCAAACGCCGGATCCGAGTTCGGTCCGTTTTCTTCAGGCACGCCCAAACACAACAGGACACTCGCATGAAAACCCAGGTATGCATCATTGGTGGCGGCCCCGCAGGGCTGATGTTGTCGCAACTGCTGCACCTCAAGGGCATCGACAACGTGGTGCTGGAAAAGCAAAGCCGCGACTACGTGCTGAGCCGTATTCGAGCCGGGGTGCTCGAGCATGGCTTTGCCAAATTGATGCACGAGGCCCAGTGCGGCGAGCGCATGGACCGCGAAGGCGAAATCCACGACGGCTTTTACATTGCACACCAGGGCCAGTTGAGCCGGGTGGACTTGCACCGTTTCAGTGGCGGCAACTCGGTGGTGGTCTACGGTCAGACCGAAGTCACCCGCGACCTGTATGACGCCCGTGACCGCATGAAGGGTGTGGTGATCCACAACGCTGAAGACGTGCAACCGCATGACCTCACCAGCGATCGCCCCTATGTCACCTACCGTCTGGGTAACGACAACCTGCGTGTGGACTGTGACTTCGTGATCGGGGCCGATGGCTTTCATGGGGTCAGCCGCAAGTCCATTCCCAAGACGGTGCTCAAGGAGTACGAGAAGGTCTATCCCTTTGGCTGGCTGGGCGTGCTCTCTCGAACCAAGCCGGTTTCACCCGAACTCATTTACGCGCATCACGACCGTGGCTTTGCCTTGTGCTCCCTGCGCTCGCAGGTCCTCAGCCGTTATTACATCCAGGTGCCGCTCACGGACACGGTGGAGCAGTGGTCGGATGACGCTTTCTGGGCCGAACTCAAGCGCCGCTTGCCCGACGAGGTATCACAACGCCTGGTGACGGGACCGTCGATCGAAAAATCCATCGCGCCGCTGCGCTCCTATGTGGCTGAACCGATGCGCTATGGTCAACTGTTCCTGGCCGGCGACGCTGCCCACATCGTGCCACCTACCGGAGCGCGTGGTTTGAACACCGCCGCCTCGGACATCTATTACCTCTACCACGCCCTGGTGGCGCACTATCACCGCCAGGACAGCTCGGGCCTGGAGGGTTACTCGGCCAAAGCGCTGGCTCGGGTGTGGAAGGCGCAACGCTTCTCGTGGTGGTTGACCACTTTGTTGCACACCTTCCCGGAATCGATCGAATACGACCAGAAACTGCAGGAAGTGGAACTCGCCTACCTGTTCTCGTCTGAGGCGGCGCAAAGTTCGCTGGCCGAGAACTATGTGGGGCTGCCGCTCTGATGTATTCACGAGAGCAAGGTCCGCAGAGCAGAGTGCGTTGAAAAACAACACTCAGTTCTGCATGCCCCAGCGCACCACCGTACGCTTCTCGATGGTCTTGAAAATCAGGTTTTCCACCAAAAGGCCAGCTCGGCAAAGGCGAGCAACGGTGCTGCAACCGGGCCGGTCGGGTGAATGACGGTTCGCTCATGCGTGTCATCAAAGTCATACACATTGGCGCTCATGGCGTTGATTGCGCAAGCGTTCAACATGTCAGTCTTTTCTGCACGACCGATGAGCGAGCAGTGCGGGCCGGCTGAATAGGCGGCCAAGGTATCGACCAAAATATTCAACGTCGGATCGTGGGCACCGGCAAATGCCACGGCTAGGTAGTTCAGCAGCGAGCGCTTGGCTTCGTGGCGAACCGAGTTTGGAATATCTTCCCAGTGGCTCTGACTGACAAACTCGCACAAGATCTGTGAAACGGGAGCCGCGGCGGCCCGCGTCAGTCCGATGAGCGCGGTTTTGGTGGTGACGTAATCGACGCGATCTGGTGTGCCGCGTTGACCCTACACCGAGGTCATCTGGATCAAGCCATCGAAAGCCAGGGATTCGATAGAGCCGAAACGACGCACGACCGCATTGTTGAGCAAGATATCGGTTGGCCCCGCTGCGGCACAAACCTGTTCATAAATTTAATTCATTGCGATCAGGCAATTCCTGGGCGTTGGCTGTAACAAGCGGTAGAAAGACCGCGCAAGTGGCGGCAAGCAGAGTAACGAGATGTCGTTGAAGTTTTATGGCAGATTCCGTGATCAGGTGAGTCAGGGGGGCAGATAGGCTAGACCTCGGGTGGGACATCCAAGCGAACCACGATGCCCTCCAGATCGGGGCTAGGGGCTGGGTAGTACTTCAATACCAGCGGGTCATGTCCGGGGATGATGTGGTCCGCGGAGTCAGCCAGTTCATGCAAGGTGCGGTAGCCGTTGAGCATGTCGCCCAAATTGAAAGCGAGGGTGAAAAGCCGCTTGCTACGCATGTGTTCGTAGTAGTGGCTGGCATCTGAAGCCAGTACCACCCAGCCACGTTGGGTCATCACCCGGACCGATTGCAGCCCCGCGGTGTGTCCGCCAATATGGTGCACAGTCACGCCCGGTGCCAACTCGGCTGTGCCGTCATGAAATTTGACGCGGTCTTTGTAGACCAGTCGCACCATGGAGACCACTTCATCCACCTCGTAGGGGTGGCTCATGTAGTCATTGCACATGTGGCGGCCGGTGGCAAAACTCATCTCGGCGTCTTGCAAGTGAAAGCGGGCTTGCGGGAAATCGTCAAACGTGCCCACATGGTCATAGTGCATGTGCGTGATGACGACGTCCTTGACGGTGTCGGCATTCACGCCCATCAATGCCAGCCCCTCTTTGGGGCTACGCAGGTATTCGCGCTTGCGCTGGGTGGCCATGCTGGCATGAAACCCAGTGTCGACCACGATGGTGCGGTTCTTGTTGCGGATCAGCCAGACAAAGTAATCCATGGGCATGACGGCGTCGTGCGGGTCACCACCCACAAAATGGTCGCGGCGTTGTCCCTGGCGCGTCGCATAGCGAATGGCAAATACTTCATAAGACTCGGGTTTGGACATGGTTCTGCTCCTGGGTGCATCTTATGGCCTGAGCGGAGTATCTACAAGCAGCGCCTGATCGCCAAGAGCTATGCAATTGTCCAGCAGTCTGGTATGCGGAAAACCATGATGTGCGTTTCAAAGGCGAGGATTAGTATCTGCCCACGACAGAGTTGGAAGTCCCATGGGGACTATCCGCTCGCATTCACCAGGAGACTCCGCAGTGGCTTTGCAATCCGCCCTTGCCATAGGGCACGGGACCGACTCGTTCATCCCGCCGTTGGCGTGCCGATTGGCGCAGGTCTTGGTCGCACTCGAGGCATCCATTGGCTCAGGTGGGGCGTAACAATCACGAACTGACTCAGCAACCGCGTGGTGGACGCCATTGGTGACGTCTCCGGCGGTGTACGGTTGAAATCTTGAATAGAAAGGAAACAAGATGAAAGTTTTTCATGGACGGAGTGAAGGTGTGCTCTCCGAGCAACGGGACGCCACTTTCACGGGAGCAGTGTGGGCGGACCCCATCATGCCCACCACCGACAACGTGACCCTCAATAATGTGTTTTTCTCCCCTGGCGCGCGTACCCACTGGCACACCCATGAGCAGGGTCAGGTGCTGCATGTGCTGGCCGGCAAGGGCTGGATCTGTCAGGAAGGTCAAGCACCTCAGGCCATTCGTTCAGGCGATGTCGTCTGGATTGGCCCTCACGAGCGGCATTGGCACGGTGCTGCCCAGGGCAGCTACATGATTCACATGGCCACATCGATCGGCAAAACCCTCTGGGCTGAACCCGTCGCAGACCCTGACTACCCCCAGCAGTGATGAGTTCGTGGAGGACGTCTGCCCTGTGCTTGCGTGTTGCGCGGGTTCACCCTGATATGCGTCGATCTGGCGTTGGAAGTCCCGTCTGGCCTGGCTCGACAGGGGGTGACCATCGCCCATCACGCCCATGAGAGGCTATCAGTTCCTGAAAAATTCGGGTGAGGGCGCGCACTGGCTTGGTGGCTCCCAATGGGACACCGCGTGCGACGCTGGACAAGTTGGCCAGTGCCTTGTCGCAAGTGATCGACAGCCCCGAATTCAAAGAACGGGTCGAGAAGCAACTCGCTTCACAGATCCCCTCACTCAACGATCGCGGTCCAGACGCTTTTCGTAAAGTGATCGAAGCTGACCACGAACGGGTCTCCAGCCTCGTCAAGGCTATTGGGGTGAAACCTGCCAACTGAAACCCACCTGATTTTTTAACTTCCCGTTACAACTGCAGACCGGAGTCGATCAACATGAGTAAACCAGCATTGGGTTTTATTGGATTGGGTAATATGGGCGGACCAATGAGCGCTCGACTGGTGAAAGCCGGTCACGAGGTGTTTGTCTATGATCGTGATGAGGCTGCCTTGACCCGAGCTGTGGCAGCTGGATGTAAGCGTCTCAATTCAATCAAGGCCGTCGCTGATCAGGTCGACACCGTCATTCTCAGTTTGCCCACCCCCGATATCGTCAAGGCGGTTTCCTTGCAGGACGGAGGCCTGAAAGACGGTATCAAAGCCACGCAGGTGGTGGATCTGTCCACCATTGGCCCTCGCGCGGCTGCTGAAATCTCCGAGGGTCTGGCAGCGCACGGTAAGGTCTACATCGATTCGCCGGTGAGTGGAGGCGTACAGGGGGCCATCAAGGGCACCCTGGCTGTGATGGTGGCCTGTCCCCGGGCGCACTTTGAGGCGCTTGAGTCTACGTTGGCCAACTTTGGCCCCGTGTTCTTTCTGGGCGAAAAGGCTGGGCAAGGACAAACAGTCAAAATTGCGAATAACATCATGTCGGCCACGGCAGTGGCCATCACTTCCGAAGCAGTCGTGATGGGGGTCAAGGCTGGCATCGATCCGAAAGTGATGCTCGATGTGATCAATGTCAGCTCTGGTCGCAATACTGCCTCGATGGATAAATTCCCCCGCTGCGTGTTGCCGCGTACTTTCGATGTGGGCTTTGCCGCCGCGCTGGCCTACAAGGATGTGCGTTTGTGCGTCGAAGAGGCCGAACACATTGGCGTGCCCATGGTGGTGGGATCTGCGGTGCGTGAGATGCTGACCATTACTCTGGCGACCTGTGGTCCGGATGCCGACTTCTGCGATGTCGTCAAAGTCATCGAATCTTGGGCCGGGGTCGAGGTGCGAGGCTGAGGCGTTCGCCTATTATTTTTTAACTGCAACATAAAGGATGCAACATGAGCAACAGTGAACTGTTCAAAAAAGGGATGGAAATCCGCAGGGCCGTTGTTGGCGCCGAGTATGTGGACAAGTCAATGGCCAGCGCCGACGAGTTCACCATGCCGTTACAAGAACTGGTGACCGAGTACTGTTGGGGCGCTGTGTGGGGTCGTGAAGACCTGCCGCGTAAGACCCGCAGCATGCTGAACCTGGCCATGATCAGCATTCTCAATCGCCCACACGAGCTGAAGCTTCACATCAATGGCGCGCTGAGAAACGGCGTGACTCGCGAAGAAATTCGTGAAGTGTTTTTACAGGTCGGTATCTACGCCGGTGTGCCGGCCGCGATCGACTCCTTCCGCATTGCGCGTGAGGTGTTCGAGTCCATCGACAAAAAAGCGTGAGCCAGCCCACCCGTTCGGGCGAGATGACGCGAGCCCAGACGCTGGGCACTTTCGTGGCGCAGTTTCCGACATCGGATTTACCGGCGTAGCCATGGCCGAGCGACTTGTCATCTTGAGCAATGGTCACAAGCCACGCCACCAGCACCCGTAGAAAAGTCTGGTTGATTGAAAAACCTTCCTGAACCAGGAGCACACATGAGCAAGATCGGATTTATCGGGCTAGGCCGTATGGGCAAAGGCATGGCCAGCAATTTGCAGAAAAAGGGGTTTCAACTCCTGGTGCTGGATGTCAACCCGGCGCCTGTCCATGAGCTGGTGGCCCTGGGGGCGACGGCCGCTCAGAGCGTGGCGCAGATCGCCCGCGAGTGCGGCATCATCATCACCATGTTGCCGACAGCGGTGGAAGTCGAGCAGGTGGCCACCGGCGCAGACGGCGTGTTTGCCCATGCCGCACCTGGCAGCGTGTTCATGGACATGAGTACCATCGACCCGCTGGCCACGGACCGTCTGCAGGCAGCCGCTCAGGCCAAAGGGCTCAGCGTGGTGGATGCGCCGGTGGGGCGTCTGGCCGAGCATGCTGATCGGGGCGAGTCGCTGTTCATGGTGGGGGCCAGTGACGCCGACTTTGCGCGTGTCAAACCCTTGCTGGATGCCATGGGCACCACGGTGTACCACTGCGGCCCCGTGGGGACCGGTGGCCGTACCAAGCTGGTCAACAACTATGTGGCGGTGACGCTCACACAAGTCAATGCCGAGGCCTTGGCGCTGTCGCAGCGATTTGGTCTGGACATCACCAAGACCCTGGCCGTGCTGTTGGGCACGTCGGCCAACAACGGTCAGTTGCGCATGAATTTCCCCAGCAAGGTGCTGGCGGACGACACCACCCCAGGCTTCACCATCGACTTGGCGCACAAGGACATTGCGCTGGTGCTGGGTGCTGCGCATGCGTCACGCGTGCCCATGCCGGTGGCGGCGGCGGTGTTCGAGTCTTACAGCCAGGCGCGTGCCAACGATTACGGCCGTATCGATTTTTCAGGCATTGCCGACGCCGTGTGCGATCTGGCGCGCATTGAGCGTGCGCGTGTGCCCAAGGGCTGGAAGCCCACTTGATTTGGGCGGTGGGCCGCTTGGCCGGTTGGTTCAGGCACCCCTGGCTTGAACCATTGCCACCGCTTCGTCCACAAAACGGTAGACCTCGCTGGGGGTGATGCCGTTGGGGCCTTTGTCGGCCTTGTTGCGAAACTGGCCCAGTCGCACCACCACCAGTTGGTGTGATGGCACCACAATCACGTATTGCCCCTGGTGACCTTGCATCAAGTAAAAGGGGTGCTTGTATTGCCAGTCCATCCATAACGAATGCCCGTAATAAGGCACCAGATCGGGTTGACGCAAGCGCTCGACAAAGGCGCGGTCCAAGATGGTTTGACCTTGCCATTGACCGTCTTGCAACAGCAACTGTCCCAGCTTGGCGAAGTCGCGCGCGGTGGCAAAAATACAGCAGTAGGTGCGTTCGATGCCGCCCGCCTGGGCCTCTCGGTCCAGGGTGTACAACGCAGACCGTGACATGCCCAGGGGCTTCCATAGACTGTGGGACAAGTGCTCGCTGATGGTCAGGCTGGGTGTTCGGGCTGCCAGTGCACGTTGCAGGAATACGCCCAACAACTGGGTGGAGCCACTGCTGTACTCGAAGGCGCTGCCAGGATCGCGCTCAAACCCGCGGCTGAGCACCAGTTCGGCGGCGTGACGGCCAAAGTACAGGTCGGTGGTGATGTTCAGGGGGAGATAGTAGTGTTCGGTCCAGTCGTGTCCGGCTTTCATGCTGGAGAGTTGCGACACGGTGGCCTGGCGTCCACGCGGATCCTGGGCGTATTCGGGCAAGCGTTCGGTCAGCAGTGCATCAAAACTTGAGATGACCCCTTGTTGTACCGCCAGACCCACTTGTAAGGTGGTGATGGTCTTCGCGACCGAAAACGAATTGGTGCGGCTGTTCGCGTCGTAAGGGGCAAAGTACTGTTCGTGCAACAACTGTCCTTGGTGGGCTACCAAAAAAGCTGCTGTCCCGTAGCGCTGCAGGTAGGCCAGCAATTCAGACGAGAGGGGTTGATGGTTGTATCGGGCTGCATGCGGCCAGGGTTGCTCTGTGCCGGCTTCAATCTCGCGGCTCGGAAAATTGGAAGCATCGTCGATGTGGGCGGTGGCGTGACCTTGGAGGTAAGTCGCTGCGATGGCACGCCACAGATAGCCGTGACCCGTGACTTGCACCGTGAGGGCCAATGCAATCAGCGCCAGCAACACTCCCCAAAGCCATCGAAGTCGAGTTGTTGATCGTGTCATGGGAAGCCAAAAAAGAGGGGTTTTGGGTCGCGCGGGTCGCAGGTGAGGGCTGCAGGGGCAGTCCACAGCCCACAGCGTATCATGAGGCGGCCGTTGAATGGGCACGCTCATGATGGGGTGTTGTTGATCAATTGTTGGAGTGTTGATGTCTGTCTATCGCAGTTTTTTGTTCACCCCTGGCAACCATCCGCGCCGGGTGGAAAAAAGTCTGTCGCTGGCTGCCGATGCGGTCATTCTGGACCTGGAAGATGCTGTCGCGAACAACGAAAAGGTGGCCACGCGTGCCTGGGTGGTGGAGGCTTTGCAAAGTCCCCGGCGATGCAAGGCGTATGTGCGGGTGAATGCGCTGAGCACCGACTGGGCCTACGGCGATATCGAGGCTGTGGTGGCGCCTGGGCTGGATGGCATTGTGCTGCCCAAGGTCGAGTCGGCCAGCGACTTGCACACGGCGGAATGGATGATCGCGTCGCTCGAGCGTGCGCGAGGCCTGACCCCCGGTGCCATTGATCTCATGCCCATCATTGAAACGGCCAAGGGCTATGTCGCCTTGGAATCCATTGTGCGCTCGGGCACCCGGGTGCGCCGGGTGGCGTTTGGCGCGGGTGACTTCACACTCGATGCAGGTATCCGGTGGACCAGCGCAGAGACGGAGTTGCTGCCCTACCGCTCGGGGGTGGTGGTGCATTCGCGCGCAGCGGGGCTGGAGCCGCCTATCGACACGGTCTGGGTGGAGTTACGCAACACGGCTGGATTTGAGCACTGCGTGCAACACGTCAAGGACCTGGGCTTTCAAGGCAAGATGTGTATTCACCCGGATCAGATCGAGCGGGTGAACCAGACCTTTCGCCCCAGTGCAGTCGAGCTGGAGCGGGCGCGTCAAGTGGTGGCCGCCTTCGCGCAGGCCGAGCGCGAGGGTTTAGCGGCCATCCAGGTGGACGGTCAAATGGTGGACTACCCCATCGTGCATGCCGCCCAGCGTGTGCTGGACCGCGAGGCGGTGATCGTCAAGTCTCAGCAGACTTGAGTGGGTAGAGGACTGGCTAGTGCCGCCGTCTGGAGCGATCAGGGATTGACCGCCATCATGCCTCATCGCTGCTTGGCACCAAGTCCTCAAGGCCTCACCGCCGGTGATGGTGTCGGGTCCACCCCTTGGGCCACAGCGTCCCGCTGCTCGCGTGCCAGCGCGCGTTGCAAGGCGGGACGTTCTCGAAGCCGCTCCCAGTACGCATGTACCTCCTGCGGCCAGGCCTGATCGAGGTCCAGATACGTGTTGACCAGCAGCGCATAGCCCACCGAGATGTCGGCGGCGGTGAAACGCTCGCCGCACAGATAGGGTTGCCCTTGCAAGCGCAGGGGCAGAGCCTTGAGACGTCCCATGAACCATCGCGTGTAGTCCTCGACCACCTGGGGTTGTCGCCGCTCAGGGGATTCGAAATGCGCATAGCGCAGCAGCAGGGTTTGCGGGAAGGTGAGGGTGGCCTCGCCAAAGTGCAGGGCGTTGAGGTAGTCGCCGTACCGTGGGTCATGCGTGGCCACATCCCAGCGGCCCTCGCCATAACGGGCCGCCAGGTACTGGCACATCGCGGCAGATTCGCTCAAGGTGATGTCGCCATCCTGCAACCAGGGCACGGTACCCAGGGGGTTGATGGCGAGGTAGTCCTTGCGCTGCACACGAGGCGGGAACGGCAGCATGTGCAACTGGTAGGGCAACCCCATTTCCTCGCACATCCAGACCGGTCTGAGGGAGCGTGCACTGACGCAGTGGTGAATCGTGATCATGGCGGCTGTGAACCCAGTGGACTTGCATTATGCGGGTTTCATTGCACAATCCTGGCGCCATGACACACTTCACCACCCGACCTGAAATCGTGGGCACGCAGGGCGTGGCCGCTTCGACCCACTGGCTGGCTTCGCAAACCGCCATGGGCGTGCTGGAACGCGGCGGCAACGCCTTCGATGCCGCCGTGGCCGGTGGCTTTGTCCTGCAGGTGGTGGAGCCTCACCTGAATGGTCCCGGGGGCGAGGTGCCGCTGTTGCTGTGGAGCGAGCGCGAGCGTCGCATGCTGTCCGTGTGCGGACAGGGCGCTGCACCCGCCGAGGCCACGCCGGAAGCCTTTCGTCGGCTCGGCCTGGAACAGGTACCCGGCATTGGTTTGTTACCCGCCACGGTCCCTGGCGCCTTTGGCACCTGGCTGACCTTGTTGCGCGACCACGGCACCTGGTCGCTGGCCGACGTGCTGGCGCCGGCCATCGGTTACGCCCGCGAGGGTTTTCCGCTGGTGCCCCGCATTGTGCAAGCCATTTACGCGGTGCAAGCCCTGTTTCGTGAGCAGTGGACGAGTTCTGCTGCGGTGTGGTTGCCCGATGGCCGGGTGCCGGCACCGGGATCGATGTTTCGTTTGCCGCAGGTGGCCGATACCTACGAGCGCATCTTGCGCACCGCGCAGGCGGAATCGACCACTCGCACAGGCGTGATCGACGCGGCCCTGCACGCCTGGTACCAAGGATTTGTGGCGCGCGACATTGACCATTTTTATCGCCACGAGCAAGTGCAGGACACCTCGGGCGGACGCAACCGCGGTTTGCTGCGATATGACGATCTGGCGCAATGGGCCCCCACCGTGGAGGCTCCGCTCACGATGGACTTTGGCCGCTACACCCTGGCCAAGTGCGGCTTCTGGAGTCAGGGTCCCTCGTTGCTGCAGCAAGTGGGCATGCTGCGGCATGCGGACCTGCAGCAGTACGCCCCACACACAGCGGGTTTTGTTCACCGCATCGCCGAGGCCGCCAAGCTGGCCCTGGCAGATCGGCTGGCCTGGTATGGCGTCGCCCCGGGCGATTGGACCCAGGCCCGGCAGGCCCTGCTCTCCGACGACTACTTGCGTGCTCGCTGGGCCGAGGTGGGGGCGTCGGCTTCGGCCGAATTACGAGCCGGTGCGCCCGCGGGTCTGTCTCCCAGGCTGCCGGATCTGGATGTCACACGACGCTCGTTGCTCAATGCCGATACCCGGTTTGGCATTGGCGAGCCCACGTTCGCCACCTTGCCGCCCCTGTCGGAATGGTTGGAGAAAGAGGTGTTTGTCGGGGACACCTGTCACATCGATGTGATCGACCGGCAGGGCAACATGGTGTCGGCCACGCCCTCGGGGGGGTGGTTGTCCTCCAGTCCGGTGATTCCGTCGCTGGGCTTCTCGCTCAACACCCGCTTGCAGATGACCTGGCTGGATGAGGGCCTGCCAGGCACCCTGAATCCCGGTGTGCCCCCGTGCACCACCTTGTCTCCATCCCTGGCCCTGCGTGATGGCGAACCCTACATGGTGTTTGGCACGCCCGGTGGCGATCAGCAGGACCAGTGGTCCACCGCCTTCTTCCTGCGGCATGCGGTGCACGGCATGAACCTGCAGGAGGCCATCGATGCGCCAGCCTGGCATGTCGACCATTTTCCGGCCTCGTTCTGGCCGCGCCAGACCACACTCAATCGTCTCACGCTGGAATCGCGTTTCGGTGAGGCCGTCATCGACGAGCTGCGCGCGGCAGGTCACGATGTGAAGGTGGGGGAGCCTTGGTCGGAAAGCCGTATGTCGGCGTGTACCCGCAGCATCGACCGAGAGGGGCGGCTGGTGTTGCGCGCGGCGGCCAACCCGCGCGGCATGCAAGGCTATGCCGTCGGGCGATAACGCATGATGAAACCCATGACATTCTTGACGACGGGTTCAGCAGGCGCCGGGATGCGAAAAAAATACCGACGACCCCTCCGCGACCTGGGCATCCAGGGATACTGACGGCTGCGAGGTTTCAGGCCAAGGCCTGCGCCAGATCGCCCATGTGCCGGAGCAGTCGGTGGACCGGCAGGCCGGTGAATGCCCTGCCATCACCGTGGGTGCACAGGCCCCACACCGTGGCACCAGCGGCCAGGCCGGCGGTGGCACCGGGCGCTGTGTCTTCGATGACGAGGCAACGTTCGGCGGCAACGCCCAGGTGGGCCATGGCTGCCAGGTACACATCCGGCGCCGGTTTGGAGCGCGGCATTTCGTGGCCACTGAAGATCCGGCCCTCAAAATGCTGGAACAGCCCCACCTTGCGCAACTGCATCTCGACCTTGAAGCGGTCGGCGCCGGAGGCGCAGGCGATGGCGTCTTGGGTGTGCGCGCGAGCGGCCACCACGGCTTCGTGCGCCCCCTCCATCACCACCAGTCGCTGCTCGAGTGCGGCGTTGCGCCGCTCGTAAAACGATTGCAACCAGGTTTCCGAAAAAGGCTTGCCGGTGTGGTGCTCGATCAGACCACGCATCTCACGCACGGTGTGACCGATAAAGAGGCGCGCGCACTCGTCTTGGGAGATGGGCCAGCCACGCTCTTCGAGCAAGTCACGCAAGACCCCGTTGGTGATGGGCTCGCTGTCCACCAGCACCCCATCGCAATCGAACAACACAGCTTGAAACGGCATGCAGGGATGATACCCCCGCGCTCAGTTCATCAGGAACACGCCTTTGCCTTCGGTCTGACGGTCGAACAGTTGGTAGGCTTCTTCGCCTTGCTCCAGCGTCCACTGGTGCGTAAAGAGTTGATCGACATCAATGCCGCGATCCGCGATGAAGTTGGCACAGTCCTGTTGACCCACGGTCGAGAAGGTCCAGGAGCCGATCAGCGTGACCTGGCGGCGCAAGAGGTCCGGGCTGACATCGAGTTCGACGTTGCCGCCTTCGCCCACAAAGCAGGCTTTGCCCCAGGTGCGCACGCATTGCACCGCTTGTCGACGTGCCTGCGGCGAGGAAGAGGCGTCGATGGACGCATGCGCGCCCAGGCCCTGGGTCAGCTCCTTGATGGCGGAGAGCACATCCACCTCGTTGGGGTTGAGCACCTCCGCCGCGCCCAAGGCCTTGGCTTTGGCCAGACGCTGCGCGCTGACATCAAGCGCGATCACGCGTGCCCCCATGGCGCTGGCCAGTTGGGTCGCTGACAGCCCCACGGGCCCCTGTCCAAACACCACCAATGTCTGGTCACCGGTCAACTCGAGTCGCTTGATCGCTCCCCAGGCCGTGCCAGTGCCACAGGCGATGGCAGCGCCGGCGGCGAAGGAAAGTTCATCGCGCAATGTCACCAGGGTGCGGGCCGGCACCTTCAGGTACTGGGCATGCCCACCATGTCCGGTCACGCCATACACCTCAGCCACCCCTTCCACGCACAGTTGCATCCAACCGGTGGAGCAGTGCGGGCAAGCCCCGCAGCCCCGGTAGTGGTGCACCATGGCACGCTGGCCCAGCCAGGCTTCTTTGGGTTTCACGTTCGCCCCCACCGCCACTACCACGCCGCAGGGTTCGTGTCCGGCAATCTTGGGTTCGGTGTTGCCCAGTCCGAGGGCGCGTTGTGCTTCGCCCGGTGCGGGGCGGTAGAACTTGAGGTCGCTGCCGCACATGCCCGAGGCCTTCATCTGCAGCACCACCTCACCCGGGCCGGGGGTGGGGTCTGGGAATTGTTGCAAGGCGACCGTTCGGTTACCGGTGAAAACGAGACCTTTCATGGTGACTCCAGTGTGGTGGGGTGAGACGACGACTCAGCGATGAGGGTCAGACCCCGCGTGCGCCAGCGGCATAAAAGCCGCCATCGACCGGAATGACCGCGCCGGAAATGTAGGCCGCCTGGTCGGATGCCAGGAAGGCCGCCATGGCGGCGATTTCTGTGGTCAGTCCATACCGCCCGGCAGGAATGGCTGCGGTGTAGGCCTGGCGAAAAGCCGGGCTGTGCAGCACCTGGGTCAGCGGCGTGTCGACAGGGCCCGGGGCAATGGCGTTGGCCGTGATGCCTTCAGCGGTCAGTTCGGCAGCGATCTGGCGCATCAACCCAATCACGGCAGCCTTGGAGGTGCCATAAGCGGTGCGGCCCGAACCCACGGCCCGCATGCCCGCCACTGACGCAATGCTGATGATGCGGCCCCAACGACGCTTGCGCATCAGGCGTGCGGCGTGCTGACTGCAGAGCAGGGTGCCGGTCACGTTGATGTTCATGGTCGCATTCCAGTTGTCCAGCGGGAAATCGATGAACGGGTAGGTTTTGGCGATGCCGGCATTGTTGACCAACACGTCGCAACGTCCCACCGTGCGGCGAATGGCGTCGAAGGCCTGGGCAATGGACGCCGGGTTGCCGACATCGAGTTCGTGGGGCGTGGCCAGGCCACCGGCTTTTTCAATGGCACGGGCGGTTTGGGTGGCGGCTTTGACATCGCGGTCGGTGACCATCACATGAAAGCCATCCTGGGCCAGGCGCTTGGCCACGGCAGCACCAATGCCCACCGCTGCCCCGGTGATCACGGCCACGCGGGGAGCGGTGCGTTTGGCGCGAGGCTTGGCTGGTTTGGTGGTGGCGCGAGAAGCGGGCCG
>Ga0255088_1000368_pt1 | contig 21041 bp, 13 predicted proteins | sample Colum_Miss_RepB__2_FD_188587 | JGI IMG/M metagenome (GOLD analysis project Ga0255088, IMG submission 188587) | Freshwater microbial communities from Columbia River, Oregon, United States - Colum_Miss_RepB_8d | ecosystem: Environmental > Aquatic > Freshwater > River | place: USA: Oregon...
GCGTGTAGGGGAGCAGACAGATTTGACGTATCATATTTGGTGGGAGAATGCGGCGATGATTAAACTGCTGGAGACGGTGCCAGGCGACCTCGCAATGACAGAGATTACGCCAGAACACTGGCGGTTCAATGCGTATTTACAGGGACTTCCTGGGCAACGCCGTTGGGAGCCTGGCTGTTTCCTGGTTCATTTTGCGGGTGTCTATGATCTCAAAAGGATGGAAGAACTGCAGCGAGAGATTCTCGCTGGAGGTTGTCCGTATTTTTAATATAACAAAATATTAGAATGTCAGCGCCGCCCATACAGCAGGCCCCGCCAACCTCGCTCATATCGCAGCGCCTGTCCTCGCCGCTCATATGCAAAAAGCTCGTAGTTCGCGTAAAAGGCGGAATTCCGGCAATAAATCGCGCAGGCGCAGATAATAAATCTAAACCCTTTGTATAGCAAATGTCCACACGCAAAGTTGTAACCGTCGGCACCAAGGCGCAAGTATTTCACGGAACGGCCAAGCATACCAGCGGCGGCCTCACAAAGAAGGATCTGATGCAGACCAAGAAGGGCCGTATTGTCAGTCGCAAGAAGCATGCGGCGGGCAAGAAGGCGTTGGCGCGTCTGCGGAAGGCGGGGTTCAAGGCGAAGAAGGGGACCTTTAAATTATTTGGCAAATAAAATATGATCCTATAAATAATGCCGCTTGTTGGTAAAGCGACGAGGAAGGCGGCAGAGGCATGGCGGGCAACAGTTAATGCGCTAAAAAGAGGAACAAACGCAGTGAAAAGCAGATTCCTCCCTGGCTTTAGAAACAAACTATCTGAGATGAGGAACAGGTTCGCTAAGATCGGAAGCAGACTGAAGGAGAAGGCGAGGAGTCTTTTCACTGCTGTTCCGGACGGTGGAGGTCGTCGTCGTGACCGCCGCTCTACTATGAAGAAGCGCAGAGGCAACAAGCGGTGTTAGAGATTAAACCGCCGCCGATAATCTGCAACCGAGTCTTTAAAGGATGGCTTATTCCACAGAATCCAGCGAGACAGTGCCCCAGGTGTATCAGGCTGTCCCCAGTTCTCGCCCTTGCCTGTGTGCCGCCTTATATAGCGCTGCTTCCTAGTGGCGTTCTTGTGTTTGGTATAGTTGGACATTCCAGCCGCACCAAAGCTCACAATCTTCTCTTTACCGTTTTTCTCGAACACCGCATCGAATTTCTTTTCTGGCCGATGAGACCTGCGGATTGCCTTCAGTTTCAACGTCCGATTCATTATCCTATTAGCGTGTGAGAAATGCGGCCACTTCGGTAAGAACTGCGGCGGCTTCATGCGGATCAATATGAGTTGCAAGATCCGCTCCTTCTGCGGGGTCATACCAGTATAATCCCCCACGTGTATCCGTCTCCCCTACAGAGGACCACACTAGGCCCACAGAAGATGCACGCAACTCTTTTAAGATAGAGCGCAAGCCAGCTGCCCCGAGCTGCCCCATACGTCCGACGATCGTGGCCTCAACGATTTCTATAGCCACATCTGGTTCCCAGAAAATCATCTGCCAATCGGAGTGTTGCGGAGCCTTCTCTCCCAATGCGATCAGCGTAATACCATCCATACGCCCAAGAGCATTCAGAACAGATACAGCGGGGTCACCCCCTGTCCATACAACCCGGGTAGGACGCGATGTGTGCTGAATATAGGTAAGTGCGAGTTTCAGATCTTGGACGTCGCGCACATGGAATACGGCGTCCCAGCCCATCTGTAAAAGCCAGCGCGGGGGAACATAGGAGCCCTGAAACACAAGAACTTTCCGCCCACGATGCGCGACCTCCGCGTCTAATGCAGCTACACGCCCCTTCAAAAAGTTCTGCGCGAATTTCGGATCAGAAGAAACACAATACGATTTCGTTCCTCGGAGAGATTCGGAAAATCCCTCCAACCTAACAGTCTCTTCCGCCATTTCTAGAATATCACCTGAGTAGAGAGAATCTAAAATGGACGCAATCAGAACGCTTATCCCTATCGCCCTACTGTTTATCATATGCGATATCCCGTGGTTATTCACCGTGGGCAACTGGTCGCAAACCATGGTAAAAAAGATACAGGGCGGCGCGCCAATGACACTTCGTTGGGAAGGCGCCCCCATAGTATATATAGCTCTTGCATATCTACTTCTCCAAACGCATAGCAATATGCAGGCCTTTTTAGTAGGCCTCTCCACATATGCTGTATATGATTTCACAAACTATGCAACTCTAACAAACTATGAACTCAAGTTTGCTATAGCCGATTCAATTTGGGGTGGAATCCTTTTTAGCTTAGTACGCCAAGTTGCCATTCGACTAAATCTTCTCTAAAAAACGCGAGATTTCCGCATTCAACGTAATAGTATCAGGAATCCACGGGGATCTACCCCCATCAATATGATATATTTCATTCCATACATATTTATACAATGAAGGAAATCCATCAATAATATATTTTTGTTTATCTTTAGCAATTATTACACGATTACAAAAGCCAGAAGATAAATATGTTTCATCACTTAATACTCCACAGTATTGCAAAGATTCATATGCTAAAAAAAGCAATGCCCTTTTATGATAGTAACGTATTTCGGGGTAAAAGGCTTTTGGCACAATATAGGTTAATCCTTCAGCCTCTTGTTCTTGGAGTTTGTGTTTAGGCATGTGATCATCCATAAACATAATCTTATTTGTAGGGGTGGGGGCACGCTCCCCTGTTACTTGATGAAAAAGGATTTTAAGAGTTTTAATTGTCTTTTCTGGAGGCACATAGCGGCCCTCGGGAATATAACGCGGGCGGTCAGCTACACGCAGAGGGTGCCAATGGTCTGCCATAAGATTAATCAAACCTGGATACTTATATTTTTTCTCAATTAACTCTTTAGCAAGTTCCATGGAATACGAAACGCCAGTATTTGAATATATGATGATCGCTTTTACACGATTTGCACGCTTTGCATTAAGAATCTGATAAAAAATAATATCGACATTAGGGCGAATAATAAGATCTAAAAACTCTGGATAGTTTAAAAGATGATCTACAAATCGCGAACGGGCGGCTTTTAATTTATTTTTAAGTTTTGAACTTAGTTCGAGGGGTATGTTATGAGCAGATTGTTCTGGATTTTCGAGAAACTCTGGGCTCCACAAAAAGGCCAGCTGGTTGGTTAGTTCAAAGAATCCTAAGGTGTTATCTAAATCAAAGGCAATATACGCCATCCTACTATTGCGCTGGCTAAAAATTGATGAACAATCATATATTCTTTTTAGTATATCAATGGATCGGAAAGAGCAACCCCCCCACCCTATTACACTTGAGGCTGCAGAATACCTTCGCAGTTTAACTCCAGCACAAATGGAACTTCATGAAATCGCAACAAAACTTCTCGGATCGTCCTATTTTGTAGAACGGACCAAGGGGTTTCTTGAGTGGAAAAATAGGCTCAAAAATTAATAACTCGTAGATGTAGAGTTATTTGATGTCAGGAACCGGGGCAACGGGTAATACTGGCCCTACCGGTAATACTGGCCCCACCGGTAATACTGGCCCTACAGGTTCGACTGGCCCTGCTGGAACGGCTTCAAATACTGGTGCAACAGGTAGCACTGGCCCTACAGGAATTTTTGGTCCAACTGGGCCCTACGGCCCGACCGGTCCAGATGGTCCTCTTGGTCCTACAGGATTTACAGGCCCCACCGGTGCTGCAGGAACAGCCAGTAACACAGGCGCAACAGGTTATACTGGTTGGACTGGCCCTACCGGCACTCAAGGCATTGCAGGAACAGCCACAAATACAGGGGCAACAGGTCCCAAAGGAGATACCGGATGTAGAGGACCCACAGGTCAAGAAGGGCCGCCAGGAGAAATTGGGCCACAAGGATTTCGAGGAGTTCCTGGTTCGGCAGTGAATACGGGTGCAACAGGCCCTACTGGAGCTCAAGGCATTGCAGGAATAGCTAGTAACACAGGTGCAACTGGTGCAACAGGCCCGACAGGCGCAACTGGTCCAACAGGCGTAACAGGTCCAACAGGCGCAACTGGTCCAACAGGCGCAACTGGTCCAACCGGTGTAACTGGCGCAACAGGTCCAACAGGCCCTACTGGTTGGACGGGTCCCGCAGGAACAGCGGCAAACACAGGTGCAACAGGTGTGACAGGCTCGACTGGCCCTACTGGTTGGACAGGTCCCGCAGGAACAGCGGCAAACACAGGTGCAACAGGTGTGACAGGCTCGACTGGCCCTACTGGTTATACTGGCCCCGCAGGAACAGCTAGTAACACAGGCGCAACAGGATATACTGGCTGGACTGGCCCTACTGGTTGGACTGGCCCTACCGGTCGCACTGGGCCTACCGGGCCTACTGGTCGTACTGGCGCCACTGGACGCGATGGTGCTGCAACAAACACGGGTGCAACTGGTAGTACAGGAGCTACAGGACCTACCGGAGATCCTGGTAGTGCCGTAAATACTGGTGCAACGGGTGAGACCGGCCCTACTGGCCCGACAGGAAATACCGGCCCTTCTGGCAATACAGGTCCCACTGGATACACGGGTTACACTGGGCCTGCGGGGACGGCGTCAAATACTGGCGCAACAGGCCCTACTGGTTGGACTGGCCCTGGACTAACTGGTTCTACGGGACCCACGGGGCCGTATGGAGTAACTGGCCCTACTGGTTTTAGAGGCCCAACAGGAAACACTGGCCCAAGAGGATGTGAGGGTCCTACTGGCCCTACGGGTTGGACAGGCCCTACAGGACAACAGGGGCAGCCTGGCCCTGTAGGAGCACAGGGTGCCCGCGGCTTCACTGGCAATACTGGCCCCACGGGCCCTACTGGTAATACTGGTGCTACCGGCGTTACTGGTAACACGGGCCCTACTGGCAACACCGGCCCTACTGGCAACACTGGTCCTACTGGTAATACTGGTGCCACTGGCAACACTGGTCCGCCTGGCACGGGCCCTACAGGCAATACGGGTCCCACGGGCAACACGGGTCCCACGGGCAATACGGGTCCCACGGGCAACACGGGTCCCACTGGCGATACGGGTCCCACAGGCAACACTGGGCCCACAGGTTGGACCGGCAATACAGGCCCTACTGGTGTAACAGGCCCTACAGGTTCCACCGGCCCTACAGGTTACACTGGTTACACTGGGCCTGCCGGCACCGCTACAAATACAGGTGCAACAGGACCGACAGGAAGTAGAGGTGCTACAGGCTTGAATGGATTGCCAGGCCCCACTGGATGGACAGGAGATACCGGTCCTGCTGGAACTGCCACAAATACTGGGGCAACGGGTGATACGGGTGATATAGGTCCAACAGGTGATACAGGCCCTACGGGTGAAAGTGGTGCCCCTGGATCCGCTACAAATACTGGCGCTACTGGTCCTACAGGCCCTACAGGTAGAACAGGCCCTACTGGCTCTACAGGCCCTACAGGTAGAACTGGGCCCGCTGGATCAGCTACAAATACTGGCGCAACCGGCCCAACTGGCCCTACAGGTTGGACAGGCCCCATTGGAACAGCTACAAATACAGGTGCCACAGGCCCCACGGGCAACACGGGCCCTACTGGTAATACGGGCAATACAGGTCCAACGGGTGATACAGGTGCTACAGGCGTCACTGGTAATACCGGCCCCACTGGCAATACCGGCCCCACAGGTAATACAGGCGCGACAGGTGTAACAGGTAATACAGGCCCTACAGGCAACACGGGTAGCACAGGTAACACAGGCCCCACGGGCAACACGGGTAACACAGGCCCTACAGGAAACACGGGTGATACCGGCCCTACAGGTAATACTGGCGCTACTGGTGTAACAGGCAATACAGGCCCGACGGGTAATACGGGCGCTACGGGTGCTACCGGCCCTACAGGTAATACTGGTGCTACTGGTCCTACAGGTAATACCGGCCCTACGGGCCCTACAGGTAATACTGGCGCGACAGGCGTAACAGGTAACACAGGTCCTACAGGCGATACCGGCCCGACGGGTAACACAGGTGCGACAGGTGTGACAGGTAATACAGGTGCTACTGGTGCAACCGGTCCCACGGGTGATACAGGCCCTACTGGGCTCCCAGGAACGGCTGTAAATACAGGTGCAACTGGTAATACGGGGCCTACAGGTTGGACGGGTAATACGGGGCCTACAGGTGTTACAGGTCCCACAGGCAGAACAGGTCCCACTGGCCCCACGGGCAATACGGGTCCCACTGGACGTCCTGGTTATGCCACAAACACAGGTGCAACAGGCCCCGATGGAGCAGCTACGAATACAGGTGCAACAGGTCCAACAGGCTTAACTGGCCCAACAGGCTCTACTGGTCTCATAGGCCCTGCTGGAACAGCTACTAACACCGGTGCAACAGGCTCTGCAGGTGATACAGGCCCCGCAGGTGATACAGGCCCCGCAGGTGATACAGGCTCTGCAGGTGATACAGGCCCCGCAGGTGATACAGGCCCCGCAGGTGATACAGGCTCTGCAGGTGATACAGGCCCCGCAGGTGATACAGGCCCCGCAGGTGATACAGGCTCTGCAGGTGATACAGGCCCTACAGGCGTGGGAATAGCATTAACCGAAAATTTCATGGTCGGTGGCGGCTTTGGCACGGATACAATAAACTACTTTTGTGAAATGGGTTATACATACGATGGTATAAATTGGCTAGTATCAACATCCGGCAGTGCATTATTTGGTAATATAATAGATGAATTTGAACAACTCATAGTCGGAGGACAATGCTATGCCGTCGCATGGAATGGTATATTATGGATTGCTTGTGGCCAGGGAACAAATCGAATGGCTTATTCATCGGATGGTATATTTTGGACTGCTTCAACATCTGGTACTTCAATATTTACGACTCGCGCTAAAGGTATTGCATGGGGCTGTGGATTATGGGTTGCTTGTGGCCAGGGAACAAATCAAATGGCTTATTCATATGATGGTATAAATTGGACAGCATCAACATCTGGTAATAGTACATTTACCTATGACTCAGTAAGGGTTGCTTATAATGGATTATTATGGCTTGCTAGCGGTCAATCTCAAAACATTTCAGCCGAAGAGCAATTTCGTATTGCCTATTCCTATGACGGTATAAACTGGATAACATCCCCATCAGGTATCAGTATTTTTTCCGCTCCACCAGGGCCATTTGTAGTTGGTGGATGTACATCGTTAGCTTGGAATGGTTCCATATGGGTTGCAGGCGGCGCGGGAATTAATCAGCTTGCTTATTCATATGACGGTATAAACTGGACTGGTTCAACCTCTGGCAATGCACTTTTTACAATATCATGTGAAGATGTTGCTTGGAATGGTTCCATATGGGTTGCTTGTGGCCAGGGAACAAATCAAATGGCTTATTCATATGATGGTATAAATTGGACAGCATCAACATCTGGTAATGCAATTTTTACATATGCTTCCCGTAGCGTTGCTTGGAATGGAACTGTTTGGGCTGCCGGCGGTGAAATACCAAATCAAGTAGCATATTCGTATGACGGTATAAATTGGACAGCTTCCACGACAGGTAATCAAATATTTACAGCGACGATGTATTCCGTGGCTAGCCGTCGTGTCTTGCCAAATGTGGGAATTAATGAACTCTGCATCACCGACAGCCTCGTAGATAACAACGGTTCTACAGGCGCTCCTGGGCAGTTCCTCACGGCGGGACCAACAGGAGGCGGGGTCGTGTGGAGTAGTGAAATGGATGTAAGCTCGCTCGCCTTCACAGGGCCCACAGGCTCTATTCTATATTCACCTGATGGAGTAAGCGTTACAGGGAGTGGTAAGCTTGTGTATATGGAAGATCTTATAACAACGACTACCACAATCTCATTTCCAGCAACTATATATGGAATCGCATATGGACCTACAGGGGGGTATGTTGCTGTTGGGCGTATCGATGCTAATTCAGCATATTTAAAAAGCCCTGATGGAGAAACATGGACAGGAGGGACAGGGCCGATTGGAGGAATTTTATATGGAATCACATATGACGTTGCAGGCGGGTATGTCGCTGTTGGAGAAGCTGGAGCTAATACCCTATACTTGTCAAGTACTGATGGAGAAACATGGACAGGGGGGACAGGGCCTATTTGCGGAAAACTATATGGAATCACATATGATGCAGCAGGCGGGTATGTGGCTGTTGGATACGCTGATGGCAATACTCTATACTTATCAAGCCCCGATGGAGAAACATGGACGGGTGGAACAGGGCCTATTCCAGGAGTCCTATATGGAATTACATATGATGCAGCAGGCGGGTATGTGGCTGTTGGATACGCTGATGGCAATACTCTATACTTATCAAGCCCCGATGGAGAAACATGGACAGGTGGATCAGGACCGATTCAAGGAGTTCTAAAGGGAATCACATATGACTCTGCTGGGGGCTATGTCGCTGTTGGATTTGATGATAGTGTTCCATACAATACTTTATACTTAACAAGCCCTGATGGAGAAACATGGACAGGTGGAACGGGGCCTATTCAAGGGACGCTAAGGGCAATCACATATGATGCAGCAGGCGGGTATGTGGCTGTTGGATACGCTAATGGCAATACTCTATACTTATCAAGCCCCGATGGAGAAACATGGACGGGTGGAACAGGGCCTATTCCAGGACTCCTAAATGGAATCACCTATGGACCTACTGGTGCATATGTAGCTGTTGGAGTTGATCTTAGTAGTCCATCGAATACCCTATACTTAACAAGCCCCGACGGAGAAACATGGACCGGTAGCGCGAATATGGGTGGTAGCACAGGCACAACCAGCCTAAAAACATCCATCACGATCGACGCCATCATAGATAATACTGGTTCCACAGGGGCTCCTGGACAGTTCCTCACTGCAGGACCGACGGGCTCAGGACTTGTGTGGGCTGATGTGAGTGTAGAAGCCCTCACCTTTACAGGCCCCACAGGTTCCATCCTGTATTCGCCCGACGGTACAAACCTAACGGGAAGTGCTAAGGCAGTTTTTCAAGAAGAGATTATTCAATCACCAGTCGCTCTTGAGGGACAACTATATGGAATCATACATGGGCCTACAGGGGGGTATGTGGCTGTTGGAACTACTAACAATGCTAACCCGTTATACCTATCAAGTCCCGATGGTGTATCATGGACAGGCGGAACATTGCCGTTTCAAGGAATTCTAAATGGAATAGCGTATGGGCCTATTGATTGTGGTGGAACGGGGTATGTAGCCGTTGGAACGGATGATGATGTTAGTCCATTATACTTAAGAAGTCCCGATGGCCTATCATGGGTAGGTGGAACGGGACCGATTAAAGGAACTGCAAGGGCAATCACATATGACGCTGCAGGCGGGTATGTCGCTGTTGGAAATACTGGACCTGATAGCCTATACTTGACAACCCCCGATAGTGTATCATGGACAGGGGGGGTAGGGCCTATTCAAGGAGTTCTAACTGCAATCACATATAACGCTGCAGGCGGGTATGTGGCTGTTGGATTTGATAATAATACTTACCCAAGTAATACCATATATTTAACAAGCCCCGATGGCGTATCATGGACAGGCGGAACGGGTCCTATTCAAGGATTTCTAAATGGAATCACATATGGGCCTACTGGTGGATATGTAGCTGTTGGATTAGATACTAACATCCCGGGTAATACCCTATACCTATCAAGCCCCGATGGAGTTACATGGACAGGTGGAACAGGGCCTATTAAAGGACAGCTAAATTCAGTCACATATGACGCTACAGGCGGGTATGTCGCTGTTGGACAAACTCTTATTGAGCCGACAAGTACCATATACTTAACAAGTAGTGATGGCGTATCATGGACAGGTGGGACGGGGCCGATTCAAGGAATTCTAAATGGAATCGCATATGGACCTACAGGTGGGTATGTCGCTGTTGGAAATGCTCCAGGCGGGGGTGGTCCTGAAACTACTGAGACCCTATACTTGTCAAGCCCCGATGGCTTATCATGGACAGGTAGCACACTTCTAGGCACTACTGGTATATTACATGCAACTATCACCACCGACAGCCTCGTAGATAACAACGGTTCTACAGGCGCTACTGGACAGGTCTTAACTGCAGGCCCTACTGGCGGCGGCCTCATGTGGAGTGATCCGACAGTGGCTACAAGTAGAATCACCTTTACAGGCCCCACAGGCTCTATTCTGTATTCACCTAATGGCACAGGTGTTACAGGAAGTGCTAAGCTGGTGTATAAAGAGCAGATAATACCTGATCAAACATATCTTTACGCACGTTTATATGAAATAATACCTAAGGTTACTGGAGGGTATCTTGCTTGTGGGTATCTTTCTCTTAATAGCCTATACCTAACAAGCCCCGATGGCGTATCATGGACAGCTGGAACAGGGCCGATTGGAGGAGAGCTACGAAGTCTTACATATGATGCTGCAGGCGGGTATGTCGCTGTTGGATTTGCTGGAGCTGATAGCCTATATTTAAGAAGCCCTGATGGCGTATCATGGACAGGTGGTACAGGGCCTATTCAAGGAATTCTACATGGAATCGCATATGGGCCTACAGGGGGATATGTGGCTGTTGGATCTGATGCTAATGACCCGTTAAATACCCTATACTTAACAAGCCCCGATGGCGTATCATGGACAGGAGGAACAGGGCCTATTCAAGGAATTCTACATGCAATCACATATAGCGCTACAGGGGGGTATGTGGCTGTTGGATATGATAATAATGATCCACCAAACACCCTGTACTTAAGAAGCCCCGATGGCGTATCATGGACAGGGGGGACAGGGCCTATTCAAGGAAATCTATATGGAATCACATATGGACCTACTGGGGGTTATGTCGCCGTTGGAGGTGTTGGAGCTGATAGCATATATTTAACAAGTCCTGATGGAGTAACATGGACAGGTGGAACCGGGCCTATTCAAGGACAACTACATGGAATCACATATAACGCTACAGGCGGGTATGTCGCTGTTGGATATGATTATAGTATTCCAAGACAAAATTCAATATACTTAACAAGCCCCGATGGCGTATCATGGACAGGAGGAACAGGGCCTATTCAAGGAGGTCTATCGGGAATCACGTATGATGCTACAGGGGGGTATGTCGCTGTTGGAACAATTCTGGATACTGCTGAATTCAGTACCATATACCTAAAAAGCACTGACGTCATAAGCTGTGATCCCATAAGCTGGACGGGTAGCGACAAAATGCAAAATATATATCCATTATTTTCATCACTCACCATTGACACAATAGTAGATAATACTGGTTCCACAGGAGCTCCTGGGCAGTTCCTCGCTGCAGGCCCTAGTGGCGGTAGTCTTGTGTGGAGTGATACGACAGTGGCTACAAGTGGAATCACCTTTACAGGCCCCACAGGCTCTATTCTATATTCACCTGATGGAGTAAGCGTTACAGGGAGTGGTAAGCTGGTCTATAAGCAGGATGTAACGACAGCTACACAAATTTCTATTGAAGGAACTCTATATGGAATAACAAATGGGCCTACTGGTGGGTATATGGCAGTTGGAAAGAATGGAAATAATACAATATACATGTCAAGCTCCAATGGAGTATCATGGACTGCTGGAACAGGGCCTATTCAAGGGCAACTAAAAGCAATCACATATGACGATGCAGGCGGGTATGTGGCTGTTGGAATTCATAGTACAGGGGGATATACAGGTTCCTATCTATACTTGACAAGCCCCGATGGAGTATCATGGACAGGTGGGACAGGGTCTATTGACGTGGGAGGATATGAATTTGGAGCTCTATATGGAATCACATATAACGCTGCAGGCGGGTATGTCGCTGTTGGAAATGCTTATAATGATTCCTTATACCTAACAAGCCCTGATGGAGTATCATGGACAGGTGGGATAGATATGTATAATGCAGCGCAACTAAAAGCAATCACATATGGCGCTGCAGGCGGGTATGTCGCTGTTGGATATGATCCAGGCGGGGGTGGTCCTGAAACTACTGAGACCGTATACTTGTCAAGCCCCGATGGAGTATCATGGACAGGCGCGCAAGGGCCTATTTATGGAGAACTACATGGAATCGCATATGGGCCTATAGGAGGGTACGTTGCTGTTGGACATCATTCTGAAGGTAATACAATATACATGTCGAGCCCTAATGGAGTATCATGGACTGCTGGAACAGGGCCGATTCAAGGGAAACTGTATGGAATAACATATAATTGTGCGGGCGGTTATGTCGCTGTTGGATATGATAATAATGATCCACCAAACACCCTGTACTTAAGAAGCCGTGATGGAGTAACATGGACAGGTGATACAGGGCCTAGTCAAGGAGAACTAAATGCAATCACATATGGACCTACTGGAGAGTATATTGCGGTTGGAATTGATACTTCTAATCCAGCAATTTCTCTATACCATAAAAGTCTTAACGGCGTATCATGGACAGCTAGCGCTCTAATGGGTATCACAGGCACAAACACCCTAAAAACATCCATGACGATCGACGCCATCATAGATAATACTGGTTCCACAGGGGCTCCTGGGCAGTTCCTCACTGCAGGACCGACGGGCTCAGGACTTGTGTGGAGTGATGGCCCCACGGGTGCAGCATTCTCCTTCACGGGAGTCACGGGCGCAATCCTGTATTCACCAGACGGCACGAGCATCACTGGGAGTAGTAAGCTTGTGTATAGGGAAATAACCACAATCATACCTTCTTCTAGCCATTTTCTACTGGCAATTACATCTGGACCTACTGGCGGATATGTTGCTGTTGGTTATGATATTAATAATGATACAATATATGCAACAAGCCCAGATGGAGAAACATGGGCAGCGGGGACAGGGCCTATTCAAGGAAATCTATATGGAATCACATATGACGCTGCAGGCGGGTATGTCGCTGTTGGAGCTGATACCCTATACTTAACAAGCCCCGATGGAGTAAGCTGGACGGGTGGAACAGGGCCTATTTATGGAGATCTATATGGAATCGCATATGGGCCTATAGGAGGGTACGTTGCTGTTGGAAATGCTGGAAATAATACCCTATACTTGTCAAGTCCTGATGGAGTAACATGGACAGGTAATACAGGGCCTATTCAAGGCATACTAAAAGGAATCACATATAACGCTGCAGGCGGGTATGTCGCTGTTGGAAATGCTTATAATGATTCCTTATACCTAACAAGCCCTGATGGAGTATCATGGACAGGTGGAACGGGGCCGATTCAAGCAGAACTAAGGTCAATCGCATATGATTCTGCAGGAGGTTATGTTGCTGTTGGGGCTGGTACTAATGACAATACAATTTACTTAAGAAGTGCTGATGGACAGAGTTGGACGGGTGGCACAGGACCTATTAACGGGGGTTTAAATGCAATAACATACGGTCCTACAGGGGGTTATGTTGCTGTTGGAACATATTTCCCAACCGATCAATATGGGGTATACTTAACAAGCCCTGACGGCGTATCATGGACTGGTGGAACAGGGCCTATTGAAGGGCAACTATATGGAATCACATACAACCCTACAAATGGCTACGTCTCTCTTGGAGTTAGTATTAGTAGTAGTGCTTCCATTTACTTACAGGGGACCGATGGAGTATCATGGACAGGTGATGTAATAGCTGGTGGTACTACAGGCACAACCAGCCTAAAAACATTCCTTACAATTGATGCTATAGTAGATAATACTGGTTCCACAGGGGCGCAGGGACAAGTCTTAACTGCAGGCCCTACTGGTGGTGGGCTTGTATGGAGCAATTCTTTTGCATATACCCCCGCAAATCCGAGTGACTGGACGGGAACGGCCCCTACAAGTATTGCTGGCGCCCTAGATCGTATTGCTGCCGCGCTAAATATCCTCTCGACCCCGCCGTAAAAATTGAAGCCGTCCAATGCCATAGTAACAACTACAATCCCATGCCCTACCCCACTCATGCAGAATTCGCCAAGGCCACGTTTCTCATCTACTCGCAGTTCATGACAAAGAATAAAATCGGTGGAAGCCTTCTCTTGGACTGTGCGCTCACAGAGCTCGAAGCACAAGAGAAAATAAAGATATATCACCAGCGCTCTGCAGATTTCTATACGCAGTTTCCTGCATTACGTGATGATACGACACGCGGGTTTGTCTATATAGAGAACAAGGGGTATTGGTGGGCTAAGTCCGATCCCGCAGAACAGCCAGCCGCTCCGCCGACGACTGCGCAACTCCTGTCTTAATATTATACATTAGTAATGGCTCAATCTCAGTCAGAAGCATCTCTGCAATATATGCTTCCGAATCCTTGAGTCCATATGTGATCCACACAGAATCTTTTTCCACAGATTGACACATGCCACTCCAATACTCGACACGCTCCCGCGTGAAACGCACGAAGCAGCTGACGCGCGACGGCCTGAGTCCCGCATCCAGCGTCATGAAACGGTGGTAATATCTCCGTCCATCATTACCTATATAGACCTTGTGCATCACACATAAATATGCCTCATCAGGATATGCAGCCGATTTCCACGGCGTCGGCCCCGCCGATCCACGATACTCCCTTAGAGACAGAGGGCTAGTCGTCGTAGCGACATCCACCTTCACCACACCAGATGCATCGCATACACGAAACGGAGAAAAGTTATAAATATAATGAAGTTTCCCCTCGTGCTTGAAACCCAACCAGTTTTTCTGTGTGTCTTCAGGATTCACCCCCGTAGGTAAGGGCATCTGCTTCAATTGCCATGTATCTTCATTCCCATTTTTCCAAACGTGAAAGATTTTATTCCTCCCATTATCGGAATAGGATTGCGACGTCCCCAGAAATTCCATTGCATCTGTTCCCTGAATGAGACGACAATCCTCTACCCCGCGAATATAGTGATCACGTTGCTTGATCGCAGGATTTATCATAATTTCCTCTACACTCGCGGGATTATTCCACCCAGCCTCTTTAGGCACATCCATCAAACAGTTTCGTGTAAGAACTTTGCCATGAAACCCCCTATACTGATAATGTTTTGCCTCTAACGTATAATAGTTGGCACATCGCAGATTTACAAGATAACCACTGCCGTCCGATTTTACGCGGATACTAGGATTGAAAGGCTGCCACACGCCCGCCTCGGGCTCTGTAGCCCACGGAAGGCGCTGCAATGGCACTTGGAAGCGTGTGTGTCGCCGCGGGCGCAAACACCAATCATACCAATGCAGATGTCCAAACAAAATGTTAAATTCATGCCAGTTGAGCTTCGTTTTAAGGTCCAATTGGTCCATTTGAAGCCACGTTTGCATTTTAAGGCCCGAATAAAATCCAACAATGGAGAGTTCTTCCCACAAATGATAACTCAGATTACGATGATTCACGAAAAGAACATCAGTATTTTTTCTCGGAGGTGTAACGGGCTGCCCAGTGCGCAGATCCTCTCCATACTGTAAGGCAAATAAGCGCTCCAGAACCATAGATGCGAGAAACTGCGAGTTCGGTTGCTTCCTATAAAGGGTCACAAGGCGAATCGCAGCCTCCGTGCGAAACGGACGCGCCTGCCATGCCTCCATATATGTATATACCGCCATTGCAGTCTCACCCGAATTCTCGTAGGATTCTCCGAGATACAAGCGTGCAATATAAACCTCCTCATCCCATCCCCCGATTTCGATGCGCCGCTTCAACGTCGTAATCGCATTAGGCCAGTCGCGCATACACAAATATGTCTGACCGAGATAAAAATGCGTCCTCGCATCATTCGGCATTTCGGCCAAATCCTCCTTGAGCAAACGCACATCCCGGGGATATTTATCCGCCTTACAGCCACCGTCACCGTGATCAACAAGCACCGGCGAGTCGAAAATGATTGTGTTCTTTGCAGGAGGACATGTCCAGGCCTCGTGCGTAGATCCTCTACACACCCACGGCTCCGAACAACGAATCACGCGCACATTATTATAGATAAGGGCACCCGCCGACTGTTTAAGAGAAACACCGGCCTGGTCAGGCGCAAGGCGCGCCAAGGCCACGCGATCTACAGGGTCCGATAACATCATATCACCATCGAGAAGTAACGCCCAAGTTTTTGTTGCGTCCCATCCGACCTTGGCTACCCATTCTTGGCATGATAGGAATGACTGTGTGCGGCTTTTTCCGAAATTCACAAATGGATATTCAAATGTGCCACCTGACATGTCATTGGCTTGAAGCCAAGCCTTAACTTTGGCAACAGTATCATCCGTAGAGCCCGTATCACAAACTACAACCGCATCCACCTTACCCTTTACAGAGTTCATCAAGCGCTCAATAATGCGTGTCTCATTTTTAACCATGCTCAAAAGGATGACTTTATGTCCCGGCGGCACAGACATTATATTCTTCTGTGGGGATTATCTCGTCTATGTCTTTACGCGGGATAGGATAGATGAACTCGGGTGAGCTTACACGGATACAATTGGCAAATCGCCTTGTTTGTGCAAGTCAGCAGATTTCTATTGGACCTACGGGGCCTACTGGTTCGGCCGGCCCGGCATTTCCGATAACCGGATTGACGAAATCTTTTACGATTTTTGTGGATTTTTCATCAGGAGTAGGTATATCAAAAGTATATATTCCTCCAGGACTTTTTTCGGCTTCTGCGGCTGGTAATTTAGCCCTTGGCGGTGCATTTACAACCGATGTTGCTCCCGACTTGGTTTTTACTACTGGTAATAGGGATCAGATAGCTCTCAGTAAAACTGAATATGCGTTTATTACCGGAATAGCAGCCTCTGGATATTATTCGACGGGTCAGTGGAATCCAGTTTCGGGTGGTAATATTGGCAACACAAAACTACACTATCAGATTAATTCTGATTATTCCACCACTATTACAAATATCAATACCACTATTCTCACAGGTGGAAACACTGCAATAAGGCCTTCAGGCACCTCTGCAGATGGATATTTAGGAACCGTAACACTCTTTTATTTGTGAGTTCTTAATATAATGAAATATAGAGTGGGAAATTTTAAGAAAAATACTCTGCGACGCAAGAACAATCGTAGAGTATCTCGCAAAATCGCGCGTAGAAAGCAGCGGGGGGGTGGTGCTGGGGAAATAAATATTTATGCTAAACTAGTGGGAACAACACTAAGTAATCTAACTAATGATAGGCCTGACTTAGTAAATATATTAATACCGGGTACCAGTATGTTTACAATAAATTTAAAATCGCCTGTAATATTTAAAGGGGCAACCTGGTCAAAATGGGGTGGAAGTAGTTGGACTAACGTTGGAACATTTCTAACTACTCCTTCAAATGCATCATATACATTTGAGGCATACCTTAAACAATGGAATAAGCAAGCGCAGGCATATATTACTGGAAATGAAGCTTTCAGAATGCTTTTACCACCCAGAACCGCGCCGCCATATGGACAAAATGAAGGCCCCCTGGGTAATAATGGGGTAACTACAACTAGTATTCGTATTAATGGTATAACATCTACTAAATCTGGTTTTGGAAGCGCACGAGAAGGGGCATATTCAACCATTTCAGGCCCCAGTTCATCTTCTAGGGGGGTTAATAATTTGAAAATAACATTGCTCATAGGATAAAATACGCTTAAATTTAGCACATCACGGTAAATTTGCCGCAAGACGATAAAGTTTATGATAGTTTATCATAAACTTTAACGCACAAAGGTAGATAGATGTCGGCGCCAACCGGAATAACAGCGTTTCTCCCGCCCCCTAAATCACTCGATATTGGTATGCGATATTTTATGCAAGAAGATACCCAAATACCACCCAGCCTTCTCGTGGCAGTTACAAACTGCAAATCGAATGAATATATTATTCGTGGAGTTATTAATTCCTTTCCTATCTTTTCAGCAAACGTATATAATCCTGGCAGCGGGCTTTATCAAGATTATTATGATGCATATAATGTTATACCCGGTGATTGGATTGCCAACGATGGAACTGGTTTTACATGGAAAGTTACAAAATTGTATATTGTAAATGATGCAGTGGATGCAAATGGTAATCCATTTCCAGATTATAATACTGGTCAAGGGACATTCTACGCAAAAATACAGGATGTTGATTACTATAATGCCGGCATCGATAGCTCACTTCAATTTAACGGCGCACCAGGCAATATAGAATCTCGTCAGTTTCTTTTTACAGTAGATGAAGATGGATTCCCTATTTTTTCACCATTAAGCACATTTGATCTTGATAAAAATTTCTCAGGAAATATAATCAGTCGTTTCCGAGTTTTAAATACGTATAACCAATACGTAAGTATCAATCAAACAGATGCATCTGGAACATTTATTGTAGGCGATCCCATATATATAAATAATTCTGGAGTGTTTGCCAAATCATACGGAATAGGAGATGTCACTGCCGTTCTAGAAACCATTGGCATAGTGACAAGTGTTGGGGTTCCCACCAAAGACTATTTTACATTCAACCCCTTTGGCGAATACAGGAAGATTCTATCGCTCACTGGAGCAGCTGGAACTAAATATTATATTAATCCTACAGGATCTACACAATTTACAACAAATCCACCTGGCAACCACCCCTTTTCCGTATATCAGGCGATTGATGGCAGTGGAGGGATGATTCTCTTAAAAAACGGAGGAGGCGGTGCTGGCCCCACAGGTCCCACCGGCTACGATGGGCCTCGATATGCCTCACCAACACTAGAGGAATTGACCCCCACTGTGACAGAAGGTGGAACGCAAGACCTTCCTATCAATCCCGGCCTTGCATATATTCCTGGAAATACTATCGTTGTTGTATCTGCTAGTGATATTAATGTTGGCTTTAGAGGAAGGGTTTTTTCATATGACCCAGTCACTGGCGATATTATTATAGATAATGTAACGAATATCGGAAATACCTTTATTTATGATACCTATAATGTAAATCTGGATGGCATTAATGGCTCTACGGGTCCTACGGGCCCTACAGGTTATACTGGTCCTACTGGAAAATCAGGAAGTATATACAATACAAGCACAATTTTTCCAACAAATCCATATCCTATCGCAGGTGGCTCACAAGTTTTCAACGTGGAAACGGGGCTCGCCTATATTCCTGGAAATGCAGTTGTCGTAGTAGATTCCACTGACAGGAATAATAGGTTTGAGGGATATGTGAGCACATACAATCCTGCAACGGGAGAATTACTAGTCGGCGATATATTAAATATTACAGGAACATTCCCAACCAATATTTATAATATAAACCTTTTCGGTATTGATGGCCCTACCGGCGAGACCGGTGCTACGGGCCCCACTGGCGATGCCGGCCTCCCTGGAACAGCCACAAATACTGGAGCTACTGGCCCTACCGGTCAAGTAATATATAGTAGTATTATCTTTGATGGCGGTGGTGCATCAAATACGTACACAAATGGACCCGCTTTTGATTGCGGAAGCGCAATCTAATTTTAAAATAACATGGTAGATATGCCATTCATTCAGCTTCAGTTTCGCAGAGATACTGCTGCTAATTGGATTGAATACAATCCAACTCTAGCTTCAGGCGAACTTGGTATAGAACTTGGCACAGAACTATTTAAGATTGGTGATGGAACATCTGATTGGAACACACTCCCGTATGCTGGGCTACATGGGCCTACGGGTGACACTGGCGCTCCTGGTGTTCCTGGAACGGCTACAGATACCGGTGCAACAGGGGATACTGGCGACACGGGTCCTACTGGGCCTATAGTTGCAATAAATTGGATAGGGGCGTGGAATGACTCAACTGCATATATTGTAAATGATGCAGTAAATTACCTTGGAATAGCCTACGTATGCTTGATAAACAATACAGATATCGCACCCGATGTTGGAAGCATAGCAGATCCTCCTTCCTGGGCACTTTTAGGAGCAAAGGGTGACACTGGCGACACAGGCCCTGCTGGCCTTCCTGGAACGGCTACAGATACGGGTGCAACAGGCCCTACTGGTGAGACAGGCCCTACAGGAGATACAGGCCCTGCTGGCCTTCCTGGAACGGCTACAGATACGGGTGCAACAGGCCCTACTGGTGAGACAGGCCCTACAGGAGATACAGGCCCTGCTGGCCTTCCTGGAACGGCTACAGATACGGGTGCAACAGGCCCTACTGGTGAGACAGGCCCTACAGGAGATACAGGCCCTGCTGGCGATACAGGCCCTGCTGGCCTTCCTGGAACGGCTACAGATACAGGTGCAACAGGCCCTACTGGTGTATATGGAAAAGGAACGTTCACATGGGTTGCTGGAACGGGTGCTCAGATTCTGAATTCTAGTGATGCGATATGTGTGACAAATACGGGAGACTGGACGTGTCATGCGTATTCTTTAGAGGGATATACGACTGCAATATATGCATCATTTCAGGTGAATAACCCCTATTCGCTAAGGAACCTTATGGTAGGATTTAGCACGGATCCTACAAGTTATGTGGATTATACAAATATTAATTATGCACTTTATCCTAATGAAACGGGCGTTATTACCATATTTGAGAGTGGTGAAGAAAAGGGAAACTATTTATCTTGGACGCCTACTTCTGTCTTCTCGCTTATGTATGATGGCTACAATATATTCTATTATTTGGATGGTGTTGAGATCCCATATTCTTCTACACATTCAACGGGCCCCCTATATTTAGATGCAGGATTTCGTTCTGTAACTTCTATAGTTAAAAATGTCCATTTTAATCCGATTTTAAGAAGTGAAACAGGCCCTACAGGTCCCGCTGGCGCGGATGGATCTGCCACGGATACAGGTGCAACAGGCCCTACTGGAGAGACAGGCCCTACAGGCGACACAGGCCCTACAGGTGAGCCTGGGGCTCCTGGTACTGCTGGTGAGCCTGGCACTGCTGGTGATACAGGCGACACAGGCCCTACCGGCCCCGCTGGTGCGGATGGAACTGCCACGGATACGGGAGCAACAGGCCCTACTGGCGACACAGGCCCTACTGGAGAGACAGGCCCTACTGGTCCAGCTGGCGTGGATGGATCTGCCACCGATACGGGTGCAACAG
>Ga0255088_1000369_pt1 | contig 20958 bp, 16 predicted proteins | sample Colum_Miss_RepB__2_FD_188587 | JGI IMG/M metagenome (GOLD analysis project Ga0255088, IMG submission 188587) | Freshwater microbial communities from Columbia River, Oregon, United States - Colum_Miss_RepB_8d | ecosystem: Environmental > Aquatic > Freshwater > River | place: USA: Oregon...
GACAGCGCAATTGCCACTGCTCCATGTCCGCCAGACGCTCCACTTGCGGAGGCCAGAACAACTCGTCGGCTTGGTCGCGCAGTTCTTGAGCCAAGACCGTATCGGACAGCGACAAGATCTCCTCGGCTGCCTTCGCGCGCCATGCAAATACACCGATCGAAGCCAGCAGGGCCAGCCCCGCAAAGCTGATGAGGACTACACTGACCAGGCGGTTGCGCCGCACCCACTTGGCCACATGCGGCGCGAAGCCCTGTTCATGTGCCGACACCACGCGTCCTTCGAGCCAAGCACGCAGGTCCGCCAACAAGTCCAAGGCACTGGCATAGCGCTCCGCAGCGGTGCGCTGCATCGCTCGCTGGCAAATGGACACCAACTCCGGGGGTGGTGGCACGCTTGCCGTTGGCCGTCCACGCGCGTGGAACTGCCCCGGCGGACCGATACGCACTAGCTCGATGATGCTCGACGCGGAGTCGCCCTCGTACGGCGCACGCCCGTAGAGCATCCGGTACAGGATCGCGCCGAGAGCGTAGATGTCCGTGCGCGCATCCACTTGTTCTTGGCGGCCATACGCCTGTTCGGGGGCCATGTAGGCCGGCGTGCCCAGCAGTGATTCATTGGCGAGGCCGTGTGCAGCATCGACACCAGACGACCAACCACGGGCCAAACCCCAATCGAGCACCACGACTTGGCCGCGCGCCCCGACCACGATGTTCTGCGGCTTGAGATCGCGGTGCAGGACTTGATGTTCGTGCGCGTACGCGATGGCCTCGGTTACTTCGGCCAGAAGGGCGATGGCCCGGGGCAGATGTGCGTAGGCGCTGGCGTCGAGCTGCGTTTCGTGCTGCTGCAGCCAGTGCTCGAGAGTGCCCCCGCTCACCAAGGGCATGGTGAACCAAGGTGACCCCTCGGCATCAAGGCCCAAGTCATGCACGCCGACGATATTCGGATGGCCCAATTGCGCCACCAAACGAGCTTCCTGCAGGAAGCGCCGCAAGGTTGCCGGGTCCAGACGTAAAGCAGACTTGACAGTCTTCCAAGCCACTTCGCGCTGCAATGTGGAGTCGTAAACACGCCAGACCTCGGCGTGGGCCGTGCGAGCCAGACACTCCAACTTGCGGTAGCGCGTGGACTCCACGGGCAGACCTTCCAACAAGGCCTGCGCACGTTCCCGGTCCGGGACCGGCCGTTCGAGCTCATCCAAAGCCGTTTCCAAGCCTGTCAAACCGGCCAGCAAGTCTTCGGCCGTGCGCCACGCCGCGTGCATACGACGCAACTCTTCGGCGTGCACTGGATGGGCACGCAGCCAATCCTCGACAGGTTCGGCTGTGCCGCGCTCCACGCGCTCGAGCCAGCCACCAAACAGACTCTCCGGTGTGTCGGACATGTAGGACAGAGTTCAACGCCCCAGAGGAGCTGCGCTCCGTTACGATAGCGTGCGCTATGCAGCTCGCCCCCCTACGATTTGCGCTGCTCGCGCTGGCCACCAGCGTGTTGAGCGGATTTGTGCACGCACAGTCGGCAAGTCCGCGCATCAGCTACGACCGCGATGTGCGTCCTATCTTGTCGGACCGCTGCTTTGCCTGTCACGGCATGGATGCAGCCAAGCGCGCTGCCGATCTGCGTCTCGATAGTGGCGAAGAAGCGCACAAAGATCGTGGAGGGTTGCGCGCGATCGCGCCAGGCAGTCTGAAGGACAGCGAAGTCTGGGCGCGCATCACCAGCACCGATCCTGACGATCACATGCCTCCGGCCGAGTCGAACAAGCGTTCGCTCGACGAGCGTGAACGCGAGATCATCCGTCAGTGGATCGAACAAGGTGCCGAGTACGAGCCGCACTGGTCGTTCACAGCACCCAAGCGGCCCTCAATGCCGGCCAATGCCAAGAGCCAGCATCCCGTGGATGCGTTGCTTGCGCTGTCGCCCGCCGCTCAGAAACTGGCTTCAGCACCGCGCGCCGACGAGACGCGGTTGGTGCGCCGCTTGTACTTGGATCTCACTGGTTTGCCGCCCACTCCGGAAGAGGTGGCACGCTACATGGCTGCGCCGCACGCGGACCGCTGGCAGCGCTTGGCGCAGGAGCTCATGAACGAGGAGCCGTACCGCACGCGCTATGCCGAGCGCATGGCCTTGCCGTGGTTGGATGCCGCGCGCTACGCCGATACGAACGGCATTCACATGGATGCGGGGCGCACGCTGTGGCCGTGGCGCGATTGGGTGCTGCAGGCGTACGAACACAACATGCCCTTCGACCAGTTCGTGGTCGCGCAAGTCGCGGGCGATTTGCTGCCCGAAGCCACGCAAGAGCACAAAGTGGCCAGCGGCTTCCACCGCAACCATGTGATCACGGATGAAGGCGGTGCGATCGATGAGGAGTACCTCGTCGAGTACGCAGCCGATCGCGCCGGCACTACGGCCTCGGTATTCCTTGGTCTGACAATGAACTGTGCGCGTTGTCACGACCACAAGTTCGATCCGATCTCGCAAGATGAGTACTACTCGTTCTACGCCTACTTCAATTCCAACGAAGAGCCTGGACTGTACTCACAACTTCCTGATCCCAAGCGCGCTTTTGAGCCCTTCATGGAAGTGCTCGGCCCTGAACAGGCAGCGCAACGCACACAACTGAAGGCGCGCATCGCAGAAGCCAGCGCGTTGCTCGCGCAAGACGACCCCACGGAAGCCGAGCAGCGCAACGCGTGGTTGCAGCAAGTGCTGGGAAGTTCGCGCTGGGTGGATGTCGCCACGCTGTCAGCAACCGGCACCAACGGCGTCGAGTTGGCCGTGCAAGTAGACGGCTCGGTCTTGGCCCAAGGCGCGAATCCAGCGCGCGCGGACTACCTGATCGAGATGCGCACCGAGGCCACCAACCTGCGCATGGTTGCGATGGAAGTGCTGGCGGATCCCGCGCATGGCAACCGACCCGGCCGTGCCAGCAATGGCAATGCGGTTCTGACCTCCTTCGCAATGGAAGCGGTGTCGGTCGCAGATCCCGCGCGCCGCGAGACAGTCGAGTTCGCATGGGCTTGGGCTGATCACGAGCAAGGCAACGGCGACTATCGCGTCGTCAATGTCTTGGCTGATTCACCCGGTGAAGGCTGGGCTTTGCAAGGCCACGAACGCACGGGCTCACGGATGTTGGTGTTGGTCGCCAAGCAACCGTTCGGCTTTGAAGGCGGGACTCTGCTGCGTACGCGTCTGGAGCAACAGTCGATCTACGACCAACACACGCTGCGTCAGGTGCGCCTGCGCGCAGCGGTGGTGGACGAGGCAGTGATCGCGCGCCTGCCTCTGGCACAAAGCGGCTGGTACATCTGCGGGCCCTTTGACGGCAACCGCGAGACGATGTATGCCACGCGCTATGGTCCCGAAGACGCAGCCCGCATTGACACACGTGCGCGCTTTGACGGCAAGGGCTGGGTGTACCGGCCGGAATTTGCGGATGGTCAAGTAAATGCGACCAGCGACGGGGCCAATGTGGTCTACGCCGCACGGGAGATCTTTGTCACCAGCGAGCGCGTGCTGGACGTTGCTCTGGGCAGCGACGACGGCGTGCAGTTGTACCTCGACGGAAAGTTGGTTCACGAGAATCGCATCGACCGCGGCGCACAACCCAACCAAGATGCCGCCAAACTGACTCTCACACCCGGCCGGCATGTGCTGGCGTTCAAGATCATCAACACCGGTGGTCAAGGCGGCTTCTATTGGCGCTGGTCGCCGCGCAATGACGAGCTGTCAGGTACGCTTGTCGCCGCTTTGCTGCCCGCAGACGCGCGCTGGGCGACGCTGGACAAAGAGATCGCTGATGAGTGGCGCGGCGCCTTCTCTCCCGTTTGGCGCGCACGCAAGGCCACGATTGCTGGCTTGGAAGCGGAACAAGCAGCGCTCGAAGCCAGCGTGCCCAAGACGATGGTGATGCGCGAACGAGCTATGCCGCGCGACACCTACACCTTGACGCGCGGTCGCTATGACATGCCGGACAAGAGCCGTAAGCGCGAGCGCGGCATTCCCGCGGCTTTGGGTTCCTTGCCTGCGAATGCGCCAGCGAACCGCTTGGGTTTGGCCCAGTGGTTGGTTTCGGACTCCAACCCGCTCGTGGCGCGTGTCGCCATGAACCGCTTGTGGGAGCAACTGTTTGCGGTCGGCCTCGTGCGCACCACCGAAGACTTCGGCTTGCAAGGTGAGTACCCGCACCACCCCGAGTTGCTCGATTGGCTGGCTGTCGAGTTCCGCGAGAGTGGTTGGAATGTGCAGCACATGGTGCGGCTGATCGTCAGCTCGCAGGCGTACCAGCGCTCGTCCAACGCATCTGCGGCGCAGCTCCAGCACGATCCGGAGAACCTCAATCTGACATGGTTCCCGCGCAAGCGCTTGCCGGCCGAGGCGATTCGCGACCAAGCGCTGTATGTCGCAGGTCTCTTGGTCGAACAGCAAGGCGGCCCGTCCGTGAAGCCGTACCAACCCGAAGGCTTGTGGCAAGAGGTCGCGATGCCGCCGTCCAACACGCGCGTCTATGAACGCGGCATGGGCGCGGACTTGTGGCGCCGCAGCCTCTACACCTATTGGAAGCGGGCTGCACCGCCGCCGTCGATGCTGACCTTCGATGCACCGACACGCGAGTTCTGCAACATTCGCCGCACCAACACCAACACGCCTCTTCAAGCTTTGGTGCTGTGGAATGATGAGCAATTCGTCGAGGCCGCACGCGTGCTGGCCACGCGCACACTCGACGAGGTCGGCGATGACCGTCAACGCTTGGAGCGCATGTTCCAACGCTGCACGGTGCGCACACCACAGGCCGCCGAAGTAGCCCGACTGCTAACGGCTTTGGAGCACTTCCGCGCTCGCTACCGTGCCGCACCTGAAGACGCTGCAGCGTTGATTCAGATCGGCGAGGCCCCGACTTCCGCGACGCATGCCGCGGAAGAGTTGGCTGCATGGACCATGATCGCCAACAGCTTGTTGAACCTCGACGCCACGATTGTGAGGAGCTGACATGCAACCCCTACATGACGATCTGCACCGCACCGCACACGAGCGTCAATTAGATTTGACGCGGCGGCGCTTGTTCGCACTCGGAGGCAAAACTCTGGCCGCCGGCATCGGGACCGCAGCCTTGGGCAGCTTGCTCGGCCGGCAGGCACTGGCCTCTACGAGCGGACCCGAGCGTCATTGGGCGCCCAAAGCCAAGCGTGTCATCTACCTGCACATGGAAGGCGGGCCTTCGCACCTGGATTTGTGGGACTACAAGCCCGACTTGCGCAAGCGCTACAACCAAGACTTGCCGGAGTCCATCCGCAACGGCCAGCGCTTGACGACGATGACCAGCGGCCAAGCGCGTTTTCCCGTGGCGCCGTCGATGTTCCAGTTCACTCGCTACAAGAACCGCCAAGATGGTGTGTGGATCAGCGAACTAATGCCGCACACAGGTTCGGTGGCTGATGAGTTGTGCTTCTTGCATTCGATGCACACCGACGCCATCAACCACGAGCCCGCGATCACTTTCTGCCAGACGGGCCACCAACAACCCGGCCGTCCGAGTTTGGGTGCATGGACGAGCTATGGCCTGGGCAGTGCGAATGCCAACTTGCCCACCTTCTGTGTGTTGATCACGCAGGGCATCGGCAACATGCAAGCCTTGTCGGCGCGCTTCTGGGGCTCGGGCTTCTTGCCCAGTGAGCACCAAGGTTGTCGCATGCGCAGCTCGGGCGATCCGGTGCTGTACCTCAAGGACCCGGCCGGTGTCTCGCGCAGTGATCGTCGCGCCATGCTCGACTTGGTCAAGGAGTTCAACGCCGAAGAATCGGCCGCTTCGCTCGACAGTGAGACACGCACGCGCATTGCCCAAGCCGAAATGGCCTACCGCATGCAGATGAGCGTGCCCGAGCTGTCCGATCTTTCGGACGAAGACGACGAGACCTTTGCCTTGTACGGCGAAGATGCCCGCACACCCGGCACCTTTGCGGCGAACTGTTTGCTGGCACGGCGCTTATCGGAACGCGGTGTGCGCTTTGTGCAGCTGTACATGCGCGGTTGGGACCAGCACAACAACTTGCCCGGCGAGATGCGCGCCCAATCCAAGGCCGTAGACCAAGCCCAAGCCGCGCTGATCAAGGATCTGCGTCGCCGTGGATTGCTGGATGAGACGATTGTGGTCTGGGGCGGCGAGTTTGGCCGCACCGTCTACAGTCAAGGCGACTTGTCAGAGACCAATTACGGTCGCGATCACCACCCGCGCTGCTTCAGCATGTGGGTCGCTGGCGGTGGCTTCCAACCGGGCATCTCGCTCGGCAAGACAGACGACTATGGCTACAACATCGTCGAGCGTCCGATTGAGGTGCACGACTTGCATGCCACGATGCTGCACCTGTTGGGCTTTGATCACGAGAAGCTCGTGTACCCCTTCCAAGGCCGTGACTACCGCTTGACCGATGTGTCAGGCAAAGTTGTCCAAGAGATCGTCAAGGGAAGTGTGGCGTGAAGTTGACCGTCCTATCGTTGCTGGTGTTGGTTGCGAGCTGCGCGACGCCTAGTGGTGACGCGCCCGCGACAACGGTCGAAATGGCTGCACAAGCGCGCGCCGCGCTGGTGCATGTCGAGCAACCAGATCCCGGCTCACCGCTTTTGCAGGTCGACACCGCTGCCATCGCGGACTCCGTGGACGATGTCAAAGCGCGGTCTCTGCTGGCGCCTTTGGCAAGCCAGATCGTTGATCTTTCGCTAGCGCGCACGCACGTGAGCGCTGCTTCTGCGGATTGGTTGCTGCAATGCCAGTCACTCCGACGCTTGGATGTGCGCGCGTGCACCCGCGTCGACGACGCCTTTGTGCGGGCCATCGTTGCTTTGCCGCAACTGGAAGAGTTGGTCCTCGCGCGTACCGCCACCACCGATGCCAGCATCGATGCGCTGTTGGCCTCGTCATCCCTCAAGCGCGTCTGGATGTGGAAGTGCGCCGTGACGCCCGCAGGTCTCGCGCGCCTCGCTGCACGCGACGGATTGCTCGTGGATGCAGGGCTGCGCCCCAGCGACAGCAGCGCCGAAGTGGAGCCCAAGCCAGAGTTCGTCAACTTGTTGCCCATGCCAGGCGAGCCGGCCTTGGAGGCCGCTCTTGTCCCCATCAATGTGAACTGTCCGGTGACTGGCGCACCCGTGGACGCCAAACGCACACGCACGGTGAACGGTCGTGTGGTGGGCTTCTGTTGCAACAACTGCCCGAAGACTTTCGATGCTGATCCCGCCAAGTACGAGGCGGCCTTGCCAAAGCCGTGACACAGGTTGACTACCGGCCGCTGCTCGAGCGTCACCTAGGCTTGCTGCGCACACACATGCGCGGCCATGCGAATGCCAAGCTCTTGCGTCAAGAACCGGTCAGTGACTTGGTGCAGTCTGTGGTTGTTGAAGTGCTCGCCGATGCCCAAGGCCAGAGCTTCCAGGATGAAGCCGCCTTTCGCCGCTGGCTGTGGCGCGTGGCTACCAACAAGATCCTCGCCAAGAACCGCTATTGGAGTGCGCAACGCCGCGAACGAGGCCGCGTGCGGGAGCTGAATGACGCGGCGCAGGCGGACGACATGGAACTTGCTCCGGCTGCCCAAGCGGAGCGCGCCGAAGACTTGGAACGCTTGTCAAGTGCACTGGACAGCCTTGACGACGAGCTGCGCGAAGTCTTGGTGCTGCGGCGCATCTTCGATGTGCCGCCGGGCGTGGTAGCCCATGAACTGGGGATCGCCGAATCGACCGTGCGTTGGCGCACCGCGCAGGCCTTGGCTCATCTGGCAACACGCTTGCGGGTTGGAACTCCCGACAAAGAACCAGCCTGACCCGCGTGCGGTCGCGGGCCAGGCCAGTAGGGATGCGTAGCAAGAGTCAGTGAGAGGCGGATCAACCGGCTTGCAGGCGGCGGATCAGATCCTCGAGGTCCGTCGTGCGGATCTCTTCTTTCTGGATCGGACGCAGCACGCGGAACTTGCTGCGTTCTTCATCGGAAGCGAACTCCGCAGCGGTGCTCGGGCGCGGACCCGGCTTGGCCGTCGGCAGTTTCATTTCTTGCGCGGTCTCACGCACCACAGCGGCGAGGTTCTCGGGCAAGTTTGCAGGCAGGGCTTCGCGGCGCTCCAGCGCAGCGCGAGCACGCAGGCACACATCCAAGGTGCCGCGCAGGTTCGTTCGAATGCGACCGAGTCGCTCCACATCCGCGCCCGGCCCTTCGATGCTGCGGTCGACCTTCGCCGTCGCCACCTCCAACACCGCGATCAAGCAGTTGAGCTTGCGCATCAGGCGCTCGCGGTATTCGGGTGAGTCGAGGTGTGACTCGCGGAAGGGCTCTTGCTGTTCGTTGCTCATGGGGGATGGTCTCGTGGTGCGGCGTCCTGCGCCAACACCGAAGAGTAGGTGTGGTCGCGGCTTCAGGTCGGCGGCATCCCGCTTAGGAAATGCGGTCAGGGAAAGACTTTCCCACCGGTTGTTTCCAACTGAAGCTGCGCGAAGACCTGCAGCCCACCCGTACGAAAAACTTGACAGCCTCTGGGCGGAAAGAAGTCAGCGAATCGAGCGCAGAAGGTGCAACAAGCCCGCGTCATCCAAGCGGCCGATCACCATCACCTTGTCGTGCGCTCGACCAAAGTCGCACGCCACCCAAGGTCCGGCTCGGTACATCAAGGCGCGATGTGCAAGCTCGCCATGCACGGACAATTGTTCGCGCTCGGCCGGCGGACGCACCGCTTGCAGGAAGAACAACACATCGATGCCGTCGCCATAGACACGGCGCAGCCAACGCGTGCCACCAGCTTCGAAGACTTCGCTGGTGTCCAACTGGTAGCCCTCGGGCACCACTTGCGGTGCCGAAGGCTGCACACCGAGCTGTGTAGCTCCTGCGGCTCCCGCCTGAAGCTCATCCCCTTCAAAGCGCGCCGCGTGCCAGGCCAGCTCGGGCAACACGGGATTCACGGCCAACTCTTCGAAGCTCACGCTCGTGATGCGCTTCCCGTCGGCGTCGTACTCGTCATGACGCAGCACAAGCCCCGTGGGCGGATCGATGACCGCGCGGTACCGCAGCAGTGGTGCCACGCCTTGGCGGCGCACTTCCACGACCACGCCTGTACGCCCGGCGACTTGCTGCTCGCCTACGACGGCCAGCTGCCAGTTCTGCGCGAACAGGCCGAGGTTGCGAATGCGGAAGTCGCGCCAACGATAGAGGAACCCTTCGCGGTTCTTCTGCAAGAGCGCGTGCAGGTCGGCTTGCTCGGTTGTTAGCGCCGGTTCTTGCACCGACAACGGATCCACAAGGAAGCGACCACGACCATCCGCAGCCACGCGTTCCAACTGGATGAGCGTTTGCTCACCGGTCTCGGTCTGCCAGTGGAACTCGGCACGACGAATGCCCATGAGGGGCGTGTTCATGTGCGCCTCGGGCACGAGCGACAAGAAGCTCGGCATGCCCGGTGGCAGACCGCCGTTGATCGCCGCAGGAGTCGCAGACGGTGTGGTCGTGGCGACATCGCCAGCCGGCGCACAGGCACCCGCGAGCGCATGCACCAGCAACAGCGCACCTAGCAGGACACGCTTCACAGCTTGCCTCCTGCGCTGAGGGCGCCGCCCGAAACGGAGTCCAGCAAGCCGCGCGACAACGGATCCAATTCGCGCAGCGAGCGCACGTGCACCAGCTCGATCTCAGGCTGCAGCGCGGGCACCGCTTCGGAGCGCGGCCACACCAGCCACGCCGTCACCATGGCCAACGATGCCACGGCAAAGGCCGCCCAAGCACGCGTGGTCTGTCGTGTTTGCTTGACAGCGCGCGCCGCTTGCCAATCACGCGCAACACGCTGATCCAATTCGGCCGGCGCGCGACGACCGTCACTCTCGCCGCGCTCAAAGCGCGCCGCGCTGGTGTGTGCACCGGCCAACATCTGCGTCATGCGCACATCCAACTCGGACGGGGCTTGCACGCGCGACAGGCTCTGCACATGGTCCAGTGCACGCGTTTGGCGCGCGCCTGCATGGAACGCGGCCACGACGCGGCCGTCCAGCTCGGCCGGCACCTGAGCGCGCGGCATGGCCCGCAACACACGCGCTTGGGCGCTCCAGCGCGCCAACGCGGCGCGACATCCCGCGCACGACAAGGCGTGCGCATGCAGCTCCACCGGCAACGGCACGCCACGTTCCAGCGCAGCCAGCAGGTTGTCCTTCTGGGACTCGCAAGCTTGGGGGCGCGTGCTCATGCGTCCTCTCCCAAACGATGCTTGTCCAAGACAGGAGTCAGTTCCGACTCCAGCGCGTCATGCGCCCTGGACAGACGCGACTTGACCGTACCCAGCGAAATGCCGAGCGTCTCGCTGATCTCTTCGTAACTCAGGTCTTCGACGTAGCGCAGCACCGTGATGGCGCGCATCTTCGGGCTCAGGCGATCGATCGCGCGCTGGACTTCGTCTTCCAACTCGTTGCGCGTGGCGTATTGGGTCGGTGTCTCCTCGCGACCGTCGTGCAACTCGCGCGGGCGGCCCTGCTCGTCTTCCAAGTCATAGGCAGCGGTACGGCGCGTGCCCGCACGGCGCTTTTGGTCGATGGCGGCGTTCACCGCAATGCGATAGACCCACGAGCTGAACTTGCTCTCGAAACGGAACTCGACAATCTTGCGGAACAGGATGCCGAAGGTCTCCTGCGAGGAGTCCAGCGCATCGGCCGCGTTGCCCGTGATGCGGAAGCAGACGTTGTAGACACGGTCCTTGTAGGTGTCGTACAGCTCGCGGAATGCACCCTCCAAACCGTCGGGAGCGACAGCTTGGCACGCCTCTACCAGCAGGCGATCCGGGTCATCTTTTAGGGGAGACACGCTGAAACAGAGGACGCTGCAAAGGCAGCAACGGTTCCTTACAGGATCCAATTCTCGCCGAAAATCGGGCCTACGGGGAGTCAGCCGCCGATCAAAACCAGCGGATCCAATTCCTGCGTGGTGCTGCCCACTGCTTGCGAGCAGTTGGGCGGGCACATGGAGTTGAAGCCCTCGACGCAGTCGGCAGCGATAACTTCCAAGCTGATGTAGGGCCCGCTCGTACCCACCACTTGGGTACGGCGTAGGCAAGTTTCGTTCGGAATCCAGCCCATGGCACCCGAACCACCACCGTTCAGCGGCAGGGGCGTGTAGATGCTGGCGGCGCCTGTTTGCGATTGCGCCTGCAAGGCCGTGGCCGGGAAGGCAAAGCTCGGATCCAACGGATCGGGTCGCACCCAACACACCGAGCCATTGACCATCGCCAAGCGAGCCACTGTGGCGGCTTGCACCGTGGTGCCGCCCGGTTGGCTGGCGGTCGCCCACAGGCTAAAGCGCGGGTACGCCTGCATCAGGCTCGGCGGCACCCACAGATCGAGGATGGCCGTCATGCCGCCGGCCTGATTGGGCACATAGCGCACGGTGGTGCGACCGCCGAAGGCCGACATCGGCAGTACGCCCATTTGGCCACCGGCTTGCCAGCCAAGCGTCAGGTTCTTGCGGCGCGGCTGGCCGTCGGCCGAATACAAGGCGAAGACGACGTGGACGCGGCTGCCTTCAGAGTAGACCGAAGAGCCCAGCTTGAGCGTGTCGTTGGTCAAGGGCGTCGCCGCCGCCAACCAAGGCGCGGACAAACGGGCCAATTCCTCGCCGTCTTTGTAGCCGTCACCGTCGGTGTCAGGATTCGAAGGCGAGGTACCCAACACGGTCTCTTGGAACGCGTGCAAGCCGTCGCCGTCGAGATCCAGATCGAGATTCACCGAGGCCTCCACGCGCGCCTCGTCCGTGAAGTACGGACGCGCCACTGTCCAAGCCGCGGCGAGGGCGATGCAAGCGGGCACCAGGGCCAAGGGAAGGCGGGAGCTCATCTGCGTGATTGCTAATCCGATCCTAAGACCAACCCTCGAAACCCGTCAAGGTAACTGGAATTCGAAATGTTCCTGTTTGGACGAATTCGATGCTCGTGGAATCGGCGCGCGCGCAAGTGCGCTGCTGTCGCTATCATGCGCCACCCACGGGCACCCGTAGCTCAGCTGGATAGAGCGGAAGCCTCCGAAGCTTCAGGCCAGAGGTTCGAATCCTCTCGGGTGTACCAACCTCTCTGCGTTTCCAGCTATGACTGCCCCCTCCTTTCGTTTAGACGGGCGCGTTGCGCTTGTGACGGGATCGTCCAAAGGCTTGGGCAAGGCGATGGCGATGGCGCTGGGCGCCGCGGGGGCCAAGGTCGCGCTGAATTACCGGCACAACCAAACTGCGGCAGAAGCGACCTTCGCCGAGTTCCGCGCGGCCGGCTATCAAGGCGCTGTGTACCGCGCGAGCGCCGTGGATGAGGCGGAAGTGCGGGCTCTGACCAGCGACATCGAACGCGATTTGGGCCCGATCGACATTGTTGTCGTCAACGCGACGCCCGACCAGCCGTTGAAGCCCATCGAGGAGTACGACTGGGAGTTCTACCAGTCGATGTTGGATTACTTTGTGAAGAGCCCCTTCCTCCTGACGCGGGCGGTGCTGCCGGGAATGAAGGCGCGCCGGCATGGGCGCATCCTGAACATCGGGTCGGAAGTGCTCGCCCGTGGAGTTGCGCCGTTTTCCGCCTATGTCGCCGCCAAAGGGGCGCAAAACGGCTGGACACGCTCCATGGCGCGCGAGTTAGGCCCATGGGGTATCACCGTCAACATGATCTCTCCGGGTTGGATTCCGGTGGAACGGCACCAAAACGACCCTCAAGACATGAAGGACGCCTATCTGGCGGGCATTCCTTTGGGACATTGGGGCCTGCCCGAAGATGTGGGTGGCGCGGCCGTGTACCTGGCTTCGGATGCGGCCAAGTTCGTCACCGGGGTAGACCTGCATGTCAACGGCGGCGTGACGGTCGGGTAGGTGAACTCCATGATCCAGATGGGCCGTGTGTGGAGTGTGCTGGTGCTGCTGGCGGCTTTGACGGCCTGCGCCGGTCCCGCCCCCGCCAAACGGGTAGTCTACGCCAGTCTGGGGGCGGAACCTACGCTGCTGGAGTGTCAGGCCGCCGTCACAGCCGCTCTAGAAGCTGGCGGATATGAACTAGGTAGGAACTTAGACCTAAAAAGGGTGGTCGTTGACTCCCCAGCCGAGGCCGCCGCAGCCATCACGCGCATCGCTGCTGCAAGACCGGATCTGGTCATCACCTTCACCAGTACGATGCTGCATGCGGCGTCCGTGGGGCTGCGTTACGGGCAAGCGGTAGGTGTGTATTGCTATGACCCGGTGGCCGCCGGTGCGGGCAAGGCCCTGGATGATCACCTGCCTTGGGTGACGGCTGTGGGTACCCCACCGCCGCTGGTCGCTGTGGCCAGCTTGCTGCGCGGGCTCGAGCCGCGCCCCACCAAAGTAGGCGTGGTCTACAACCCGCGCGAACCCGGTCCCAAGTCCCAAGTCGCCCAAATGCGCCTGTTGCTTGCGGGTCCACGGCTGCAACAACCGGAGGTGGAACTGGTGACCGTAGAGATCGACCAGCCCCAAGATTCGGTGCCTGCGGTAGCGCAGCTCCTCGCCAAGGGAGTTGGGGCTGTGTGGAAAGTCGGCGATGCCACCGTAGTGCGTGTTGCCGAAGACTATTGCCGTGCTGTGTCGGCAGCCGGCCTGCCCCTGATCGGCGACCACGAGTCCCAACTGGCTTGGGGAGCACTAGCCACGGCAAGCATCGACTTTAAGGCAGCTGGGCGCGAAGCCGGGCGCATCGCGGCGCTGGTGTTGGACGGCCAGACGGTGGATTGCATCCCCATGCAACGACTCGATGCATGGACCATCGAGGTCAACCCTGCGCGCGCGCAAGAACTTGGCGTAGGCTTCGCACCTCCACAGGCGAACAATCCGTGAAGCCCGAACTGCAACTCGACGAACGCGTCCCCGCTTGTGCTGTGGTGCGCTTGCATGGACACATGGTCGCGGGCTCGGTTGACAACCTGGCCGAACGCATCGAAGCGCGGCGCACCCCGGAATGGCGCAGCTTGGTTGTCGACTTGGCCGGCGTGGATGCGCTCAGCAGCTCAGGGATTCGCGTCTTGCTGAAGCTCGAACAATGGACGCGCCGTTGCGGACTATGGTTCGAGGTGCGCAACCCCTCACCCGAAGCGGCGCGCATCTGCAAGCTCACGGGCCTGACCTCCTTGCTTGAGGAAGTGAGCCGCGAAGTCGGGCGGCCTTTCGAATTGACGTTTCCAGCCGAGCGCGACGTGGTTGTGGCCCAGTTGGACGAACTGGAGGCGGAACTGCAGCAACGCCACTGCGCGGAGGATGTCGTGCTGCGTGTGCGCTTGGTGTTGGAAGAGTTGCTGCTGAATGTCGCCACACACGCAAAACCGCCTTCTGGCCGCGTCGAGGTGCGCTTGGCAGAGATGGGTCCACTCACCGTGGTGCGCATCGTCGATGATGGCTCCGCCTTTGACCCCTTCAGTGTGACATTGGAAGAGCATTCCGATGATCTGGCCTTGCGCCGTATCGGAGGCTTAGGACTGCCGTTGGTGCGGCAGAGCATCGACTGGGCCCGCTACCAGCGCAGCCATGATCGCAACATCGTGGAGGCGGGCTTCCGCTCGGCCCCGTGATGCGCGACCTACGCAAGCTGGTGTTGGGCCTGACGGCGATCGCTCTGGCGGCGCTGATTCTGCTGTGGGGCGATTGGGACAACCGCTATCGCGTGCGCGGCGCCCGCGCCAACGCAAGCACGACCGCGTCGACGCCAACGACGGCGCAAGTACAGGCCAAGCGCATCGGCCTAGCCTACTTTGGTCCGGAGCAGACGGTCGACGAGTGCATGCAAGGCCTGTTAAGTACACTTGACAAGTCGGGTTTGCGCGAAGGAACGAATCTGTTGGTGCGGCGCGTGCATGCCCAAGGCGAGATCGTGAACATCGCGCCCATGCTGCAAGCCTTGGATGCCGAAGGCTTGGATGCCATCGTCACCATGTCGACACCGGTGTTGTCTGCGGCGTGTGGCATCGTCAAGCGCACACCGATCGTGCTGACCTATTGCTTTGACCCGCTCGCCGCCGGCGCAGGCAAGAGTTTGGACGATCACTTGCCCACCGTGACCGGTGTGGGTTCGTTCCCGCCGCTCGAACGCATGATCGAGTTGGTGCGCGACTTGCAGCCGCGACCGACGCGCGTGGGTGTGATCTACAACGCATCCGAAGCCAACTCCAGCCGGCGCGTCGCCCAAGCGCGCACGTTGTTCGCAGGCATCGGTGTCGAGCTAGAGTCCACGACGATCGCCAGCAGCAGTGAAGTTCTCATGGCGGCGCAAGCACTGACGGCGCGCGGTGTCGATGCGTTCTGGGCTGTGGGCGACAACACCGCGGTGCAAGCCATTGACGCCATCATGAAGACTGCGCGCGATGCACGCGTGCCGGTGGTGGCCGACGACCCTACGCATGTGGATCGCGGCGCCATCGCCGGGGTCGGCGTAGCGTTCCACGAGGTCGGTGTGCGCACGGCTCCCATCCTGTTGCGTGTGCTCAACGGTGAAAGTCCGGCAAACATCCCTATCCAACAACTGACCGTGTTGGATGTGGCTGTGGATCCAATGCAGGCGCGTCAGTTGGGCGTGACCTTGCCCGAGTCGATCTTGCGCGAAGCGAACCGCGGACCGTTTGTGCGCACCGCGCGCCCTGCGCGTTTGCAGCGTATTGACCTGTTGAGCTTCGTCGAATCCGACCCGTTGCGCATGGCGATCCAAGGTCTGCACGAAGGCTTCGCGGAAGACGGCTGGATCGTGGGTACCGACTACGAGCTGCGCCCCAAGAGCGCACAAGGTGACATCAGCATGTTGCCGAACTTGGTGGATGCGTGCAGTCAAGGCGATGCGGACTTGGTGCTGACGTTGACTACGCCGCCTACACAAGCTGCGTTACGACGCTTGCGCAACAAGCGCATGGTGTATGGATTGGTGGCCAATGGTGTGTTGGCCGGTGCAGGCAGCAGTGCCACGGACCATCTGCCCTTTGCCACGGGTGTGGATGTGCCGGCGCCTATTCGCATGGGTGTGGAGGCTTTGGTGCAGTGCCTGCCGCGCGCCCGACGCCTAGGCACGCTCTATGTGCCGGGCGAGGTGAACTCGGTTTACTACAAGACGCAACTGGAAGAGGCGTGCAAGGAACGCGGACTGGAGTTGGTGGCGGTGGGTATCAACTCGGCCGCAGAGATCGCCGACGCTGCGTTGGCTCTGAGTGGACGCAACATCGATGCTGTGGCGCAGATCATCGACAACGCCAGTGCGGCTGGCTTCGCCACCGTTGCGGCTGCGGCAGAGCGCGCGGGCCTGCCCACCATGGGGTGGTCATCGGATCAGATCAACAAAGGTGCGTTCTTGACCGTCGCCACCGACTTCACACGCAATGGAGCAGACACCGCACGCGTTGCTGCGCGCGTGTTACAGGGTGCAGACCCCGCTACGATCTCCTTGGGTCGCACAACTGATGTGCGTGTGCAGATCAACTTGCAAACGGCGCGCAAGTTAGGCGTCAGCGTGCCTGCAGAAGTTCTCAAGCAAGCGCAGGTCGTCATTGGGGCCGACGCGCCTAAGGAGCAACCTCGCTGATGGACATTCAGGTGCAGCCGGAAGGATCGGCCATGCGCTTGCTGTTGCGCGGGCGTCTGGATGCCACATGGGCTGATCCGCTGGTCGAAGCGGTGGCGCTGCAAGTGCGCGCAGGCCAACACGCCATTGTGCTCGACATGGCTGGGGTGGACTTCTTGAGTTCGGCGGGCATTCGGGGCTTGGTGCGCAGCCAGCGAATGCTCGTGGCTGTGCGTGGCTCGTTGAGCTTGGCTTCTCCGACGAGTGCGATCCGCGCCACACTGAAGACCGCGGGCTTGTTGTCGTTGGTGCGCAGCGAGACGCCTATGGAAGCACCGCGCGCCATGCAAAGTGTGCACCACGAGGGTGCCACGGCTCGTTGGTCCGGCGAGTGGGATGCGACCGGGCGCAGCGCACTGCTCGAAGTGCTCGGTCAACCGGAGGCAGTCGAAGCCCACGTGCGCGTTTCCTGCGCGCAGGATGAGCTGTGTGTGGGCATCGGTGCACTTGGTGAGGATCTCGCCGCAGCAGGCCCGCGCGCAGGTGAGTTCTTGGCTGCCGCGGGCTTGGCAGCCAGCTTGCCTACCGATGGTGCACGCGTACCTGACTATGTGTGGGCCACGGCAGGCAATGAGGCGACCTTCGCCTTGTTGCATGGATTGCGCAACCACGGCGCAGCTCTGCAGCCGTTGCGCTTCGAAGCCCGCGCAGACGCTGTTACATCTTTGACAGAGTGGCTGTCCACCTTGCTTGACATCGCCGGGACCGCCTGTGCGAGCTTCGCCGCTTTGGTGGAAGCACACGAATGCATCGGAGTTTGTCGCCTCGCGCCGCCCGCGCGCTCTGAGGGCTTCACTTGGCCACAGGTGCGCAATGAGCTGGCCTTCACCACGGAACGCAGCGCCGAACGCCGCACAGCTTTGTTGGTGGGCTTTGTAGCGCGACCGGACGCGACACTTCCTCCAGAGTTACAGGAGCAACTAAGGCCGCATGGCGCGACGCTTGCGCATGTGCATGCCTTGCTGTTCCCCTATCGCCCTCTGCCGCGTCAGCACAGCTCGCTGCGTGCCGCGCTGGAGGAACAACTCAACGCTGCTCAACCGCAATCTCTGCTGCATCTCGTGGCGGATGACCGTGGCCCAGAGGGTGTAGGCGAGACCGAGTTGCTGCGCGGAACCGTGTGGCTCGCACGCAGCGAGGTGCGCACATGACCTTGCTCATCGGTGCGTTAACGATCGGCTTTGCTCTCGCACTGCTGGCACTTGGCGTGTACATCGCCTTCCGCGTGCTGGACTTTCCGGACATCACGCCGGATGGCTCGATCACCATGGGAGCCGCCGTCTCCGCGCAGCTGGTGGTGATGGGCTGGAATCCCTTGCTCGCCACAGCAGCTGGGTTCTTAGCCGGATGCGTGGCGGGGGCTGTGACCGGCTTGCTGCACACGCGCTTGGCCATCAACGGTTTGTTGAGCGGCATCTTGGTCATGACCGCGTTGTACTCGATCAACCTGCACATGATGGGCAAGAGCAACATCCCGCTCTTGGGTGTGCGCGGTGTGCCCGAGCAACTCGCGGATTGGTTCGCGCCGGTCTATGGCACAGGAGATGTCGAGCTGTGGGGCTGGTCTGTACCGGCCCGCGATCTCTCCGTGTTGTCAGGTTTGTTTGTCGTCGCTGCCGGAGCCACCGCTGTGCTGTTGTGGTTCTTGCGCACACGGCGCGGTACAGCCTTGCGCGCTTGTGGCAACAACGCGGCCATGATGCGCGCGTTGGGTGTCAATGTGGACTCGCAGATCATCCTCGGCCTCGCTCTAGCCAACGGCTTGGCTGCGACCGCGGGCGCATTGCTGGCCCAGTACCAGGGCTTTGCCGATGTGCAGATGGGCATCGGCATGGTCGTGTGGGGCTTGGCCAGCGTGATCATCGGCGAGGCCCTCGTCGGTAGCGCGGGTCTCGGTGTGTTGTTGATCGGCGCTGTCATGGGCTCGGTGCTCTTCCGCCTGTTGGTGGCGATGGCCCTGCGCTGGGGCTTGAACCCCAACGATCTCAAGCTGGTCACGGCGGCGTTTGTGCTGTTGGCCTTGGTGGCGCCGCGCTGGTTGCGCAACTGGCGACGCTCGTCCGAACAACGCTCTTCGTCCAAACCAGGAGGTGCGTGATGCTGGTGCTGCGCAAGGTGCGCAAGACCTTCCACGCGGGCGCACCTACCGAGGTCCGGGCCTTGGATGGCGTGTCGCTGTCTGTGGCCGATGCCGAGTTCGTGACGGTGATTGGCAGCAATGGTTCGGGCAAATCCACCCTGTTGAGTGCGATTGCGGGAGCCTTTCGTTGTGACGAAGGCTCGATTGAGATCGGTGGCGCCGATGCCACGCATTGGCCCGAACACCAGCGCGCTGCTCTCGTCGGTCGCGTGTTCCAGAATCCGCTCGGTGGCACCGCACCGGAGATGACGATCGCTGAGAACTTTGCCTTGGCCTCGCGCCGTGGCCTGGCACGTGGACTGGCTCCAGCGTTGACGAAGACTCTGCGTGTCGAGATCGCCGAACGCGTAGCCCAATTGCGCATGGGACTGGAGACGCGCCTCGATACACCGATTGGCACCTTATCGGGAGGACAACGACAAGCGTTGACCTTGCTGATGGCCACTTGGCTGCGTCCGAAGGTGCTGCTGTTGGACGAACACACGGCTGCGTTGGATCCCAAGAGCGCGGACCAGATTGCGCGCTTGACGGCCGAGATCGTCCAGCGTGAGAAGCTCTGTGCGCTGATGGTGACGCACTCGATGCAGCAAGCCACGCAGATGGGCACGCGCATCGTGATGATGCATCGTGGTCAAGTGGCTTGGGATGTCAGCGGTGGCGAGCGCAAGCATGTGCGACCGGACGATCTCTTGGCGCGCTTTGAAGCGCTCAGGCGCCGTGATCAACTCGACGAAGGAACGACCGCAATGCTGAGGCGCATGTATGTCTGATCTACACGACAGTCAGTCCTTACGCCGGCGCGTCATTGCCTGGTTCGTGCTGGTGATCGGCTTAGTGTCGACAGCAGCCGGTATCGGTTGGTGGCGTGTGTACGAGGCTATGCACAGTCGCGCGACCAGCGAAGCACAACGCGCGGTAGACCTCGTGCGGACGCAACTGGAGAGCGCCGACACGGTGTATGCCAGCATGACGCGCGCCTGCGTCAGCGTCCTCGAGGCCGAAGCCCTAGCTCTGGGTGTGCCCTCGTTAGGCGCACAGGTCACGCTCACGAACCGCAGCGTGCCCGAGTTGCGCTTTGGTACCGAGGTGATCAACGAACGCTACGAGCTGGTGGACAAAGTGGTGGCGCGCCTCGGTGGGACAGCGACCTTCTTCGTCAAGTCCGGGGATGAGTTCGTGCGCGTGAGCACCAATGTGAAGAAGGCGGATGGAACGCGTGCAATTGGCACCATCCTCGATCCGCAAGGTCCAGCGATCGCTGAAGTGCGCAAAGGGCTCCCCTTCACGGGCTTGGTGCTGATTCTGGGGCGCTCGTACTACACGCACTACAAGCCGATTCAGGACGCGCAAGGCAGCACCATCGGCGTGTACTACGCCGGCTATCCGATCGAGACGCTGGATCAACTGGCGCGCGCCTTGCGCGATGTGCGTGTGCTCGAACATGGCTATGTGGCGCTATGCAACGCCAACAGCGAGGTGCTGTACCACTCGTCCAATCTGGATGACAACACGCGGCAGGCCTTGCCTGTCGAACTGCGCAAAGACCACGGTGCGCTGTTCAGCATGGGTGAACACGAGGTGCAGGTGGTGCCCTATGCAGCGTGGCAGTTCCGCATCGTCACGAGCCTCTACCGGCCGGACTTGCGTGCACGCACCTTCTTGTTGGTGCGTGAATCCCTCGGCATCTTGCTGGTGGTTTTGTTGGTGGTGCTCGTCGTGTCGTGGAAGCTCGCGGGGCGACTGGCCGATGCCTTAGAGCTGGCACGCCGCAGTCGCGCTCTGGCAGAAGAAGCACGCGCACAAGCAGATGACGCACGTTTGAGGGCGGAAGAAGCACGGGTGGTGGCCGAGCAAGCCAGCCGCACGAAGAGTGCTTTCTTGGCCAACATGAGCCACGAGTTGCGCACACCGATGAACGCCATCATCGGCTACAGCGAGATGCTGGATGAAGAGCTTGAGGAGATGGAGCCTGACGAAGCCCGCGCCGACCTCAAGAAGATCCACGCAGCTGGCAAGCACCTGTTGTCGTTGATCAACGATGTGCTCGATCTGTCGAAGATCGAAGCCGGGCGCATGACCCTGTACCTCGAAGAGTTCGAGGTCAGCCAGTTGGTCGAAGACGTGCTCGCCACGATCCAACCGTTGATCGCCAAGAACGGCAACCGTTTGGAAGTGCGCGGCTTGCAAGGTTCCGGGCGCATGCGCGCGGACTTGACGAAGACGCGC
>Ga0255088_1000376_pt1 | contig 20850 bp, 42 predicted proteins | sample Colum_Miss_RepB__2_FD_188587 | JGI IMG/M metagenome (GOLD analysis project Ga0255088, IMG submission 188587) | Freshwater microbial communities from Columbia River, Oregon, United States - Colum_Miss_RepB_8d | ecosystem: Environmental > Aquatic > Freshwater > River | place: USA: Oregon...
CTTCGCAACACGTGTTACAGATTTCTTAGTAGGATTGAACGAACCTTGATACCACTTGGTCTTACTGTCCAACACTGCGCCTTTCTTTGCCTTTTCACGTGGAACAATCGTATCAAAGCAAGTCTTGCCCATCCAGTCACTTACCCAATTAGATGGACTCAGAGAATAACGTTCCAGCTTATTACAAACCTTGACTTGGCAAGTACCACCGGCATGGGCGGCTGTGGCAAGGGAAACCGCTGCAATCAGGATCAATTGAGACTTCTTCATGGTTATTCCTCGATTTCATTGATACGCATTATAACAGGAGTTTCGCCCATGCTCAAGTCATAGTCTGTATTTGTTTGTAACTGAAAATCTGGATGGCCCGCCGAAACATTTTCAACTATCATTTCATATGGATATGGGTATGCCCAATGAAAAGCAAAAATTATCGCTTCTTTCAATGTAGAAAAAGTATCCACATTCCAATCACCGATATTATATTCGGCGCATGGTTTTCCATCTTGGTTTACTTGATATTTCATTTACCAACACTCATAATCAGTAATATCAATAACTTCACCATCAGGGCAAACAACAGTAATATATTCGCCTATTCCGGTAGGAACACTATTAATAATAAGTTTTTGATTGGGATACAATTTTGCGATAGAAGCAAAGTTTTCCGCTTCAACGGAATTGAGGGATATTTGAGACATATTATTAGCTATGTGGTGGGAAATGGTGCCTCCGGCTGGACTTGAACCAGCGACCCACCGATTATGAGTCGGTTGCTCTAACCACCTGAGCTACAGAGGCATCAGCGTCTAAATAATGATAGTTGCGCTACTTCTATCACGACAGAATGTAATGTGCGAGTCATCTGTCATCGGTGTACCTATTTCTAGGCTGAACACAATACTATCTTATAGATTAACATGCTTTTAGGCACGTTAACTTGCTTTTAACACTATAAAATAATACCACCGTCGTTTTGGTGCCTCTGGTGGGATTTGAACCCACGACATGAAGATTTAGAGTCTCCAGCTCTGCCAACTGAGCTACAGAAGCATTGGCATATTGCCTATAATGGGTGCCAGATCATTATAGCGGTATTGAATCAGTAGGGTATCCGATCAACCATTCAACGTTTGTTAACCCTAGCATTGCTGCCGTTGCCAGATCATTTTACCAATTTCGCATTTGTCTGTCAACATCTTTGTTTGTTATTTCGTGTAACCTCATGCCGCCTTACGGAAATGCGAATCAGGGCATTGGCCTTCTTCAAGGTCGTTGCCCTGTTCTTCCTCATCGCTAAGGAAATATTCATCCAACAATTCACGCAAATTACCCTGCAACTGGCCCTGACGGACACGGTTGGTATGAGCGCCTGCACCCTTGTTGAAAGTACGCATATGTTTTGCCACAAAGTTGCGTTCCATTTCTACAGCCCTCTAAGTTAGTGAAAGCATTATATTTAGAAATGAAAGCAAAGTCAAGAAAAATTTAAAACTTTCTTGTCAATAACCAGTTGGGCAGCTATTTGGATCGAATGTGAATTGATAATGAGAATCATACACAACATTCCAGCCAGCTTTGCGATAAACCACTTCAAAATACAACCATTCATTCTTCAACTCAATGCTTGGGTATTTTTCTTTAAACTTCTGTTTAATCTCATCAACAAGGATTGCAATTCCTTGATATTGTGAGTTTGGGTTTATTCTTGAAACAATCAGATCATTAACAACATCAATCATTTCATCAGGAATAGAAATGATACGTTGCTTCATAGCTTCTGCCGGGGTAATTGCTTTCATATCAAATATCCGCTTCTGCACAATCATATGGAATGTCCAATGTCTCTAATGTACATTCATCAGGCACGTTCAAAACAGTGTAATGGAATCCTTCGGAATCAATCCCGGTTCCCCATTCATATTCTTCTTCGGTTAATTCAAAATTATCGCTCTTGCGTTGTTGTTCATCAATCCACGCTTGGTTAAATGTAAAACGTGTAGAATATGAACCGTCTCCATTATTCCTACACATCACAAAAAGTTTTTTCATATATTGCCTTTAATTATAATCAATCATCCTTCTCAAAAGGATCACGGGGTAGTGTTTCTTCTTCGATATTTTCACCGTAGTAGTCGGCATATGCAACATCGAAATTATCAGTTTCAACAACCCAAACCACATCAGCACCGGGATGGGCAACATCACATGTTGCAGCGGCGGCATCATCACAAAATGACTTTACCAACATAGCAGAAGGAACATTAACACCGGCAGGGCAATTTGCGGCATGATACAACACAACGAAGTTGGTCAGATTGTTTTTCATGTCAGTCACCGTGCGGATGTTTGTCGTCTTGATGGGTTCATTATACCAAGCAGAAATAAACCTGTCAATAAATATTGAAAATAAAAGGAAAAAATAATGATTTTCAAATACTTTTTACTAGAAAGCCTTTATGAAACTATTGATTATGAAGGAAATCATAAAATAGCACAAAAGAATGCGACACTACCTGTTGAAAAAGGTGGGTTAGGACTTCATCCAAAAAATACCGCAATGGAAAGAGCAAAGGCAATGGGGTTTACCATTCCGGCTTATCATTTCTCACGTCATGGTGTGGATACTGATACTTTGGATTCTAGTAAGTTTGCAATATCACCATTTGACGCAGTAGGCACACATTTCGGAGATGCACAGACAGCGCATGACCGCTTCACAAGAACTGTTGGTAATTACGACACACCTAGACCATCAAACACATATCCCGTCTTGATAAAAGATAAACCATATTTGAATAAGCATAATAAAGAATGGGACGAGGATGATTTGAATTTTCATTTAAGAGATTTAGGTGGTTATAATGATAATAAAACACCATATAATAGAGATTCCGCATTAAAATTACGTGAAAAAGTTTTCAAAAATGCAGATCATATACCATATGTCAATGATGTAGAAGGAAAGGGGAAAGTTAGTTATATTGCACCTCCAAAAAGTGTAAGATCAATATTTGCGGCGTTTGACCCAATGAAAAAAGATTCTGAAAATATGTTGGATTGAATTATGTTTAAAAATATATTGGTAGAAAAATTATTGGAAAATTATTCGGATGCCCATAAATTAGCCCAAAGAAATGCTGCGTTGCCTATCGAAAAGGGAGGACTAGGCTTGCACCCAGAAAACACCGCACACGATAGGGCGAAGGCTATGGGGTATCACACCAAACTGTATCGTGGTACACCATACCCGGAAGATTCATCATTAAAGGTTAGGCGTGTTGACAATGGCGAATATGGTATATTTGCGTCAAGTTCACCACATGTTGCAAGCAAATATGCAATGGCTACGGGGAGACATAATGTAAGGGATTCAAAAACATTTTCTCCAAAAGTTATTCCTATAATGGCAAAAATAGAAAACCCAATTGAAACAGATTATAACGGGAAAGATAAAAAAGGAAACGAATTGTCTAACATGCTACATCATGTCAAATATGATGATATAAATGGTGAATATAGCCACGATGCCGTCATAGCTAAAAACTTAGTGGATGACCCACATAATAATGAATATGGTGTTTCTAGTGACATATATTCACTATTAAAACCAAAAAACATTAGGTCAATTCATGCGGCATTTGACCCAATGAAAAAGGATTCGGATGATATTTTGAGTTAATATCATCCGAAATCATCACAACATATTTTCCAAAACATTATCTGGAAGTGTCAACACCGTACCAGACGAATAGTAAACCGTCAATTCATTGGGACGGGAAACCCCAAGAGAACGAACACGGCCAAATGCACCGATTGCGGCAGGTGTTCTTCCGGTTGCCATCATAATGATGATCGTATTCCGTTTGTTCAACGGGCATGGGGCACCAGTCAGCGCAATATTACCAGACGAAATATTGAAGTAAGGCGTTTCAATAGCTTCTCCAATCATAACGGATGACTCAAACACCAAAAAATTTTGGTGTTCACCACACAAAAAATTTTCTTTCTTGTACGTCATGATATTGAAAATCTTGGCGTTAGCCTTCACGGAAATCTTGATTCCGGGATAAACCTCCTTGAGCTTGTTGATAACATCTTCGGCGGTCATTTTGAAATTAACAGCAAGAGAAAGGCGCATGTACATGGATATCTCCGGGTAATTGTCTTGATGTGTTCATTCTAACACAATCAAAAATAAATGAAAGTGTTATTATGTGATCAAATGTTAATAGCTCAGGACATCTTCATCCGTCATGTCAATTGCCGGAAGAAAATCTTTCCATTCCTGATACTTTGTAATCACCCAATCGGACACATGATCTTGGCCGGGATTGCGAGTCTCTTGTGTGAATGGATAGCAATAGGATGCAAGATAGATAGCAACCCCATGCGGGAATGATATGCCAGCCTTTTCCCACTTATCCTTGTACCCATAACACTTATCACCATGCGCCCCGGAAATTCCTTCCCATTCACACTTGAGCAAACCGATCTTTCGGAAAAATGATTCCAGATGTTTGTCAAGCCATTTGTAATGGTTGATTCGCTTTTGTGGCTTTTTCATTCACTCGCCCTCATACAAGAAAACACGACGACACTCCACATAGCTGTCATCCTCATAGAAGGTAAACGCCGGGATGTGAAGTATTGGATGGTCAATGATACCCTTGACGGTATTCACCTTGCTGCCGCTCTTAAACGGCTTCGGCTGGGATTGGTTGTTTTGGCCACTGGTCTTGCGAACTTTACGGCCAATCAGGCTTTCGTAGGTCATATTCCACCCTATCTGTTGGTTGATGTGACTATTATAACACGCTATTAGATCAATTCCAATAGAGTTTACAGAAAGATACAAAACGGTTGTAAATGCGTTTGTACCATGTGCGGCGGTCGATTTCGTTGATGTGTGTCTTGAACAACATCACACTATCCGAAAACTTGCGATAGTTTTGAGCGGGAATCGTCAGCCAGACACGAACACGATTCTTCGTATAAACCGGATTGCTGACATAACGTCCACCATAATGAACCATCACAGCATGATAGTTCTGCAAATGGCCATTATCAACCCATTCTATGATTTCAACCACTTCATCTGACATAACTACTCCGAAATCATCAATTCATAATACTCATAAGCCATGTCCATATATCCCATGACCATTGGATGATTCACATTATACAGAGAGCCATCCTTGTTGTAAAGGTAAAAAAGACATTCCATTGCATATTGATATACGCCTGATTATCTCATACATCTTCAACCCACGACGCCAATTCAATATTGACATTCAGAAAATGCAGATAGTCGCTATCAGCCGCCAAAGACGAAAAAATCCACGTCATCGGATTTGTCACACAATCTGGGTATTTCACCCACTTGTCAAAAAAGCCCTCAAGGACGATCTTGCGGACTTCTATCTGATTACGAACTAAACGGTGGTTCATGCATTACCCCACTTGAAATTGGCTGGAAACTCGTCCTTTGACTTATATCGCACCTTGTCGATATAGTAGCGAACCATGTATTCTGTCATATCACGTTCAACCCACTTATCGTTATTCAACATTCTCGTCATGTACTGTCCGAGGCTTCGCTCCTTCAACAGATACTGGAAAGCATCTTGCGTGGTCGTGGTGATTCCACAACGCTGACAAACATCACCAAGAATACTCACCAAAGCCGCATGATACGAAATCTTGCTTTGCTCCCCATTGTAAAAGAAGCGGCGATACAAAGAGGAAATACGCTTTTCAGGGTCTTTCGACTTACAAGCACGGATGAACAGGGTGTCGAGGTTGCTGGACATGTGATTAACTCTCAAAGTTGATGTGACCATTATACACCAAAAATAGTCTAAGTCAACAATTAATTCTAAAGGTTTACAATAAAAAAATCTTGTTCTTTTGAACTTTTCCTGTATAATAACCATATCAAAAGCGGAGAATGATTCATGCAAAAGCCACAATATTTTCAAGGTGCTACAGGCAAACGTGGTGATGCTGTTATGACTTACCGCACAATTAGTGTCTGGAAAGAACCGGGTAATGAAAGTGAAACATCCTATGATTGTATTGCATATGCAATGACCAAAACGGTATTGTGTGATATGATCAATATGAGCAATCGTAGAGGCGCACTAAAATCGTCAAAAAATCCATATCAATTCTGGCGTTATGAAATTATTTCTCTTGATAACGTCAAGTAGAAATGATATAATTCCACAATCATCTTGAGGGCAACGACATGTGTCAAGAAAACTTTCTCACCATCCACAAACGCTTTGTCGGGTATCCTGACAGTGCCGTTCATGCCTTCATGGAAGAACAGGCAAAACGTTCTTCTAAGGGAAAAGTTCTGGTGGTTGCAGTCAAATACCAAGACGGGTCATTTGACGATGAATACCATGTTTTCCACCCAGCCACCAAAAAAGTCCCCTATAAGACGGCTGATGGTGAATTGTGGGAAGCTAATTTTGATACAAGCAAGTGGGACGGGGATTGGTTGTTTGATTTCAAGCCGATGTCAAAATCGGAATTGAAAAAGGCTCTTGCTGATTATATCGCTGGGCCTGCGCCACTGTCAATTGATTTGATTGAAAAAGACGCTTAATGCGTCTTTTTTCTTTTGTTACATTGGAAAACATTGATTTACAAACAGAAATAATTAAATTGTTGCCAAACAAAAGATTTTGAGATATAATGAACTCATCAAGACGATAACCAACCCCGGAGATTCAAGATGCAAACTTTCATTCGCAATGGTGTGTACTTCAAGGCTGCTGACGTTCGTTCCGCCAAGGTCGCCGCAACCAAGGCTGGGGGCGAAAGCATTACCCTCAAGGATGTGCGTGGTCGTGTCATTTCCACCAAGGCCAAGGGCAAATGGAAGGATGCCGAATAACCAACAGGGCGACTGTGAAAGGTCGCCCTAACTATTTCGGGTGAACAAAAATGTATTTTGAAATCAATGCAAACGAGAATGGTATTTTCCTTGTGTGCGACAACGAGGAAGATGCAGCAACGCTGTATTACAAGCAGCCAAAAGAAATCCAAAACCGCCTAAAATGGGCTTGCTTTGGTGGCTACATGAACGCATTTAGCATTCATGGTGATGAAACCCTTACTATCAATGACGTGTCCATTATCAAGTGAAAAAGCGCCTTTAAGGCGCTTTTTGTTATATTCCGATGATTTCCCTTGCTTCATCGTTCGACAGGAAAATATCACGACCAACATCGTAATAGGCATGTTCGCCGGTTTCCGTGTTCCACATGTAGTGCAGAACATGACCAGTGCGAGTCTTGAAAGGCTTTTCAGTACCACCACAAGCTGCTACCCACATGATGAACTCCACAAAGTTCGTTTCGATGGATTCATTATAACATAGACAAAAAGATTGTCAATCAAATAATAAAAAATTATTTTGAAAATGTAGATTGACAAAGTTTTCTTGCGTGGTATAATGATCACATCAAGACGGGAGATGCCATTATGATCAAGCACTTTGAAATCATCGACACCCAAACCGGCGCTGTGGTTGGCACGGCAAAGACCCGTTCTAGTGCCAGTAACAAGAAAGATCGTATGGATGCCAAGTATGGTGCAGTGCGATATGTGGCACGGCCAGTTTACGAATAAATTGTGCTTACTTTGCCAGTAGTGTTGAGGATAAACTGGTAGGATTAGCTATTTCGTGCCTTGTATGGAAAATAAAACATAGCAAAAAACAATAGCAGCATAATACATTTGTACCTAAATGGGGTTATGCCGTTATCTGCGATAAAGATATAAAAAAGGGTCATTGAGGCTATGAAAATGCTTTAATGGCCCTTTTTTGTTACATTACAGATACACATCAAACAATCTTTTCTGATATAATGATTTCAATACCTGAGAACGGGGGAGACAATCACCGGGGCTGGAAGTTTTTCAATACAAAAATATACAAAAAGAGCCTCATGAGGCTCCACTTTGTTTGAAATTAATCGGGATACCCCACACAATCCTCGGCATTTTCATCGGCATTGCGCTTTGCCTCGATGATTGCCCCCTTGATGACTTCATGATCATCGTCAGAGATGAAAACATCCCCAACAACGTCATAATCAACAATGGCGTAACCACTATATTCTTCGGGGTCACGGGCAGCACGGGAAAACTTTCCCTTGACAATGGTGCATTTCTTCACCATCACTTCAATCACGTCGCCATTGTTGAGTTCAACATTGATCTTGGTGTTCATGGTGTTTCTCCAAAGTGGTTATCGTCTTGATGCGTTCATTATAACTAATTTCTTTTTGGATGTAAAGAAATTATTTTAACTAATTGTTATTCAAATGTAAAAACAGCGTCAAAACTTGAAAACAAAAAAGGGGCATTATGCCCCTTTTCATTAAACCCCATTCAGACCGGCTTGATATCCGCCGTGTTAACCACCATCAAGAACGGCGTGGAACCATCTGCCGGATTGCGGCGAACCACCGTAAAGATTCCACCCTTGACGATGCCATTGAAAACATTGGCATCAACTCCAATATCGGAACCTTCACCAACAATGGCATCATTGCCATTGAACTTGAAGGGATAACCAAGACGACCATAGGTCAGCTTCTTGACACCCTTAGAAGCAGTGACGACCAGCTTGGCAACCTTGGTTTCAGCGGTGATTTGGTAGTTGGACATGGTGATTACTCCGGAGTTCGTTGTCTTGATAGGTACATTATATCAGATAGGGAAACTTAGTAAAGCATTATTTTCATTTATAATGTAAAAAGTTTGTTATTAAATTACATTCTAGATACAATCAAAAATTATGCATCCCCGGTGTTTGTCTCCACCTCAACTCCGGTCTTGTCACCATTATACCAGAAAAACAAAAGACAAAAGCCCCCTTAAAGGGGGCTTTTGTTAACCTTTGTAACGGCATCCTTATTCGGTGACGGCATCGGCGGCAACCTTTTCCCCGGCCACACGACCAGCAGAAAAGTAGCCCTTGACGTGGAAACGGGTCAGGGTTTGGTTCAGCTTTACCTGACGATATTCCGGAATCAGGTTGATCTTTGTGGCATTGGCGGCAATCGCTTCCGCACGGTGCTGCAACACTGTATTGGCGAAGATGAAAGCATCCACCACGTCCTGTCCATTCTGAGCGACAGCCTCCAGATCAGCAGTATTCACGGTGACGGCGAAATCCCGCAATTCACCCGTCCCATTGGAACGGACATAAGAGAAAGCGACCGGAACGGTTTGGTGACGGGGAAACTTTGCGCCGAAAGTCTTGATCTTGCCGATATTGCGGTTCATGATGAAATCCTCACATTAGGTTGGTCGGTTAGCATTACTGCCCTCTATGTGATTAATAATATCAAACTAAGTTCATCTTGGCAACATTTTCTTTGTAATTATAATGTGAAAAACTTACATTCCAGTTACAAACAAAAAACACGCTACCCCGGTGATTGTCTCCACCTCAACTCCGGTCTTGACCCTATTATAAAACAAAAAAGGCCCACTTGGGAGCCTTTTCATGTAATTGTTTGTTACGAATTGTCAATCACCTTGCAAACTGTGCGTCATATGCTTCTTGTAATGCGGTGTGATCAACCTTGCAATCCTGTGATGCTTTCCAGCAAGCATCCGCATAATCAATGCCCTTTGAGATTAACACATTCAAGTAATCCAGTGCTTTTTGCATTTCAAAACCCTCGCCGGTTAGTATGAAACCATTATATCACACTAAAACCGGCATGACAACCACTTTCATAACTCACGCAACATCCCATTCCCAAGAACGGGGGCAATCATAAGCGTCACGCAGAATCACCACCTCAACACCCATCGCCTCCCCTGCGGCCAGCACAGCACGTTGGCGGGCCAGTGCTGCATCCTTCCAGTCTCCGTCAACCAGATGAAAAAAAGCATCAGCCAACAGTTCAATCTCATGACGCATACGGTCACGCATCTCATGCGCCAATTCTTTTGCGGCATGGGCGGCGTCAACAGCCATCAAAGCCAGTTCAGAACTAACAGAAGTAGCGAAGCGGGTAGCGGTTTGCATGTCAGTCTCCAAGAGATTGCGTTTCGATATGGTCATTATATCAAACTAAATGCATTGGTCAATACTTTTTCAAAAAATCTTTTCAATTAAAAAGATTGACACCATTAAACGAAAGTGATAACATGACCCAATCAACAAACAACAGGTGACAATATGCTCAACCATATCCGTGCGTTCATCCTTGGTGCCAAGGAATTCCGTCTGTCCATGACCACCCATTTCAATGACCTCGCCCTGTGTGATGCCTATGATCGTGGCCGGGACTTTGCCCACATGATCACTTTCCGTCATTATGAGGAAGTGTAAATGAAAAAACTTTTCACTTGCCTGTATTCAATTGAAAATTGGAAAACTATTGAAAAACACGGCGGGCAGGTTATTCATGCTGGTTGTCTGTACATCGACTATTGGGCGGAAACAGCCGTCCCCGGCTTTAGCTCATGGACTCAGGAAGATCGAGACGCCGTGAAGAACATGTAACCATACCAAAAAGGCTTCTCAAAAAGAAGCCTTTTTGCATTCAAATAAAAATTAAAAACACTTGCAGGCTGCAATCAATGTGGTATAATAACCACATCAACCCGGAGAACACATCATGGCACTGCAAATCCAAATCCCGAAAAAAGTTTTTGATGATGGTTCGTTCTACCAGTCTGACCTCATTACGACCAAATTGGTTTTGTCCAAAAAGGTTAAGAGAATCCCTCTTGTCGTTGAATATCACTACGTTGTCGATATCCCGACCACTATGCGTCATAAAAGCGTCTCAGGACTCTTTGGAAGCCTTTCTGCGGCGTTTTACGGCGAAACCCGTGGCACTGTAACCTATGTTCGCAAAGTGCGCCGTATCAGCCGCTCCAAGGCTGCTGTGATGGTCAAAACTATTAGTACGTACTAATAGTTGCACCAATTAAAGAAAGGTGATATAATTCCTTTCACACTCATCACCACGAGAGGGCGATAATCATGCAATCCATGAACTCCATTACTGTTTCCCAAGAAATCGCCCTCATCCGCCAGTCTGAAAACGATGACATTCTGGAAAAACAAAACCAGATTGACATGGAAAAGGCCAAAGAACGCATGATTAATGAATTGGCTTACATCCTGTGCGACGACTATGAATATTACACCGGCACAACATTATCATGGAGAAGTGCTGTTGATCAAGCCCGTTCCTACCTGAACCTGTAAGTTTGAAAATAGTTTGAAAAATCGCTTGACCTGAGTTTATTTTCCAGTTAAAATGAACACATCAACCAATGGGAATGACAAATGAACACTCTCGAAGCTTTCAGCAAGAAAATCACCACCCTTCTGGCATCCGCCCCTAAAGTCACTGGCACTGCCCATGAAGTGTGTATCGACACAACCCACGCCGACAAAAAGGTAACTGTTACCGTCACCAGCAAGGAAGGCGATACATTCACCCTTATGACCTTCACCGGAAGCATGTCCACCAAACGCAACAATATCATCTTCTGGCAGGTTGACAACTTTATCAAGAGTTGTCAATAAGTATTCCGCTGGAAAATAAACTCAAAAATTACTTGACCTGAGTTTATTTTCCAGTTAAAATAAACGCATCAACCAGTAAACATGAGTGCAATATCATGACCAACATCTTCACCGCAGAACAGACCACCAAGATTCTTGATGCAATCATGGATATCGAAATGGGCAACAACGGTTATGCTGATATCGGCACCGACCGAACCATTGCAGAAGCCGTCGCACTCGCCGGTTACACCGTTCTGCACGTTGCTGCAACCGCTGGCGGCTTCGTATACCGTGGCTTCACAAAGGCCGCACAAGCCGCACTGGCACAAGAATCTTTCGGTATCCCCGTCAACCTCAAGTAAACAAAAGGTTACACAAAAAAGCTTCCATATGGAAGCTTTTTTCATTATACTTACCTCAATACCTGAAAACGGGGGAGACAAACACTGAACCTGCACAAAATGTGTTTGTAACCAATATGTTAAAAAGTAACACCAAAATAACAATCCCTTTCTTTACAGATAAAAAGAAATCCATTATAATGACTCTATCAAGACAGCAAACATGAGTGCAATATCATGACCAGCAAGCGAATCACCAAAGCAACCCTCAAGGCATTCATCCGCAAGAATGCCAAGACCCTGTACATCCGTCAAGAATCTTCCTTTGATGGCATGACAGACGGCACTGAATACCACAAGGCCGCTCAATTCAATCAGGTTGACGAAAAAACCATCAACATGACCAATGAAAACACTTTGGGTATCAAAGGCGTCTGGCTGGTTGGTTCTTCAAACAACTACTTTTCCGCATATGAGAAGGATGGGTTCACCGGAATTCATGTTTACAATTGTTGCGGAACGTTCACAGTGGCAATCAAATCCGAAACCAAAAAGTAACATTCGGCTATTGATATCTGGCTTTATTTCAGTTAAAATAAAGCCATACCACAAAGGGGAATACCATCATGTACCAAGTAACCCGGCTGTTCATTTCCGGAAATCTGGAAGGTTTGACCTTCACGGAAAAAACAACCATACCCATGATTGTCGGAAAAGTCTATAACCCGTCCGGAAATCAATCATCCTACAAAATCCTTGAGTGCGTCAAGGTTGGTTAACAAACCGTTACAAAGATGAGTGAAAAGAGACTTCCCAAATAGTCTCTTTTCAGTTAAAATAACCTCATCATCAACGGGAGCATCACCATGCAAAACAATCTCTTCTCCGGAATCCAAGCTGGTAAGTTCGTGGTTTCCCAAATGTATCGCTTGGTGGAGTTGTCTGATGGTCGCTCGGTTACTACCCTTTATGTGGTAGTTTCCACTCCTAAAGGCCGCCATTTCCGCCATATCCAAGGCTCTGGTGAGTTCTTCTATGATGTAGAAGGGTATTGTGAAGAAATTTGTGATATCGCCCCTGATCAAATCCGCTGGCAGCAAGATTGCGTCGTGGAAACCCTCAAGGCAGGACAAAAGCTTGCAAGCGAGGAATGGGTGGAAATATCCTAACCAATAACATTCAGTTACAAAAAAAGGCTTCGCATGAAGCCTTTTTTCGTTTATAATCCACTCAATACCTGAAAACGGGGGAGACAAACACCAAACTTACACAAAATATGTTCGTAACCACATGTAAACAAAATAACATTTCGATAACATTTCTCTCAAACTTTTTCTTTACAGTTAAAAAGAAATTCCTTATAATGAACTCATCAAGACAACAACCACTTTTGGAGATGCAGCCATGACCAACGACCAAATCTTCGGCACCACCAACGCAATCACCAAGACTGCCGCAATGATGACGAAAATGGCAGGCGAAGCGGTTTCTGTCGAATATATCGGAGGCGCTTATTACGCCTTTGGCAGTGAAATCGCCACACTGCGACTGTTCCATTCCTACAACAAGGCAGCGCATAATCCGAAAGCATCCGCAGGATTTTCGGAAAACCTCAAAAAGTTCTACTTCCGGCTTGAAGTATAAACTACACAAACCGTTACACAAAAAGACTTCCGTTTGGAAGTCTTTTTCATTATACTAACACCAATACCTGAAAACGGGGGAGACAAACACCGAACCTGCGGCAAATCCAAATGTATCCACAATGTAAACAAAATAACATTCCTATAACATTTCTCTCAATCTTTTTCTTTACAGTCTAAAAGAAATCCCTTATAATGAACCTATCAAGACAGCAAACAGCCACAGGAGCTACCGCTATGAACGCCATCCCGACCATGAGCATGACCGCCTTCTTCGCCGCCAACACGTCTCCCCTGACCGGCGTCATCATGACCGCCAAAACCGCCGTCAAGCTCAATAAAAAGGACGTTGCTACCAAGACTATCCCGAACCCGTTCGGCCCGATCTTCAAGATTTACAAGGCCGTTGTCAGCATCAACAAGGATTACGAAAAGGATGTTAACCAAAATCGTGCCATCGAAGGAAAAGAGCAAGACTTCCAAAAGGAAGGTCTGAAATGGGGTCGCCATGCCTACGGCAAAGCCATCATCGAAAAGGACGGCGGCCTGTACCTGCAAACGATTGTGGAAGGCTATCGTGGCGGCTCCGAATATGTGGATGAAAACGGCAACCCCGTCGATTTTGAGGCCATCAAGCCCTTCATGCCTGTCAAAAAGGAAGAGGCTCCAAAGCAAGGGCTGGAAGATGCCGTAATCGTTCGTACCTTCAAGTACGAAAGCATCCTGCAACTGGCCATCAAGACTGATAACCTCGTTATCAACCTTGTCCAATAAGACAAGGTAACAAATAGATAGAATGCTAGACAATCTTATAAAAATAGATTGTCTAGCATAGATCATATCACTTGTCAATAGGATCGCTGAAAATGTAACAAAAATCACCAAAAACGTACAAATCTAGACTTGTCAACACTAGAAACAAAATGTTAAGCCATGAAACATTTTGTTACAAAACAAATTTTGTTTCTGCGACTTTTAACAAATTGTTACACTTTTACATTGGTCAGAAATATACACATTTTGTTACAAAATCACATTGCAAATTCGTATGTCAAGTGCCTTTTTGTAATTTTATGTGTCATTTTTATACAGAAGTGTTAAGGTACTATAGGGGGTTTAGCGTAAAATAAAAGGGTCATTTTTATTTGTCAAGTATCTTAGTGTAATTTTATGTGTCATTTTTATACAGGATGTAATGGGTTCCCCCTACCCTTTAGCTTTATATTGTCAAGTTATTTTTGTTTCATATGTAAACTCAATGTAATTTTATGTGTCATTTTTATTAGCGACCATTTAGGTATCCATATCCCTTTAGCTTTAATTGTCAAGTTATTTTTCTTCATGTGTCATTTTTATACAGAAGTGTTAAGGTACTATAGGGGTTTAGCGTAAAATAAAAGGGTCATTTTTATACAGGATGTAATGGGTTCCCCCTACCCTTTAGCTTTATATTGACCCTCATTTTTATTCGTGATCTTTTATGTATCCATACCTCTTTACTTTTATTATAAAAACATTTCCATTTAATTAGTTAATACCAGTTAGATATCTTATAATTGTAAATAGTTAATATATTTTAAAGGTAATGATATGAAATTATTAAGTGTTGATTTTTGGAAATCAAATACGAGTTATGTTGCAAGTAATCGTTATAAGAGTTTTATTGTTTATAATGACACACTTTATATTTGCAATGAATCTCATGTTAGTGGAAATACATTTGATGTTAGTAAATTTACATCAATTGGGGGTGCTGGTGGCGGTTTATCTGTAACTGGTGATTGGGATATTGCATCGTCTACTAGTTTAGGGCCAGTTACGGCATTACCGTTAGCATATGATACTTATTATGACTCCACATCGTTGGGTGATTTGAATATGATTGCCAATACAAGTTCACCTCCGATATATCCATTCGCATCTAATTATCGTGTTTTTGGTGCATCAAGTCCGGTTATAGATCAAACTAATGGTATGAAATATGTTACGATTGATACAACTGGAAGTATATCTTATGCATTTCTTTTAATATATGAAGATACGTATACTGATCCAATTAACGATTTGATTTTAACAAGTTTAGGTAGTAGTAATCCAGCTACTAATTATTCATTGATACCGATTGTTAAGGTTCCAAATAATAATGGGGTATTGTTAATTGATTCATTTGGTGAACATGAGTTTACTGGTCTAACATTTGATGCCAATAGTACAAGCGTTAATATTGGCATTGATATATTAGATGGATATGTTACAGTATCTTCTGGAAATACTACTTCATCTCAAAATTTGAATATAACGGGAACTAACTTTAAAATTGGTTTATTTTCCATCTATGGGTCATTTTTTTCTAAAGAAATATTGGAGATGGTTAGAGGAACACCTAGTTTCACGTATCAGGGTCAAGAATTAGTTGTTGTTCCGCCAGAAGGTGCAATTGATGGTAATTGTTATCATTTTACAAGTGATGGTGTCTTTAATGGCGTTAGTGTTAAACTTGGCGATTATGGCGTGTTCTTTAATAATTTATTAAGTGTATTACCAATTAAGTATTATGATAATCAAATACAAAGTATAGGAAATACAGTTGATGCATTGAATACTTTTGTCAATGATAATATATTAACAATGGTTGAAAGAGTTGTTGCTCGTGGAATTATTGACGTAATTAGTGATAATGAACCTAGTGCACCGTTTTTTGGTAAAACATGGGTTGACACTAATAATAATGATGTTTTGAAGGTATATGATGGTTCAGCTTGGGTTACTGTTACTCCAAACCAATTCCAGAGTTTTGTTTATGCAGATACTGGTTTAGAATTGTTTTACAATAAATTGATGATAAGCTCTCGAAAAAAGATGTTAACACCTACTGGCGAATCTAATATTAATTATTATAATTTATTGAATACTAGTTCAAAATGGGCAGGTGAGGAAGCAAAATCATGTCAATATATTAATTTAGCTACTATAAATGACCCCTATTTATATATGGATTTCACATCGTATACAGATGTAATTATAGATGCTAGTTATGCAGCATTAGGCGAATATACAGCAACATATGCCAATGGAGTACAAGTATATGAATCAGACACATCATATATTAAGGAACATCGCATACAATTATATAGTTCTGGTAATAGCTGTGTGGTTAATTTTAATAATGCTATAAATGGATTATATTCATCATTCGTGCAATTAACTATTGGGTCAATAGTTAATTTAGTGCTAACACAAACTCCTAATTTCAATAATATTACATATATTTCTGGTGTTGAAAAAATGTTGTATATGTCTTCCGTACAACAATTTGGCACAAGCCCAAGTGATTTTTGGTTTTATAATATTGAAGAAATATTCATCAACATTGATGAGGAAGTACAGTTAACATTCGCAACAGTAATCAATGGTGGATGGAAATCATTAAAAATAAATTACAAAAATACTGCAACCAACCCAAGTATTTCATTATTACTAAAAAATAATGGTGGTGATGATCATACGGTTGCTATACCAATAGTAGGTGTGAGTGGTAGTGTGACTATATTAACAGATGGTGTGAATTATGAGGTGTTCTAATGTATAAATTAAAAAAAGTTGGTAATGTTAATGTTTTACCACAAATAACAACAAGTTTTTCTGAAATTGATATAAATAATTTAAATATTATTGACAAAATGATTTTAGTTGATTGTCTTAATGACTATAGTATTCATGCCGAATCGGTTATATTAAAAGAAGAAATTATTGAAATTATAATGAAATGAAAAAAGGGCTTAAAGCCCTTTTTTCATTTTGAGTAAACTATCCACGCTGGTTTTACTTTTAGTGTTCTGAAACGATATTCTAATTCATATCCTTTAGTTAAATCCCCGTCTGTACTTGGTTTATCTTTTGGATATTGCATATCATTTAAAATTCCCATTATAACTTCTTTTAATTGCGATGGTTTCTTTATTGTGTAAGCCAACTTTAATGGTTTGCACACTTTATCGTCATTGTCATAAAATTCACCACTGTACTGTAATATAAAAAAGGCCGTCTCACTTTGATTCTTGTAATAATGTGTAAATGTTGTTTTGAAATTATCCTTTCCCATTATGATTTCTGTGATATTATCTAAAGCATCAAAATTGTCAGTATGTATTTTTAGTTCTGTTATTAAACTCATTTTATTGTCCAGTATAAATTGTATTGATTGATATTTCAATATATGGTAGAATATCATGGATATATTTCACAGAAAACCCCGGAATCATATCTTCTTCCATAATAAATCTTTTCAATGTATTATTAATCCATTTTTTAGCAAAAATATAACATTCATCGGGGGTTTCTAATCGTTTTTCTAAGTAATAAAAATAGGGAGCGGGTTTATAATTACTAAGAATTAATTTTGGTGTTTCTGTAGTTTCATCAATATAGAAGCATTCAAAATTATTTGTGCCTATACAGGAATAAAAACAACGAATTGCGTTTTTTAACTGTTTTTTCGTTGTCCCGGAAATATGCAATGTCTCACATTCTCCGATACCGTTTTGAAGTTTCATTTTATTTTCCGTGTAGTTGTTCTAATGCAACCTTTATACAATATTCTTGCACTTGAGCCGCAGTAAAATTAGTCGTTTCATCAAAGGCATTTTTTTCTAATTCAGGCCAATCACGCAAGATTTTGTGTATTAGTTTTTGACGTTGGTCATTTTCCATAACACCCATATAAACTACACGATCTATACGTCCGGGTCTTGAAGATATACCATTTTTATTTTCAACGGTAACTCCCATTGCTTCATCAATATGCTCAATATGATTAGTTGTGATAACTAACAAAATACCAGAAGAATCATTAACGCCGCTGATCATATTGAGAATAGTATCATAGTTTAAGTTTGAATCTTTGTTTACAGGGGTTCGTTTATGGAAAACTGCGTCAAAATCCTCAAGTAATATAATACATGGTGTATTAGATGCCGAACTTTCCCAAGCTTTTTTGAAATCATTGTCGTCCATTGATGAAAGGTAGAAATGATTCAATGGTAGACCAAAATGCATCGCCATAGCTCTCACGAGGCTTGATTTCCCGGTTCCACCGGGGCCATGTAATAGGATTCCACGTTTCCACGGCAAACCACGTTCTATGAACCACTCACGGCGTTTTAGCCACTCATTTACATCGGCAACTATATCCATTACTTGTGTTGAATAATACAATGAATCAAAAGGACTTGCTTTTTGCGTGTTAATATTGATATCTGTGTATGTACAATTTAAAAACTCATCGGTTTTGTAAAACTTTGATGGTGATTCGCCACATACATCAGGTGCAGAAGAATCTCCATCTTTAGGGTCGCCGCCACTTTTATGATCATATATCATCTTACTCATGCCAATGCGTTCATGTATGCGATAATTGTTGAAGTATGATGTTTTGTTTTCAGTTGTTATTTTCAAACGATTATATTCACGAACTTCTTTAACAAAAGAAGAAAGATTAAATGTTCCTCTAATATATTTTAACGTCATTCCGTCATAATCCCTATGTGTATTAGAAATCCATATAATAGTTTTTTTATACTTATAGAAACAACCATCATCAGGGTGTCTGTAGAATGCATAATCCATATTCCCTTCACGAAACATATTACCATAATGTGATTTTATTACATAATCACCATTAGAATATATGCGGCGGCATTGTTCATTCAAATACTTGCGTATCATAGACGAAAGTATTTGATCAACTGAGTTTGAAATAACAAAAGTTTTTTTTGCAAATGTTAAAAAAACATTGTTCATATTGTTTGATTCAGTTTCACGAACTGTTTTTATATTAGAATTGTGGTTATGTTTATTTGTTTTTGAGAATACGTCGATTATTTTTGCTATAGTTTCTATCATTTTATGTCCATTTTTATACAGAACTTTTTAGGTATCCATACCCCTTTACCTTTAAACAAAGAGGCAATTTTATACAATGTTTAATGGCTCCTGCCGTGGTTATTCAGTAGGAAGTTTCCCGGTTTTCATATATTCAGCAAAATCAGTTCCTAGTGGAGTTTCCTCAATAGGCTTTACATTTTTACTTTGTTTTATTAACTCTGAACGAATGTTCATGATTAATGTACCTAGCATATTACTTCCCTTACCAGTTTTAAGATCAACACCCCAAAAAGTATCCCCCCAGCGGTTTCCCTCCTGTATATGACGGTCGCCTGTTTCGATCAATTTGGAACGGTACGGCTCTTGATTAAACTTTTGGGTTAGACATTTTGACATTACTTCCAATTTAATAACATCCCAATTATGTTTAACTGAAAGTTTTTTAGATTCTTTCTTAATAAAACCGGGGGATTCTGTATTAATACAGAAATCTCTCCATTCCTTAGAATCAGATTTTGCTGCCATATATGCATGCTCAACCGAACGATATTCTTCGCCATCCATATAAATTGAACAAGGTGAAAAATTGGAAAGCCAACGATATTCACCTTGAAACTCGGTAATATCATCAAAGTTAGACATTAAATTCATTTTTATATTCTTCTGTGTATTTTTCATCAATTGATACGATTTAGATAAACAATCTTCACAAATACCATAGTCATCATCACCAAAATCTGAATATGATGGGCCTATCATATAGACGTGTGTTGTTTTATTACCACAAGAACAACATGTGCATAAAAAGTCTTTCACAAAAGGATTTATTTCAATCATTTTATCTGTTATGACTCCACCATTAGCACGAATAAAGTTGCGCATTTCGTTGTGGTATTTCATATTTGAAATTTGGTTATCACTAAAATAAAACTTCAAATAATCTTGATATGTGTATAAGTAAGGATATGTTTTATTATGAGACATATTTTATTTGTATTCCATCTTCTGTGGAAATTGCCATAACTGATTCACCGTCTCCATCATCTTCGAAATAAATCCCGAAAACAGGGTCTACCGGAATGTCAACAACAACATCAAAAGTTTGTATTTCCATATCATCGTATAAAACTTTATACGAGCGATTGATTAAAGCCGATTTAATCAATTTTGCTGTTGCGTAAGCCTCTCTATATTGAGGTTTTACACCATCATCAGCAGCTTCGTTTAAATAGGTTTCATATAATTCTTTGTTTCTTTTATTCATCATTTTCTCTAATATTGTTTTCAATTCTTGTCATAAGCCAACCATAGTCAAACTTATTTTCTTCCACCTCGGCATAAGGCAGTACCCAATCATATTCGCTTAAATCTTTTTCTGATTTAAAAACAATATGCGGGTGAAAATCCCCGTCGCCGTCAA
>Ga0255088_1000377_pt1 | contig 20845 bp, 18 predicted proteins | sample Colum_Miss_RepB__2_FD_188587 | JGI IMG/M metagenome (GOLD analysis project Ga0255088, IMG submission 188587) | Freshwater microbial communities from Columbia River, Oregon, United States - Colum_Miss_RepB_8d | ecosystem: Environmental > Aquatic > Freshwater > River | place: USA: Oregon...
AACAAAACGAGAAGATGTCGGATGAATTGCCCCCCCTTTTTCCAATCAACGTGCCCCCCCCCATAGTGCTAGTGCAGCAGCAGGCAAAACGAAAGGATCCTAATCAGTGGGTTGTATTGGTTGCGCTTATATTTGCAGTAATTGTATTACTCGGAATCGGCCAGAATTCTTCCAGTGCGGGAGAATATTCAAAACGCCAACAGAAGATATCGGAGGACAGTCCGTCTGCAGAAACGGTTGACCTCGCCAGCGCAGAGGAGGCCCAGAAATTTCTTGATGGAGGAAGAGGTCTTCTTATGGTGCACGCGCCATGGTGCGGCCACTGCAAGCACATGATGCCCGCATACGACGAGGCTGCCAAAGCCGTTCGTGAAGAACTTGGTTCGCAAGCTGGGGGCGTGCAGCTTTTGCGCATTGACTATAACGTGGCCGGCCGCGAGTTCTTGTCCAAGCACGGCGTGTCAGGGTTTCCGACCATTTTTGAGGTAAAGGGCGGAACCAAATCGCCGTATAGGGGCAATCGTAGCGCAGCTGCGCTGGTTGCAGCAGCAAAGACGTTGTAGGAGAGAAAAAATATTATGTAGAATTGTTTTCCGTATCAATTGCCTTGATCAGGGCTCCCGCTTCATCACTTGCCCGCTGCCCAATGATATTCCACGCAATATAGGGGGACAGATACATTGTTTCACCGTGCGTGCTGGCGGCTGGAAGAGGGCTTACGAGCACGCGCGAACTGCACGCAGAAAGTGTCACAAACAGCCCAAAGTCGTCTGGATGCGTGTTCGCCACAAACGCAGAAATGACGGCAGCATCCGCTCGTAGTGTACTCAATGCAGCGGCAAAAGTCATGGTGGTGGTGTGCGTCGTTTTATAATGACGATCAGGCCCGCACATGACTATGCCTCCGCCTTCTCCGTGCGCCGCCAGCGTGCCCGTGCTACCCCCCAATGCCACTGCACCCAGACACGCACCCGTGTACTTGTCGGGATGGTCGTAGCCCGTGGAATATGGCGCAAGCTCTAAGCCTCCCATTACGACAGAGATGCCATTGGGCACGTGAAGGTAATCGTCTTCCACAAAGTAAATGGCCGTATTGCAGTCGGAGGGGCTGGGAACAGTTGACAGTGCGACTGCAAACACGTGTCGAAAGGATTCGGCGCCGTTTCCGTAAGAAGACGACGTGCAGGCTACAGTAAGCTTTAATTGTAGTGCGGTGGCTCGATGCTGGAGGATTTTTACAGCCCCGACAACAAACTTGTGTAGGGCTGGGGTGCATGCATCACAAAGGATGTGAAAATCCACCTTGACATTCTTAAATTCAGTGCTGCGACAATACACCAGGAGAGCGCCAATAAAGTTGGTCAGACATGCCTCCTTGGTAACGTAAAAGGGCTTTTCCTTTGCATACCCCCCCGAAGAAATGCGATAAAAAATGCGCAGGGTTTGAAGCTCTGACATTCCGCGCTGCATCATGGGAAGGCGCGCCGACAGCGTACCCGAGGGCGCTCCCATGGGCGAGCCGGAGATGGGCAGATGCACTGCCACAGCCTTTGGCTTGTCCATCTCCTTTGCTTTGGCAGAGGGTGTTCTATACAAATTCCATGCCGATGCAAGACGGCTATTTTTCAAACGCCTGCACTGTCATAGAGTACCACTGTCTCATTAGGCTCACACCCCCCCAAAGGCTTGCTCGGTTGCTGCCGCACATCTGCAGGCAGGCCGCTTTGCGGGCACTTGACGTGATCGTGACCAAATACGTGGGAGAGCTCATGATTAATTAGCGCCACTCGATACGAGCGAAGGTTGTGAAATTCGCTGTCGGGCGGTATGCGGTCCCAATTTTTGGCATGGATGTGGACAAGGATAGTAGAGCCTCCCCGATCGGTCACGGATAAGCCGCGCAAATGCGGCTCGGGGTACAATACCCGCATCACACTTTCGGGCGTTTTGATCATCCGAAAGAAGCCACGGCCAGAAGCAAGACCAGAACGAGAGCCGGCAAGCTTAACGTACTTTCCAAGGTCTGCCCACCCCTCTTTTTGTTCAAACACCTCCCGAATAAGACGCTTGTCTGCATCATTGAATCCTTCGAGATGGCACACCCAGTGCTGCTGCGTTATTGTTCCCATTCCGTTGCAGGGGGATCTGTTTGTTTACTAGAGTCTTTAAATAAAATAAAACCTCATTACGAAACCTTTATGCCGACACGTTGATGCCCAGCCACCCCCTAGACGTGCGAGAGGGCGTGTTTGCACATGCACTGGCACAGGTGCCTCAAGACAAGCAGGTAAATGCACTACAGGTACCACGACAAAGCAAGACACGCATTCCGCTGGGAGAAGGAACATACGGAAAGGTGCATGCCACACGACTTGGGGGCATGCCACCGCTAGCAAACGAAGACGAGTTTGTGGCAATAAAGGTGTTTTCAGAGGAAGCAGACGGGGCCTCGGGTCAGGGCATCCCACAAATGCAGCTTCGAGAGATTGCCGCCTTGTGCTCGATACCCCAACACCCCCACATAATTCCTTTGCGTGGCTTGATTTTATTGGGCGCGGGTACATCACAACAAGCAAGTGTACAAGCGGTGATGCCGCTGGTGCGCAACGGTGACGCTATGCATGCACTGGAACGGCTTCATCCAATGCCATGGCCACTTCTTTTTGCCTGGAGCTGCCATCTTGCCAGCGCAGTTTGTCACCTGCACTCCAGCGGCTGGATACACCGAGACATAAAGCTTGAAAATGTTCTAGTTGGTAGTAATGGTGAGCTGATTCTCTGTGATTTTGGCTTAAGCAGACCCGTCATGGACCGACCCGTCATGGACTCGCAAGATTGTCAAGCACCACGGCATGCAACAAGGCATGCATACCCGCATTCAAACCCGCAAGCTGCGCTCCCACAAAAAAGGCCCCGCGCCGAAGCCAATCCATCTTCTCCAATGCGCACACGTATACACACCCGTGCCAATAAAAGTGCATCTTGCGGTGCATCGAATGCCCCCCTGCACGCATGTCTGCAATACACTACCGAGGTGTGCACAATTGTCACTCGAGCACCCGAATTGTGCCTATTAGAATGCCTAGGTGCGGCAACCACGCGCGACTATGATGCATCTGCAGACATGTGGTCTCTGGGAGCATGTCTTTGGGCGTTGGCTACAGGAAGCTATGCGTTTCGGCCCGCTCGACGCGGACGAAATCAAGATGCCGTTCAGGCCATGTTTCGTGTGCTAGGACGCCCTACCTTTGCAGAATGGCCGCTATTGAAGCGTGCTTCTGAGCGGGGCATTGCGTTAGGGGGGGCGACGCCTTCCATAAATTCTGCCGAACATTTGAAGCGCCTTGCGGGCACAGGAAGGGGCGACATTCCACAGGCGTGGTGGGATATGGTGACATCGCTGCTCCAAATCATTCCTGGACGAAGATTGGACGCGCCTGCAGCGTTACGCGCATTAAAGAATTGTGCCTCTCCCGCCGCATCACAAAGTTTGGAGGTAGACGGCCTTCTCTACGCAAAAGCAACTATATCGGCATCGACAAACACCAGCCTTCCCATTTCTGTATACGAAACCAATCATGGTCAGGAGCAAGAGTGGGAAGAACTAAGTCCAGGTGCTCGAATTTTTCTACCTCGCCACTGCACAAAGTTGGAAATTCCTTGCGAAAAGGGGCTCAAGGCGCTTATTCGCAGGCGCATGCTTGCTTGCACGGCCATGTGGGAATGCTGTCGCTGCGCGAAATTGCCGCCATTGGTGGCAGTAGCCAGCATTTTGTGTGCGCGACGCATTTTCGAGCAACACGAAGTTCCTGATAGGAACATGGCGGCCATTGTGTGCGCATGTGTGTCGCTTGTGGCGAAACAGCTCATGCACTGCGCGCCCACCGCGGCAACCCTTTCGCGATGCATGCCTGGCCACTTGCGGTCCACGCACACGGCCGCGGAGCGAGCAGAGTGGTGGGTTCTTCATGTTACATGTGCCGTGCTTGTAGACGGCGACTATTTTGCGGTGCTGAGAGAATGGCCGCAACCGCAACAACTATGCTCCGAAGGGCTGCGCATTTGTACAGTGGCTGCCTTATTGGCTTGCCAAGAGTCAACAAGTGTAGAGGATGCCTTCCAACTTTCCCAAAAAATAATGGCGGGCGAAGTAGCCCAAAGTTCGTCGTGTGCCATTGGGAGGTTGCGCGATGCAATAAAGTCGGGTACAGCACAGTCATTTTTTCGGGCATGGGCAGATTTGTGGCCTGATTGTACCCACATACTCGACGTTTGGGCACAGCGATAATTATGCGCGGTGGATATCTTCTTTGACATTTGAAATACAAACGGAACGCGATAGAGAAACCGAATTTGAGGTTTCGATGGCAAAAAATCAGCCAAAAAAGTGCCCGCACAATCGGCTGCGCGGCTCTTGCAAGGAGTGCGGCGGCAGCCAAATATGTAAGCACAATCGGCGGCGCAGCAATTGCAAGGAGTGCGGCGGCAGCCAAATATGTAAGCACAATCGGCGGCGCAGCAATTGCAAGGAGTGCGGCGGCAGCCAAATATGTAAGCACAATCGGCTGCGCGGCTCTTGCAAGGAGTGCGGCGGCAGCCAAATATGTAAGCACAATCGGCGGCGCAGCAATTGCAAGGAGTGCGGCGGCAGCCAAATATGTCAGCACAATCGGCAGCGAACCCAATGCAAGGAGTGCGGCGGCAGCCAAATATGTAAGCACAATCGGCAGCGAACCCAATGCAAGGAGTGCGGCGGCAGCCAAATATGTCAGCACAATCGGCTGCGAACCCAATGCAAGGAGTGCGGCGGCACCAGCCTTTGTAAGCACATGCGGTGTCGCAACCGTTGCACGGAATGCGTAACGATGGTAAGGGCGCAGGCCTCCAAATATTTTTGCCACGCCTGCTGCAGCAAGCGGCTCAGCATATCGCGAATACGCGCGGGTCTAGAGTTTTGCGCGGATTGCGATGCCCAAGTGCCGAAGCGTGTGGAGCGCATCGTCATGCCGCTGGTGGTTGCCGCAGTGGGGTATCCCCCTAGCATGCTGGACGACACGCTGCTAGGAGGCAAAGAATGCGACGTTTCAAAACGGAGGCCTGATTGCGCCTGGATCGCTTCTGATCGCGTAGTTTTCGTGGAATGTGACGAAAAAGGCGGCCACCCCGACCGCGAGACACTGTGCGAGCTTGGAAAGGTGTGGGACCAGACGGCGGCCGTCAAGAAAATGTTGGGAGAGACGACAGCCGTTTTTGTTGTGCGCTTCAACCCTGACGCATGGGATGGTGGCAGAGCGGGCATTGAAGAGCGCGCCGAAGCTGTGGGCGCCGAGGTGGTGCGCCTGCTGGAACTACCGCGAGCCGAGCTGGAGGCGCGGTATGATCCGCGCCTGCCGCACGTGGGCTATTGGTACTATCACAGCAGCTGCAAATTTCAGATTGATGCGGCACTGGCGCAACCCGATGCGGTGCACGTGATGGAGGGCAGCGATGACCAGGCTGTGCCCGCCGGCATGCTTATAGAAGAAGAGAAGAAGTAATTTATCACCATTGTGATCCTCTTTCTATCAAATAAAAGAAAAGGCAAAAATGGACAAGGGATTACAAAAGTGGAATTATGGTGCGGCTGCCCTTCATTTGGGAGCAGCCATTGCTGCATCGGTTTTGCTCAAGTCAAAGTCGAAACGCATCGTGCAGATGACGCGGCAAAAGTTTGATGCAAATGCCAGTACTGAGCTTTCGGATTCTAGGGTGGACATTCCTGTGACCCTTGAAAATGATGCAACCGTTGACCTCAAATCTATAGTGATTGCGTTCTTTGTCATTACTAGCGTTGCGCACTTATTGTACGCCACCGATTTTTTCGGCAAGGGATGGTACTCGTCACAAATTATGGGTTTTGGATGGAATCCCTTTCGTTGGGTCGAGTACTCGCTCAGCGCTTCCTTAATGATTTATCTCATTTCGGCAGTGAGCGGCACCAAGGATCAGGTGTCGGCCGTTTCTGCGGCCCTCATCACTCCAGGATTAATGATCAATGGGTTTACGGTGGAGCGGGCGCTCAAACAGAATGCGCTGAGTTCGTGGACGTTCAAGCTTGGAGGCATTAAGCCCGAAATTGACGCGGATATTGTATTTAGCAACATCCTTCCTGGTTGGGCGTTGTTTGGCGTGCACTGGTACATTATCTTGTCCAACTATACCAAGCTCGCAAGCGAAGCAAAGGCCGCAAATCAAGATCTTGACCCCAGCGTCACGTTCATGGTGTTTAGTCAGCTCATCTTCTTTTCCCTCTTTGGGGCCATACAATCTTATCAAGTGTACCGATGGTTCACCTCGCGCGAAAGCCGCGCGGAGCCCAGCTACATTGCGTACGAAAAGGCGTATATTGTCTTGTCGGCAGTGACAAAGTTGCTCCTCGCTGGCACTGTTGCGTACTCGCTTCGGAACTGAAATTTTGTATCTTCCTTGACCATGCACTCACCAAAACCATTCTATAACATTTCTAAGCAGACATGGCCCCGCATCAACTAACGCCTGAGGAGCGCCGCGTCCTCCAAGACCATTTGCTGCAATCCCGCGCGGTAGTGTGCATCGAGGGAAACATTGGCGCAGGAAAGAGCGTGGTGAACAAGGAGTTGGCAGGGCGGGGCTTTTCGTGCGCCAACGAGCCTGTAGAAAGCTGGACGCTGCTGCCTTCCTTTTACCAGGACCCTGGGCGCTACGGCTTTGCCCTACAATGCCAAATTTTGGCATCTTATGCCACCATGGGAGCCGATGGCACGCTCATTAGCGAGCGCGGCCCCGATGCTTCTCTACACGTGTTTGCACGCATGCTCCACACCAGCGGCGAAATTACGGACCACAACTTTGAGACGCTGCAGCGCGTGTATAATGCCACCCCCTTTGTGCTACCTCAGATCATCGTGTACTTGGACGCCCCGCCCGAACTGTGCATGGAGCGCATTGCAAGGCGTGGCAGGCGCTGCGAGAACGCGGTGACGCTGGACTACATCACGCAGCTAGGACGCCATTACCAGGACTTTTTGCGCCTGATGCAAGCGCGGGGCGTGCGCGTGGTTCGCATACCTTGCGAAGAATTTGATCAAAAGTCAAAGGAATTAGCCGACGCCATCGAATGCGTGCTGTTTCAAGCGTGCATTGGGGAGGAAAAGAAATGAGATTTTTTTTAGTTTTTCCAATGCATGGGATATAAATATATTTACGTATGTGCACTGCGCAACACGTACGGCGTGTGCGTCTTGCGCGCGAGCAGTGTGGCGGCAGCATGGGCCACATTTTGCGAGTCGCGAGCGCGTCGTAAAAGAATATTCACACTGCCCAGTGACCGCGACGCACGCACTATTTGTGTGGCCAAGGCACTGTGTTCATCGATAATGGCTTTCTGTGTTGCTTCAAGAACAACAAGTGCTGCTTGCTCCATATTAATACGTTTTTGTATTTGTGAATAAGTCGCTCTTGGGCGCTTGTTGCTAGCGTGCGAAGGGGGTTGATTTGAACATTCTACGCTACGCCATCCATCCCGTCTGCAAGGCAGCAATGCCCGCGGGTGCAACAACGGGGCACTGAGCCAGCAGTGATCGCATGGACGCTTGCTGCGACGAATTAAGTGCCTTGGAAAACTCTGCAACGTGTATGGAGGCAAGGCCTTCAATGTCGGCGTCGCTGCTCATCCTGCGGGCCACATTCAAATAGGCAGTTGCATACGTGGCGTGAACGAGTGCAAGAAGGGGGTTGCTGTCCTGCTGCGCCACAGTGCTCCACTGCGCAGCCTCCTGAATGAGCGCCTTTGTGGTGAGGTGGTGAGATCGCTTGTGTACAGAATCGCCTCCCATCTCCGCGAATAGAAGGGACAGGAGAGCTATTCCTAGCATCGCTGCAAGGACAATGCCGACCCCCTTTGCATTGGTCTGCGCGCGAGCGGACACGATGGGCTGCGCCATGCGGCGCTTTGCGTTTGCGGTTTGTGGCTCTTGTCTTTTTTTACCTAGGCCCCATTGTGGGTTGGCTATGAAAAAAAAGGCGGCCGCGTGCGCACCGCTTGCGCAACGTAAACATTGCTAGGGCACTGCACTCAAAGCAAACACAAAAATGAATACCAATTTTTGTGACGACACGTCCAAGCCCCCACCCGCTCAATGCTTTGCGCCGCAAGACACCGACTATCCGTATGCGACAGACGACACGAATGATGCACGTAGAGCGGAAGCCACGGCACTAAATACCATGGCCGGCTTTAATGGAATCGGGTGTGGCTACCAGGCGGGTGTAGGCTTAGCGGCGCCCATTTCAATCCCTCTGGATGTACGGTGCGACTGGGAAAGCTTTTGGGGCGAGCAAAACACAGTGTCACTAGACTGCGCAGGCGTGCGTAACGGAAACACGCCCGATTGCCCCTCTAGTGGCGCCGATGTGGGCCAGTGCATGTACAAGGCGTGGCAAAACGGCGAGTGGTGTTACGCGTGGAGCAACCCCAACCCGATTGACAAGGAGTTCTGGAAGTCCCCGTGCCAGTGCAAGAGCTCGTTCTGCACAAAGCTGGCGTGGGATGCCCAAATGACGCTGCCCTGCTGTCTGGGCAGCTACACCAGCCAAACGTCCATCACGCGCGCGCTAGCATGGGGTACTGTGTCGTCCTCGGGAATTATTCCCAATCCGCCTCCCGTGTCCGAGCAAGCCCTGTTTTGCGACCCCCGCTGGTGCCCTGGCGACCCCTATGGTGCATGCGAGAGCGTGTTTGCCGACTATTGCGCGAGTAGAACGCTGAATAGCGCAGGGGTTCCCGTCATGAATTTGCTGCACAGCGCCTCGGTGTGCAATCAGTGGTATATTGACGCGCTGGCGGGAACAAGCGGCAACGCCCCCGCCACGCGGTGGCCCGTGCTGGATAACATCATGACAAAGTATTGCACTACCGCGGACGGCGTAAACGACCCTGCGTGTGCATGCATGAATTATGGGTTCAAGGCAGCCAAGTCAAATGCCATGTTTACATCCGTGAGCGGCACGGGGGATGCACCCGCGTCAACCAACCCTCAACCCAACGATAAAGCTCCTGGTGTTCGCTCTGTGCAGCCCATAAATAGCGCAACGGGCGAAGGCCTAAACATTTCAGACTATGCCTGTATTGCCCCCGAATGCGTCTTTAACCCTGCGAGCCCCCAGGTCCTTATTCCCTTTGATGTGTGGTTTTCCAAGAATTATACCTGCCCCACAGACATTTGTTTGACGGTTGTTGATGATGGAACACTAAGCATTGGCACCATCCAATCGGGGGGCGCAGCGTACATTGGCGTTACGAATGTGCAGTGCGCGAACCCCTATGCCTCCATCACTAAGGGCACACCCCTTACACGTGCAGAGAGTCCCCAAGTCAGTTCGCTGTTTCTTGACACGATCAATGGGGGCTGTGTAGGTGGCCCTTGCTCCGAAAGCCCAATAACGCTCGTATTTGCAAACGGGTCGAGCAACACGGACCTCGTGTACACGCTGACTACGGCGCAGTCGCTTCCCCCGTGGCTGCAGTACACGGACCCCAATGACGTTACTGGCACAATCTCGAGTGACGGCGAATTAAAACAAGTGCTGTTGGCAGTGGCAGAAAATCAGGCACCGCCACCTGGCGTACACACCGTGACATTTAGCATTGCAAATACGCTGTATCCGAATGCGCCCAAGAAGAAAGTAGACGTGCTTGTCAATGCAATCGCCGTGACAGACAAGAATCTGCCAAAGCCGCCACCCCCTCCCAATCCAGGTGTAGCACCGCGCACAATGCCACTGTATGTCGCGCCCTGGTGGGTAGGACCCTTTACCGCAATCCTGGTGCTAGTCGCTTTTGCTGCCATGTGGCTCAGAAAGGCCACACAAAAGGAGCTCAAGGAGCTAATTCCTAAAAAATAATGTACCGTTTTTTCTTTTGTGCTTTGTCTGTGCTTTCCCCATGCCCCCTAGCTCGCGGTTGCATTGCTGCATTATTTCATCACGCGGACTTTGCAATCCATGGCAATGCGCGCGCCTCGAGGTCAGCACGCAAGGCATTGAGAGTCCTCCACGAGTAATTCTTTGGCCCATTGCTGTCGCCGTCTTCTAGAAAGAGGTGCTCTGCCAAGATTCCAGACATTGCTTTGGCCTCCTTTGCCTTCTTTTCGAGCTCGGCTTTTGTCGAGATGGCAGCCGCAGAATATGTGCCCGCGGGAGACGCGTGGATGGCAGTTGCCACCTCTAGGTCATACAATGCTCTACGCCCCTTTACAAAGAGCGAAGAAAGAGATCCTTCGGGGAAAAACTTGTGACGCTTTTGGTGCATGGTGTCTTTGCTTTGCTTTGCAAACAACACGGCCGCACGCACGCTCACGCTAGTCAAGGAAGGAATTAGATTGATTCAAAAGGAAGTTACATGAAAATATGAATATCTATACTGCGCACGTCACTGCTACCCCCATTCGCGCGTGCAGGCTTTGGAGAACCTTGCAATCAAATGCCGCGTCTGCAAGTGCTTGTAGCATGTCCTGCATGGGCTGCCCTTCGCGTCGTGATATGCCGTGCACCAATATATCCGTAGCCATGGTGTCCACCTGGGGTGCTTCGTCTCTCCCCCTTTTTAATTTTTTCGGAAGGTCCTCATTCCACGACCACGATTCATACGTGTCCAAAAGTTCCACGAATTCTGGCTTCAACTTTTTGCGCAAGCTGAGAGCCTCGGCACGCGCGGCCTGGGCTTCGGAAAAGGCGCTTGCACTTTCGTCAATGGCAATCTGCTGCTCCTTTTCCAATTGCACGATCTTCACTTGGGCAGCAGAGGCCGCCGCCCGTACTTCGGACGGCGTCTTGGCCTTTTCAGCTACACGCTGAATTCGCCGAAGCTGCGCTCGCAAGTCCTTGGTTTCATGAACCAATCCATCAACAAACTTGCGCCTCTCGCGCGCCAAATCCAACTGAACGGCGAGCTGCATGGGCACTTTCTGGCCCCGTGCTTTCAAGGCTGCTGCTCTTGCCGCAAGGTGCTGCTCCAACAACAAGGCCGTTTGCACATCATCCTTGGATGCCGTAGCCTGAGCGCGGCCTTGCGCGCGAGAACCAGAGAGTCCTTTCCACACGGGCCCCAATATATCACTCCAAAGGCCGCCTCCTCCCAGAGTTCGGGATGCTTGCGCCACTGCCGCATGAACTTCTGCTCGTATTGCCGCAATCCGCGACTCCAGCGCCTCTTGTCGGACCGTGGCCTCATGCGCTTGCCGCAATCGCTCATTGATACTATTGACTAGGTCATGCTGAGACGTACCTTCCACCGAAAAGTAGTGAATGGCTTCTACATTCCTGTCCTCCGAGGGCAGCGCTGCATGCGAGCAGAAGCGTCTGCCCCTGCCCAGCGTCTGCGTTTCCGCAGCCGTGGACACGAGTGGCTCAAACACGTGCATGACGCGCACAGCCTTCAAGTCAAGACCTACATTGTGGCCGGCAGTTGCCAGCAACAGCCCAATGTGTTCGCCGTACATGTTGGACTCGGCATTAAACGCTTCGGAAAATGCCGCAAGTTGGCGCAACTCGGCGCGAGAAGACACTTCGACATTATCTGACGCAACAGGAGGCTTACTTGGCGAGGAGCGGCGGGGCGAGGAAGCACGGCGGGGACTTGATTTTCTTGGGCTCTGTCGGCTTCCTATGAGTGCCAAATGTGCCGTTGTAATGAAGCGCCGAAAGGGCTTTCCTGGCAGCCTTTTTGGCGAGAAGCGTGCCTTGCCCAAGAGCCCGACTTTTGCCGTCACATCCGTCCAACCTCGTGCCTCCAGCACCTGGGCGATCTGTGCAATGCCATGTTGGCTAAATGCAGAGTACAAGTACTGCTTGCCTCTGCGCGTTTCTGCGGCCTCTTCAATGTTCTGTACGGCCTTTGTAAGTTTCGCACTCAGCGCCTCTATGGCATCCAAGTCGCCGCTCGCATACACCAAGGATGCGGGCTTGCCCTTTGCTTCCGCTGCACGCCGCGGTCCAATCATGTTAGCGTACTTGCGCGCCGCGGCGCCCTCGGTGCTAACGAGATCAACGGCATTTTCTAGATTGGAGGCGCTTTTTGCCTTCACCTGCCACTCTTTATATTGCAGATCTGACATGTGTGCCATCTCCACACGGGTGTACAAATGGGGATAATCATTGGTGTTGTTGCGAAAGTCCACAAAGGACACTTGTTGGGCCACGCGTGCTTTAAAATCGTCGATGCGCTTGACGGCATTACCATCAAAGTAGTCGCTCAGTACTAGCCTGTCATTGGCACGCCTCAGCATATTCAAAAACTCAAAGAGCTCTTCTACATTTTTTCCTGGAGTGGCCGTCATGAGTACAAGCGTTGTCCCGTCGGCAGCAGCGCTGTCCAGCCACGCGCGCACACCCTCATTTTGGCGTGCGTATTGCCCCAGAGGCGTAAAGATAGCCTGCACTTCATCCAAAATGATAAAGGCATCCTTTACTTGACTCTCAAAGTCGGCGTCCTTTGGGCTGCTTCCATACCCCAGGCGATTGCCAACCTGATTGAATGACAAGAACTGCACGCGCGCATGATACGCGGCAGCGCCATCCCGTACTAATTGCGACCCTGGAAACATACTTTGAAGACCGCGCCAATACTCGCTGTTTAGCTTATCCTTTTGAATTCTGTCGCGGTTTTCGGGCGTGGTAAACACCATAATGGGGCGGGGCTTGTCGTCTTTGACTTGACCCCACACAGCCTGCATGAGAGCGGCTGCCAAGAATGTCTTGCCACTTCCCGTAGAATGCACTACAAGCATGCCCTTGGGCGTCGCACGGGCGTCAAAGCCCAATGCTGCGCTCGCACCCGCGCTCGCACCCGCGCCCGCAACTGCGCCCGCATTTTGCTGCGCCACCCATGCGCGCATTTGTGTCCACACCGTGGCTTGATGCAGCTTGAGCTTGATTTTTATACTGGATCCTTGTCCCGCCCCACCAATATTGCACGATGACGGTGGGAGGTCGGCATCCGTGTCCTTGTGGCCAGGCAGGCGAGTCCAATCATGCCTAGGGTTATATGCGCTGCCCACGTTGCCATGAAAGTATTGGTACATTATTTCCTGCTGGCTTTCAGGACTTTTTGACAACTCCTCTACAAATTTCGGGTCTAGCTGAAGACGAGAAGGATCAACATCCACATCGTCTCTAGGCTTCTGCACAAATTGCGGGCGACGAGGGCTTTGGCGCTTGGGTGCTAGGCGCGTTAATTCCCTCGTAGGCGACTCGCGCTGCTCATTGATGCGGGCAGGCGAGTACTTTTTCAGTGGCGACACCTTGATCCCATTTCGTATTTTCTTTACCAAATACGGCTGCACACACTGCTGGGGCTCCCAAGGCACGCTTTGCAAATCCCGTATGTCAATGTCTGCAGGCGGCTCATAAAACCAGTGGCGGTCATAGTACGATTGGCACGCTCGCGTGCGATCTCGAAGCTCGCGAATGGTTTCCGCGTCCAGCTTGGTTTTGGACGGCCATATACGGTCCAGCCATTCCTTGAATGACCAACCGCCACTCATTCCCTTTGAGCATTTTGATTTTGAAGCAGGCATGTTTATGTTTCTTGCTTTTGTTTTGAAATGTGTGAAATCCATTCAAGAAGAATAATTACAATTGTAGTTAGTTTTTCCGATTCCTTAAAACAGAGGCTCCAACTCTTTCTCTATCGCTGCGATTAAGCTGCTTGGACGGTACCATGTCTGTTTTAAGAGTGCACTTATGTTTATAAATGCCTTCATGGTTATACTTGACGTTTCTAGGGTTCCTTCCAACTGCTCTGTAGCCTTTCTCAGATTTTCTTGACAGGCTGCCAGCTTTTCTGCTGCTGCGGCCGTTTGCGATTCCCACAATTTCCGTCCCGCAGATAGCTCCCAGCGACATTTGATTGCTTCGGATGCATCACTTACAGCCTTGCGCTCTAGAGTTTTTAGAGCCGCCTGCGCATCGTCAACTGCCGCCTGTGATGTTTTTAAGTCTGCTTCCGCCTTAGAAGATCGTGCAGACGCGGCATCCGCGAGTTTCTGCAGCTGCTTAAGGTCTGCTTGTATTTTGTTGATCTCGCCGCGATGCGCGTCGTCTTTGGATTCCATATCGGATGCCATGGATTCTAATTGATCACTGATTTGCTTTCTCAGTTTTTCGAGCTCCGCATCTTTTTCCTTAACGAAAACCTCACATTGAGATTTTGCTGCGGCTGATGCTGATTCGCCCCTTTCAGTAGCCTCTGCAAGTGCGGCCCTAAGCGTGCGTATTTCATTCTCACTCGACTCTAAAGCCGTCTGTCTTGATTCTGCCATTTCCTTGGCTGTTGCCATATCAGACTTATACTCTTCTGTGGCGGCAGCAATGCTTTTTTGTGCCTCTGCGACTGCCGCGGCTGCCTTCTCTTCGCCTGCTGCACTCAATGACCGTGCCATACTCGAAAATTTTGCGCTCTCGTCGGCCAATTGCTTCTCAAGTGCCTTAATCCTCGCCGCTTTATTGGAAAGCTCACTCTCACTCGCCGCTGTCAACTTCGTTTGTTCCGCGTTTAGTTTCGCAATAATCGCCAATAAACCGCTAGTTTCCTTTTTTAAGCTAACAAGTGTTGGCCTGCCTTCTATTGAGGCGAGTAAGAGCCCTCGTTTAATTCCCTCCGCGGCGTCTGATTTTAGACGACATCTGGGGCGCTTAAAGTCCTTCGCCGCTGCTTCATTGGCCAACACGAGATCCTTTGTTTCTTTTTTTTCGATAAGATGTCCCTTTGCAGCCTGCGACTGTGTCCATACAGCGTGTGCATACAGCAAAAAGTTGTGTGCAAGGGCAACATCCCTAGGCTCCTGTCTCGGATCTCCGTCACCTCTGTCGCATTGGGTGACTACCTCCAAAGCTTTCTTTATTGCATCGAAATCATAAGTTTGTTGGTCTGTTTCGTTGGGATCGGCGTTGCCTTCTTTGATGACCCTGTTTCTCGCAACCGTTTCTTTTGCCCACGTCAAGACTACATCCCTCTTTACTCCCAAGGAGCCTCCTCGCAGCATCTTTGCATTACGACGACGAGGACTTTTCTTTCCTTTTCGCGGAGACGACCTTGATGCAGTACGCTTTACTGTGCGCTTGGGCGAGCGCTTTTGCGAGCGCTTTTGCGAGCGCTTTTGCGAGCGCTTTTGCGAGCGCTTTTGCGAGCGCTTTTGCGAGCGCTTGGAAGATTTATTGGGAGAGCTCTTGGGGGATCGCTTTTGCGAGCGCATTGGCGAGCCCGAGGGTAGGCGCTTGCGCCTGGGACTACGGCTTCGAGAAGGCATGTTGTTTTGTTTGTTATAAGTCACATCACATCCGATACCCGACGTGTCTTGAAATCCCATTAATTAATAATAAAAGGACGTAGGCATGAATGCCGGCATGCACTATACAATTGTGCAGGTATGCTTGATAGTTGCAATATTGGTAATTTTAAACCTCTTTCGACTAGGTAATCACGAAATTCGTCACGACCCCTGGTTCCTTCCCGTGTTTCTTGTGCTCTTGTGGACTTCCACTATTTACAAGAGCCACCGCTCATAAATACTCGACTCAAGAGCAGGTTGCCATACGAATGATTGCTTTGCAATGTTCCCTTATTGCTTGGGGCGTAATGGTACGTTTTGCGAATCCCCACATTTCTCTTGCCATCGTGCGGGCGGCGTCGTCATGATCCTTGAGCCACTGAATTTGTGAGATTAAATCGGAGAGATCGTGCTTGATGGCGAGGTAGTGAACGCCCGCAACAAGGTGTTTTGAGAACCACTGCTCTGGGCATGACGAGGTAGGTCCAGGTTGCACAACAAGAAGCGTGCTGCCGCTGCACAGAAGCCAAGCCAGGCGGTTTGATGCAGAATGTCCTTCAATGTACAGCTGGTACTTAAAGTCTGCCTGCTCGGCCGGCGAAAGTGGCGGCTTGAAGCACCGTGCATCAAGTGCTGGTGCCCAATTGACGACGCCTTTCCACACGCGATCGCGCGGAGACGGAGAAGTTATGCCTGCATCAAGCAATGTGGGTGTTTTCCAAGACAGCATGGCGGCACCAATTCGCGGATTCCTGCCATCAGCAAAGACACCTGTGGCCGTTCCTCGAAATACGGCAATGGGTTTGCGGGACTCCCATGGCGTCGGGAAAATGCCGCTGATACAATTTTTGCCATCGCTCTCGATTTTTTGTGCAACCTCCACGTGCTCGGGAGGAGGCCATAGGGCGTCTGCGAATAACGGTCCACCGTAAAACGAGGCAAAGAGAGCCATGGGGCGGTGGCGCCATATAGGATGCAGCGGCATGTGAGTGCTTCCATGCAATGCGATAAAGGGGGATAAATTTGCATCGCTTCTGCGCATGGGGGCGTCACGTCGATTTAAAATGAATACGCTCATTCCAATATTTTCTCTTGCACCCTGCTGCACCATGTTTCGAAGCTGTTCGGTGCCACGAAGCGACCAAGGGGCCACCGTGTTGCACACAATGTGGCCATTGAGCCACCATGCACGCACATCCGCCACAATGTGTTCGTGCACCCGCGTGCTTGCAAGCTTTGACGCATAATAGGTTTGAATAGCCCCTTCTTCACGCGCGTCACGGAGTTGGCACGGCCTCAAAGATTGGCACGATCCTTCGCACATGGCAAGGGTATTTCGGGGCCACCACGCCAACCGATTGTCGTAGCTAGAATTTGAGAATGGAATGAATGCCTTGAGCGTTTCGTCCTCCACAATTACAAGAATGGCACACTTGTGCGCATGAAACGCAAAATGCAAGGCTGTCCATGCTGCCGTGTAGGCTTCGCTGCCTATTTTTTGAATTGTGAATTTCTCAAGGATGCCACACAGGCGCGTAAAGGACGTTTCGACGCGGAGAGATTGCATCATGAATTATATCGATTAAATTTCGTTTTGCAAAGTCCCTTTCCCTTCCTTGACATGGCCTGCAATAAGAGATAGCGAGCCGGCCGAAGCTCTGGAGTCCATGGAAATGGAAGGCACAGAAATGCAAGAGGAGGATTGGGAGGGCCTGTGCGAAATGTTTAAAGCGCGGGCCGAGCAAAAGGGTATTGAGATGGACGACACCGCTCTTCGCGCCATGGCCCAAAGCTTTGTGGCGACCTCTGCCACAATTCTTGGGCGTGCCAAGGCCCACCTCCGCCCACCTCGCGCGCTTACCGAAATGGCAGCCTCTACGTCTGGTGAGTCGGCAAAGCGCGTTCGGGGCAGGTGTGGTTGCAGATCCATATACTCACATTCCCTTTCCCCTTTCGTTTTTGATCTTCTGCAGAGCCTCCTATGCTACGATCGGCACAAATCCTGTCGGCTCTTGCGCCAATGCACGTGCACATGGGCGTGGGCATGCGCGCTCGGGCGCATACGTATGAGGGATGCTACGTGCTGCCCGCAAAGGGCGATGGGGCCTGCTGCTTTACGTCGCTGCGCCTTTCTGTGGAAGTAGAAGAAGCAATGCGGGCCGCCCTACGCATCCTCGATGGTGAAGACGCGGCGGGTGCGGCGGTTGTTGCAGTTGCCCCCCCCGCAAAGCCCCTGTTGCAAGGCCTCGATCCCGTCATTGTGGCAGAAGGCGCCTACGTGCGCAAGTGTGTTGTGGAGTGGTACCACGGCAAGATGCATCTCGAGGTGCCCGAAATGGGTGAATTCACGCACGGCGGGCGGCAGTGGACGCGAGGTGACATCTTGGACACGGAAATGATTCGCAAAGGTAAGGACCTTCCAAGCGACGAAGGACGCAAGGCGGCCATGCGCCTCGCGTATCTCAATGAAATGCTGCAGCATTCTACGTGGGCCTCGGTTCCCGAGTGGATGGCTTTTGCCATGATTCGGCGCCGCACGACAATTACGTACCAGTGGGACGCCGCCACGTTGCGTCTCCGGCAAGTGGACGGCGCTGGCAAGCCCTTGGCGCGTGACCTCGCCCTTCTTGAAGCGCAATGGCCTCCCGCTGCTGCAGTGCGGATTGCCTCGCCCAAATTCCATTCGCCTGGTTCCGAAGATGACCTTGGTCTGTATGATCCCTTGTCCGAGGCTGTGGCCGCAGGCACCGATGCGGATGCCGAGGCTGCTGAGGCTGACGAAGCGGATGCCGATGCGGATGCGGGTGCCGATGCGGATGCCGAGGCGTGTGCAGAAGAAATGGATGGTCCTACGGGTGCTGCGGATGATGCGAGTCCTCTGGCTCCTGTGGCTCAATTGGCGTCAGAGCTGGATGCGGAAAATGATTGGACGCCCGCCGCTCGTTTGCTGTTTTCGGGTTCGCACTATGACTGCATCCTTACAGCCCAAGAATACTTTTCCATTCGTGCAGCATTTGGACCAGAAGCGGTAGCAGCGGCAATTCCATTGCCCGAATATGTTGGAAGGCGTTAAAAAAAGATTGAATAAAAAAGAATAAGAAAGTTTTTAGGAACTACCCCATCACCCATCAATGAACGACGCGTTAATGTTCATGTTTTCGAGAGCCCGCTGCAAATCATTTAGTTTTGGAAACACTTGATCGTGCGCTTTATACAGTTTTAAGCGTTCCACGATGCAGTATATGAAAAAATGCGCAATATCTCGAAGCATATGAAATGCATCTTCAGAAATGCGGTACTCTTGTACCTCTACAACCTTTCTGTCATCATTAATCTTTACACCTGCTCTTGTCGACGCCTTGTCCGCAAGAATAGACATCGAGACTCGCCGAAAGCCGTCTTCCGTAAATTCGTCGTGCATCCCTTTGTGCTTTACGAATCTTGGACCTTCGGGATAATAAATGTTCGGAAGTTGACGGCGGCGATTGTTCTCACTCACAATTGTTTGCGCAAGTGTAAATGGGAACTTGTACTTTTGAGCGACAGACTCTTCAAGACCCTTACGGACGTCATCAGTCTCTAGCGTTACTCTGTCTCTGCTTTCCGTATACGATAGCGCCCGTCGCACCGTCTCTGCAATCAAGTTTTCAACCACTCTTTGTATGGGTCGTATTACATCTCCATCTCTCGAAATTTTGCAATCTAATCTTGCTCCGATCTGCCGAATTAGGGCACCAACGCTCTTTTGAAAAAATATAAATTTCCTGAACCGTCTAGAGTCAAGTGCTTTTAATGCTGGTGGTTTCCCTTGCAGTTTCTCCTGCGCTTTGGCTATTCTTATTTCCAGCGCGTTTTGCTCTTTTTTCAGCCTCTCTATTTCTTTTATTGTTTCATCAAAATATTCAGCAGATTTACGAGGTGACTGCGCATATTTATCGAAGGCGAAGGACCTGTCAGACAGAGAAGAGGCACGCCGAATACCCTCTGATATGTTAGATGACCGACGTGGAGAGGGCGCATATTTATCGAAGGCGAAGGACCTGTCAGACAGAGAAGAGGCACGCCGCATACCCTCTGATATGTTAGATGACCGACGTGGAGAGGGCATACTGCCTGATGTGACACGACACACTGACGAACCACTTAAGGTTTAAGCGGCTGCAGTCAAAGAAGTATTTTGTCTATTGTAAGGGTGCGAAAGCCGGCCATACCAAAACATGGTTTGGTTGGTGCGCACGTGCAATGGTTTCCCCGAAATATTCCTAATTGGCGAAATTTTGCAGATGCCACTCGTCATTCCATCGCGCTACGAGCCCCGCGCACTGCTGCATACCCGCGATGTGCATGGCATACCGATTTTTCACGTGGACTCTGCCGCATTTTCCAAGCCTGTGCTCACGAATGCCGAATCCATAACGCACAATGGCGTTTGGGTCGTGCCTGCCGACGCACGTGCTGCAGGCGGTCTTCCTGACTTTGGCATTCGAGAACGGCGCTGCGTCTTTGGCATACACATTCTTTACACGGAAGAATTTCTTGCCGCCGTGTGCGCCCATTTTCCCAGTGCCGCGGCGCTGCCCACACATGTTCTTTATCACGGCACCGCAGCCGAGGCATGGGAAGGCATTTGTGCATCGGGTCTTGAACCAACTTTTGGCATGCTGGGTACGGGCGTGTACATGGGCACATTTTGGAAGGCCACGCGCTTTGCTGCGCTTACCCAAAGCTATCAACCCCGCAAAGATGGCATCATTTTGCGCGCCTATGTGCACGCCCCTCGCCTATACACATTTGACGACATGCTGTTTCGCCCCGCGTATGATTGCCCTTGTGCGCGTTGCACGGCGGCAAAAGAGAGCGGCGACTCTGCCCAAATTGAGCGAGCAGCCTACACGGACCACGAAACTCGGTGGGCGCTTTGCCCAGAAGTGTGTGGCGCTGAAGTGCTGCCCCAGAGGTGCAAGAGTGAGCCTACGCTGTGGATTTTGAAAAATGCAGAGTGGTGTTTACGCCCCCAGTGCATACACGTGCAGCTAGGGGCTCGATTGGATTTGAAGACTATGGAGGATGCCCATTATGATCCTTTAAAGAGAAGCCAAAAAATATTGTAAATTTGTATTGGTTTAAATTTGCAAAGGACACTCTTTCAGTGCACCTACGGACCCCACCAAACAACAGGACCCGAAGGTCCTGCCGAAGGACCCGAAGGACCCGAAGAACCAGCATAAGGGTTCGTGTTGTATGCAGGTCCGTAGCTCTGCGGACTGAATGCGTTTTCCCCCGCAAAGGCCGGCGCACCTGCAAATCCCTGCACTGCTTGTGCTGCAGCCCGTGTCGCTGCCTGAGCTGCAAAAGCACTTGCTTGCGTCGCGAACCGACCCGCTTGTTCTGCGAGCCCTCCATACTGGCCTTCAAACTGGCTCCCAAACTGGCTTCCAAACTGGCTCCCAGACTGACCAGATACCTGCGCAAACGCATCTGGAGATGGCACCTGCGCGAGC
>Ga0255088_1000379_pt1 | contig 20828 bp, 19 predicted proteins | sample Colum_Miss_RepB__2_FD_188587 | JGI IMG/M metagenome (GOLD analysis project Ga0255088, IMG submission 188587) | Freshwater microbial communities from Columbia River, Oregon, United States - Colum_Miss_RepB_8d | ecosystem: Environmental > Aquatic > Freshwater > River | place: USA: Oregon...
AGTTCCCGCAGCCGCGCCCCAACAAGAAAAACCCGAAACCCAGAAGGAACTCGCTACATTACAGGCGACCTCCAAACAACAGGCAGGAGAGATTAGGAACTTGAAGTTGTCGATGACGCAACAAGGTTCAGGCGCATTAAACGCCCAATTCTTTCAAGATATACAAAAACAAATACAAGAGCGAAGAGGATTGCCCTCGATGTCGTTACCTTCATCACAAGCCCCGTCATATATGGGTATGACGCCGTCATTCGCAGGTAGGTCATCTATGCGGGGTAGCGAAACAGGGGGCGAAGCAGCATACGAAACAGCAGGATCACGAGCGTCTTCTGTATCGCAAGTCCAGCAGTCGGCAGCAGACATACTGGAACAGGAGTCGTCTGGGTTAGCAGAGCATTTAGCAGGTGAGTATATTAAAAGCGTAAGCAACCCGGTCATACCAGAAAAACGCATGGGACGAGGCAGACCGGGTAAAAGCGAGGAAGAGAAGAAGGCTACACGAGCGGCAGCGGCGCAGCGACGCAAGGACGCGAAGCAACTACAACAAGAACAAACCCGCGCACAAAGTTTAGCGCAATTGTCGGGGCTTGGCGCAGCAGCAAGGTCAGTTAGTAGCGCCGCAAGTTTTGCATCAGCTACATCAAGAGCATCAGGACGCGCACAGCAGATATATACTCAGGCACAGCAAGCAGGCGCAGATCCGTCATCAACCATTCGGGCTATGGCGGCTGGAGGCGGTGCAGCGGCACTCCCGCAAGCCGGCGGTGGACTTTCTTTAGGCGAGTTATCACAAAAGAAGAAAATAAAGTTAGTGTTGAAAAAACAATAAAAATAATCTTGCATTAATATAACAACAACCCGACAATATGTATTGCGAAACCCCCGAAGAGAACGCTCTTTTAGACAAACTCATAGCCGCCAACCCAGACAGCGATAGGCTAACGCTGAACCTCGTAGCTTGGATGTGGATTAACCAGCGCGAAGCATACGAGCAGGCAGTCGCCATGTTACAGCACGATTATATAACCCCCGAAGATATCCCACTTGTTTCAACCACCGATGAAAAGTATCAACAAGCCTACCCCGAACAAATTAAGGTAATTCCATCGCCAGTATTATCAGAAAGTTTAGAAGAATAAAATATATGTATTAATTATAAAACAACCAACAAAAAATGAAATCAATCGGCAGTATGTCCTACGGGAACAAGAAACAGATCGGCGCTATGGCGGATAAGCGCGACGAGCTTAAGATTGGCGAGATGGCGTCCAAGACACAAAAGGAAGATAAGAAGGCGTTGCAGACCCACGCCGATTTAGCAAAATTGGCGAAGAAATAAGCCAGTCAATTCACTCATTCGATAATATTATTTAGAAATCATAATAATATTATTTCCACGATTTTTTTTATATTTACATATCTTATAATATAATCTCCGATGTCCGCTGACTCTATTCCCAAACAACTTCAGTATGGCGCTTCTGCCTCTGTTGCTCGCGTCGTTCGTGTTTCTAATATCCGCCCTGCTGGAACTGATAGCGGAACTTATGGCGATTCTTTTCGCTTTGTTTTGCCTTCTCGTTCGATCGTTGATTTAGGCAGTTTGTCTTTGTATTACACCGCTACCATTTCCGGTCTTATCGATGGCGCCAACGGCGTCAACGCAGTTATGCCTGCTTCTTGGAAACACTTTAAGCGTGTCGTGTTTTATGTTTCTGGTGTCGCGGCATCGGGTTCTTTGAATCAACATATGGATATGCTCTACCACGCTCTCGTGAAGGCTTCCGGTTCTCAGGAATGGCTCTTGTCTCGTCTCAACAAGAACGCCATCGAGGCTGTTCTTTCTACTGATGAGTGTGCTGCACACCAGACTTTAGCGGCTCAGTCAGGCGGAACTACCAAGTCCGCTCATATGTGCTATGATGACTTTTTGGGTCTTCCCCGTTCCAAGAACATTATCGACCAGTCTCTCTGGGGGCAGGTTGAGGTTGAGGTTCAGCTCGGCGATGCTGGTATGTTGAAATGCCGAAAAGTTGTCGCTGGAACTGGAACTGACGCTCAGGCTCTCGCTGCTACTTTTAGCGTTTCTTCCATGAGGGCGAGCGTCGATGTTCTGCAATCTGTTAGCCCCCTTTATATTTCCCTGTTGTCCTCCAGGCTCTCTGCTACTGATGCTCCTATCCGTCTGCCCTACCAAGATGTCCGCACCTTTATCGCTACCAACACCGGCAGCGTGCGCACAAATGTTAATACTAACTGCTTGGACGCTGTGTGTGCTATTGCAGTCAGCTCCGCCTATAACACTCCTGTCGTTACTGCTCTTGGTGAATCAGATCCTATTAAGTTCAAGTTCAACTCAGGTCGCAACTTGTCTTCCGCCAATACGCTTCGCGCGCAGTTCCAAATCGGTCAAGATGTCTACCCCAAGACCCAGATCGAGAACGCATTCGAGGTCGCTGATATCACGATGAACGGATTGCACGGCAACAACCGCGACAGCACCGCTCTCCTTTTTGCCTCCAACAGCGATGACTCTACTATCGAGTATCGTCGCGCTCACTTCCTCGCCAACAACTTCGTATACTTCCAGAAGCTTTCGCTCAACGCCGAAGGCTACAAGGACGGCGTGATGACCGGCATCAGCACCAACGGACAATCAAGCGAGATTATATTCAACTCCTCCAACTTTGGAACTAATGTCCTCATCGCCCAGTTCTGCACTTCTTGCCTTGTCTTCAACCCCGCCAACTCTTCCGTCAGCGTCGAAGCCTAAATCAGTATAACCCATTTAGCAATAAATAATAACGCCCATTATTATTATTTATTATATCGCATTATAGTATAAATAATAATGCCCGGCCTCCCGAAGAACTACGAGTTCAGTCCCTTTGTATTGCGCTCCAAGCAAGACGCTAATAAGTCAGCACCCAAGCCCAAACTCTTTTATGGTCTCCAAGAAACCGAAGAATCCCCCGACGCTACTACTATATACAAACCAAGAGTTCGTGAGGATATTAAGCAGTCGTTCGCTTATCAGTATGACCGCTTCCTAACCTCAACTCAAGATGCGTCCAAATCGTTTAACCATTACCGCCCCGATGGAATAGTATATCGTCCCAACCAGATTACCGAACTGCATAGTGAAGGCGGTGATGTCCTCGAGAAGTTGGATCGCATGTATGACTTTGAAGATGGTTATAATGTTGTTGCCGCCGAAGTGATGAAACCATCGAGACGCAAATAGGTAAGGAAATAATCAACCAGTTTTCGAATTATGTATATTCAATATAGAATAAACATTATTCTCTCGCTTCTCTCGCATCTCACACCATAAATGGTCTCATAATCTCCTCACGCCTTCGGCGTTCGTCGTGGCGAACTTATGGTCTGATGTTTTAAACCAAATGACGCAAAAAACGACACCATATATGCTCTCCGGTCTTAAATTAAACTAATAATGCCTAAAACAGCTCATTTTGTTTAATAATTAAACCAATAAGGCACTTAAACAGGTAATAAAATCGATTTTATTACCTGTTTAGGGGGGTATATGGTTTAAAAATCAATCTAATTATGCCTAAATGGTTAATATTGGTTTAAAATAAGGGTTGAGAGCATATATGGTAAGGATATATAGGGTATATAGACTGATTTATTTTGTGATGATATACCATCACAAAATATTTAGGATTATTATTATAATTGAACGCGTTTGACGCCGTATCTTTCCTCCGTCTTCTTGTAAAGTTCCGCAAGAGAATCGCTCACGAACATCTGGGTCTCGGGCAGCTGTCTCATCACGCGATATTTCTCAACCTCGCCGGCGTGAGCCTCTGCCTCATTCGGGTAGATAACCTTAATGTTCTCCTCACAGCTGCGGGAGAATGCTGCGAATGTTATTGCCTCCTCCTTGACTGGGAGAGCGTGGAGAAGCTCGAGAGATTTGCTGACGAGAATGATGCGCCCCTTGTATACGCTGGCTACATTAACGATGTGGCTACGGATCACGGGATACGAGAGTAACACATCGACGGGGTTGCGTTGTGCTGATGCATCGGCGGCTGCATCGAGCGGGACATTTAAAGTTTGAAATAACTTATCGACATCGAGGAATAGGACATCGGCGGTCGTGAGTTTGGAACAGAGGGTCGAGACACCGCGCAACATTATAAGCGCCGAGAGACGCTTACGAAGACGATACTTAGCCCATTTGTTTCCTAACCACGAAGCAAAAAAAGATGATGCGGGAGAGCCAGCCATCGCGCCGACAGCTGATCCAATCGCGTAGATACCAGCAGTAGCTTCCATAGTTTATGATTATAATAATATATAATATTATATTTTTATAATCCGTTTTCTTTTGTTTCTAAAGTGCGCCGTTCTTAAATAGTAGGTCTGTTATAGTCTTAAGTTTTGCCGCCTGCGCGTCGAGTTGTTCTTGTAGTGTTTGAATCCGCTGGATATCCGCCTCGTTATGCACGCTCCGGGTATCGTCGATGGACGCGACTGGTGCGGGGATATACTTGACTGGGTTGCCGCTTGCGTCAGTTGAATCGGCTAAATGTCCCAACGCCAACTTGGTCGCTACCTTGTGGTAGATCCAATCATCGTCGGCGGCCCACTCCTTATACTCATCGCCGCTAATGGTTACGAACTCATTTGCTAATGCTCCGTTTTGATAATGGACTTGAACCCGAACACTCACGGCTTCGTGCGGGGATACACTCACATTCGTCACCCAAAAAGCATTTGTAGCTCCTTCATATTTGGGATTTGCGGGAATACATACTTTCCAATTACTCATCGTGTCTTATTATACTACTATATATAATTTATATATTATATTATTTCTTAACTTAAAAATCCCTTCTAACCCGATATATCCTTATGTTGCATTCTGCAGGTCTGGCGTATGTTGTATTAAAGCTTCCTAACGATTGAAAAGCTAACGCTATATTATAAATGCCTTGCGAGAGTGCTGTTCCTGCTCCTTCATTTGCCGTCCATAAATTATCCTGACTTACCATCCATAATGAAGTGCCGTGTATTCGTTGATGTTGGTCACCTGTAGCACTATTCGTTGGAGAATAAATAGACCACATATTAGCGTTTGAAGTTTCTGTTTTTGTTATGATAGTATGGTCGCTGGTATATCTGTTTATGATCTCTCTTGAATTGCTACTATCGTCAGGTGATATTCCCGGATCGGTTGATGTTCTTCTGTTGTAGGATAATTCGCCACTTAAACGCTGCCTATTTCGGTAGTTAGCAGCCCAAGTAGAAGGTGGTCTATACCCGCAATAAAAACGATTTCTATATGTTTGGTTGTATTCCTCTGAACCACCTTGAACGCCATTATTTACAATATTCGTCCAATTCGTTACTGAATGCGTATGATATTGGTTACTTGATGAGAACGCTTGTGTGGAAGTAACCGCATTCAATCCCATTTGAATATAAGAGTCCGCTGTAACTCGTGTGTTTATGTCTAAATAACTATAATTTATATCTATTTCATACCTAATGTTGAACTGGGTTAGGTCTATTTTAGCCGTTGTTCCCCAGCTACAATTATATACGCCTGCATTTGAATCGAAATTGAGTCTTCCATTATACCATAATGTAATCGTAGGGTCATTTACAAATGTATATCCACCACCAAAGTCGCTCGATATAGTAAAATCTTTCGAAGTGCTACCCAACACTATTTTCCCCCTTTCTTCAAATGAACGATAAATAATATTTGGGCCGGTGGTTGTAAGTAAAAGTAGCGAACCATCGTAGTTTGATGCAAAACTTCGTATTGTAGATTCTCCTGTAAGAACATTCATATTATAAGCAAGCCTCCAAGTTTTCCCGTAATCCTCGCTAATTCTTATTCGGGAATTATAATAGGTATTATGTCCTACAATCATCAGATTACCGCCTGGACTAACAAACGCCACTCTCGCTCCTCTCGCTTGCTCGTCACCATACCAAGTCCAAGTTGTGCCGAAATCATCGCTGATGTGTATCTGTCCTGTTACTTCGCTGGGGTTGTAAGATTGGTCGCACGCAAGTAAAAATCGCCCAGTAGCATCACATCTAATTATCCCCCAAAAATAAGAACTGCCTAACGCTAATTGGGTTCTTACTCGAGCCCAAGTAACCCCATAATCCAAGCTACGATAAATACCGCCAGTCCCATTATCACTTGAGCCAGCAAAATTACCTTCTACTGCTGCAAACATTATAGAGCCGTTAGCACTCATACAAATATCGTAGGCATTACTAAGTAATGTGGTAAGGCTGCGAAGAACCCAAGTCGTTCCACCATTCGCCGAAATGTATAATGACCCATTATTCGGATTTGATGATGGGGCTTGATAATAAGTGGTTAGCACAACAATACTACCATCAGAGTTGCAGATAATCTTGCCTGCATAACGATTATAAAATGTATTCGCTGCTCCTTGTGTTCTATCAAGCGTGATCTCGCTCCAAGTTATCCCATAATCAACGCTTTTATATAATCGTGTAGTGTATACGAGGTTTGGAGGTGATCCGGTTGAGTTATCGTTTCTTGAAATATATAGAGTTTCACCCGTGATGCTCCCGCAAACGCTTTCATAATTAAAAGTGAGTAGATTTGAGTTAAACCAAGTTGCTCCGTAATCATTAGAATACTGCACATAAACGTTGCCCTGAGCCGGAGCTGGTAGATAGATACAATTTCGGCCGTCATGTGAAACGAATATATCAGCCGGTTTAACTGGGGTGCTGATTTGACCCCAATTCGTAGCGTAATGTCCGAGTTTGCGCGGGACTAATCCTACACTACTCGTTGCGGCTAATAGGTCTCTTGTGACTTGAGCGCCTATAGTATTCGTGATTGTGGCTAATTTGGTGGTTGGATTTATTTCAACTAATATGCCCGACCCTCCTGTTACATTTTGAACCGGTGCGTTATTGGAAATTGTGGCTACTTTGGTGGAAGCATTAATAGCAACACTTATATTTGAACCTGTGTTATCTATATTTTGAACCGGTGCGGTATTGGAAATTGTGGCTACTTTGGTGGAAGCATTAATAGCAACACTTATATTTGTTCCTGTGTTGTCTATATTTTGAACTGGGGCGGTATTGGTAATTGTGGCTGTGTTACTCGTGACGCTAACACTTATATTCGTTCCTGAGTTGGCTATATCTTGAACTGGTGCGGTATTGTTGATGGTGTAGTTCCCATTTGTAACCGACCTACCTATATTTGTTCCTGCTGTTATTTCCTTCACATTCCAGTTGCCGTTGCTCGCTCCTTCCAAACTCGTAATGCCGGTGATTGCGTTACCATTCATATTGATTGGCTGGCTGGCGGTTGCACCAGAGTTGAGAACATTCGCGAGGGTTGGCGTTGCTGTTACCGGCGCGATGCTGCTATGGAAGTGCGAGATGCTGCCTTCGTTGAAGTATAGCGTAATGGCGTGATTATTAAACCCGCCCGCCGGTTGGATAAAATATAGATCGGTGGAAAGCGTTGGTTGTGGGAATGCCGAGATATTATAGGGCGCATCAATCGCCATGTCGTATTCAATAAGCGTCGGGGTGTCGCTATACGGAGTTATTATCTTCGCATTAGTTCCATCATATAACATCGTGCGGAAGAGACCTGGTGTGTTAGCGCCGATACCAATAAGACTATACGCTCCGAGATCTGCGCCTCCTGCGCTGGTTTGCGAAATCGTGCCTGTGCCGCTCGTTATAAAAAGCACGAGACGAAGCGCCGTCTTTGCGCCTGTCGATGTTGTCTGGTTTATCTCTATCACATGGTCTAATTGCACAGATAGATTGTTGGTGGTGCTCGCTACTGATTGTCCTGCGCTCGTCATCGTCGCGAGAGTAACCCACCCGTTCAAAAAGTCATATCCTTCCACGCGATACAGCAACACCACCGGCCCAGATGTTACGACGACATTTATATTAGGAAACACGACACGCTGGAACTTGAGGTTATATAATCCCTTCGGCGTGGGGATCGGCGTTCCGTTTATTAATTGTGCCGCTGTGGTCGTGACCGGCGATGCATATGTTCGTTGATACAGAGTAGCCGAACCAACTGCGGTTGCCTGAAACCATAGACGCCCGTAGATTTGACCTGTTTGGTTATTTGAGTTCCACGAGAGATATTGGTTGAGTTGTTGCAGACCAGTCAGGACAGGATTGCTCGCCTCATCAAACACTTCGGTCGTATACTTGGCGATATAGTATGCGGTGTTGGCGGCGATTGCCTGTGTTATGGTGCGCTGGGCGTTGCCTGAATATGCTGCGCTCATTATTGTTTCGGTTGGTGTAGGGTTGGGGTTGGTTATGTTTGTCGGGACATTTATCATGTAGGTAATACCGCCCGACGACGCTCCGCCTGCGCCAACTTCCGCGCCGTTCCACATCAGTTTATTATCGGCATTCTTGTAAAGGCGAGCAGCTGTGTTGCCCGTGTAATTCCCGCTGATGACGAGCGAGGTTGCCGTCGCTTGGTTTGTGCTAATGCTGGTGCTACCAACTAAATTGATACCCGTGATAGTTCCGGGCGTGTTTATGCTGTCGGCGTTAATAACATTTAAGAGTTGTGTAAAATCCACTCCATTAAAAACGGCTTTTGCGACAACCATACCTTCTCGCGCGGTTTCGGGTTGTCCGGCCGCTCCGTTATACTGATTCACTTCCAACACATACGAGCCGTATGATGTCCCCTGAGCACCGCCCATATAAGTTCCAATTCTAACAAAGGCATCAGTTGGGCCATTGTTGATAGTTCCGGGTAAATGTAGTATCGATAAACCTTCGCCACCGGATCTTGTCCCACCCTTCGTCAGCCTGAGATCAATCCCACCTTTACAAGAATTAACGATAGTTATAGGTTTTTCGTTGGACGATGCTCCCTGATGGAGTAGAATGCCGTCGTTCCCCTTAATGCAAAGCACATTACATTTATCGTTCGCTTCGGTAAAAGCCCAATCAACATCAGTCGAAGTTATATTGTTATGACGAATAACTATATCGCCGTCGAATACTTGTGTGCGGTGATTACCGCTAAGTTGTGTGCAACTATAATCTGCTGCTGCGAGGAAAAATCCAATTCTCGGCTTGATAGCAACAACATCTTTATTTACAACATATAACTCTTCAAGCGTTACACTATTTCTCGTTTCAACATCACCGACCTTCGTATTAACGAATCCGCCCGCCATACACCAAACATCACTATACGCTATTTTGCTGCCCGTAACATATCCGAGAATATAACCAGGAATCCCAGCTTTCAGAAGCGCCGCAAGCGAAGTTATTGTTAAGGCGTTGCTTCGGGTCATATCTTCAAACCTCGCATCGCTCAAATACACATTACCACTAATACGGGTGCTGGTGTTTTGCTTTGTGGACGATTGCTGACCGATTTGTATTTGGGTTTGAGTTCCCGATGTTGTTAGTGCATCTATACAACCAATATTTACATGGTTGCCTCGCCCGCCTATATTGATTGCCGTCCCTGTTGATGAGTCGTCATATTGAGTGAAGCTTCCTATTCTTATTTGCTGTGTTGCTTTTAGTCTCATAGTGGAGCAGTCAATAGTAAATCGCCCGTGAGGGTGCGAATGTAATGTTTCGTTATCATCATAATCCTCACTATCAAAATCAGACTTGATTCTATACCCTATAAACTCTTCGTCCGGAGCGTTTTTCTGTTTCATTTCAATTATAGAAATGCCCTTATCCCCGCTCGCTGGGCCGACACTTGTAGTGTATGTGCTTGTTGTGAGATCGCCCGTGCCTGTAACCGACGCTTCGGTAATGAAGCGGGTCTTATTTTGTAGTGCGGTGATAAGAGTTTTGAGTTGAGCGTTTATGTTGTCGTTATTTACAATCCATTCGGTAGTGAGACCTGATGTATTTAAGTATTGTAAAATCAGCTTCAGCTCGTTAATCTGGTCGAGGTCAAAAGCATCTTCCAGAGTGAGTTCAAGTATGTAATCCTCGAAACGCTTACCCTTGATATATAGCGTTTGGGTGTTTAGGTTATCGAAGTTATAGATTCCTGCATTATTGACTTTACCCGACATATTATAATATATATTTAGACAGATATTATAATAATCGTATATTAAATATATCGCTGTTTATCTTTTTTTTTATTATTGTGGTTATATATATAACCTAAACATCGTAAATGCTTCACCGAGATAGGCAAGACCCGTCGCAGACAATCGTTCGCACAACCAAACACTTCATTAGTATCACTTCGGCAGATTCAAATGATTATGATACTCCCGAGTTCAATCCCGGCAATATGCGGATCACCTTTAATAACTCTTCGATGACGAATGTTAGCTCAGCCAAAGATGCAACATATACTACCATAACCCCCATCACCCTTTACGGAGACTGCTACTATTATAATGTTAGCCCCAACTTCCAGAACAACAGACTTCGTATTCGCTCGAGTGATGGAAGGTCGCTTTCCCAGACCATCGGCGGCGTCGCCAACATTCGCGAGAATGGTCTTAACCCCGCTGTGCAGGCCGACTGGGATCCATCAACATTCCCCGAAGTAGAATTGACTGAAGGTATGTATAACGCTGCTGAGCTTAGCGCAGAGATTCTGAAACAATTGAACGCCTCCACTATCGGTTGGTATGCTGCGGGTGGTGCTACCGCTATCGTCTGGACGAATACTGCGATTGATGGTAACGGCAGATTGAAAATCGCATACGCCACCGCCAATCCCGCTGGTGGGACTATCGAACTCCGGTTTTACTCCCAGTTCTTTAGTGTAAGGAATAGCCAGCTGATAGATTCGTCTCGTATCTTCGGTATGACCTTCGCTGCTATTCAGGGTGGAACTGGTCCTGCATCTATCGGTGGTGTCGCGCAGCCTACCACGAATGTTTTCGGCGCTTTCAAGTTGCCCTACGCGGATAGAGCCGCCGGCTTGCTGACCCCGAAAGTTGTGGATATTAAGACAATCCAGCAAGTTCAGGTTCGCTCGAATGTCGCTGGACGCCATTTCTGCAAGAGGGGATATTCAACCAACGGAGGCTTTACTCCAGAAACAAATGCCGGCTTGCGTCCTCTGTCGCTCACCGATATTCTCTTTACTTTCGATCTCGATGTCGATATGGGTTCTACATTTGTGTTCGAACCGGCGACTTACGAGATATACCAGCAGCAGATCACAAATAACTTCGACGAGTTTCGCCTGTATCTGACCGACAATAAGGGTCGCATTATCAAGTTCATTAACAACGCCGAAATCACTTTTACATTTGCTATTGAGCGAGAGATTGTGGCGCAATCCGCCGAAGACCGCATTAAGGACTTGATGACCTATAACGCATTTAGGAACTAAAAAATATATTACCATATTTTAATAAGAATGAAATTAAACGAACTTATTAAAATATCAAATCCCGCAGAGGTTAAACGCCGCTTTGAAAAGTATCGCGGTGCAGCTAAAGCAACTATAGAGCCATCGCCACGCCCAGATAAAAAATACCTAATCCGCGTTGCTGCCGCCGGCGGTGTGCGTGGTCGCGCAGTTCATATCGGTTCTATGATGTCCGACTTTACCAAACACGGCGACGAGGCAAGGCGGAAGAGTTACCTTGCTCGTAGTGCCGGCATCAAAGGCGATTGGCGAGACGATAAATGGTCTCCGAACAATTTGTCCCGTGCGTTAATGTGGTGAATAGACCCGTTGCAGAATTGCGGAAAATCGTGCCCCGATTCTGGAAAGTATCCTATGAGATTGGTATTTTCTAAATAATGGTAGTATCAATTGAGTTGGGCGTTTCCTATGGGGACTTTCCAGAATCGGGGCACGATTTTCCGCATTTCCTCCGGAGACCATTTATGCTGTGGTGGTTTTCCGCTGTTTTATCGATTGAGACCATTATGCTCTGGGGCACGATTTTCCGCAACTTCCGCAACTTCTTTTCATTTCATTTCTTTCCGTTCTGTAATAAAAATAAGACAATTGATAATGACTGCCTGTTAAGGCTAAATAAAACTTCGTTAAGAAATAAACCAGACGATAGACGAGCAGAGTTCGTGATAGGGGCGGACGACCTCCGGTCGCCGCCATCATGGCGCGACCCCCGTATTTAGGCATTTTAAGTTATTTTGACTTAAAGATATAATATTTAGCAATTGTATAATAAAATGAAATACTTTATTGGATCATTCGAGTTCAGCACGAAGAAAGCCGCCCGTGACGCGGCGATGGAGCGCCTAATGACTATCCCTTACGGATACCACAGCATAGATAGTGACGATGGTGATTTCCTTTTAGCAATTTTAGAGAATCATAGCGAAGCCGATGAAAAAATGGGCTGCGGTATTGCCGGGTTTAATGTTAACCCAGCGCTCGACCCGGCGCTGCACGCATCAGGCAAGGGCAAGCACATTACCTTTACACGAGTAGATGGAACGACTGATTGTTTTTCATATAACCATTGCCTAACCTTTCCTGCAAAGGGGCAGAAAGAGTTTGGGATTCGTGAATTGAAATGCGCCCTTCGCGAATCTATTAAACCCCAGATTAAGGAATATGTAGAATATGATAATGGACGAGATGTTCCAGTTCAGTTATTACCTTGCCCGGAATGTGACCGAATGTATGAACACCATAACCCGTTTAATGTGGATCACATAGAACCATTCTCCAGACTGGTTGATACTTTTATGGCGAATGATGGCGCTGGATATAATCTACCAAAGTCATATGGTAAGACGCTAACGAGACGATGGGTATTCAAAACAGCGGATAAAAGTTTAGAAGACGCGTTTATAAAATACCACGCAAAACACGCCAAGTTTCAATTTTTATGTAGAAATTGTAATATTAAGAAAAGCGATATATTTAGGGAAAATTGACTTAAAATAATCTCTCGTAATAATATAAACGAACGATGCAAGACCAACCAACCGCGACGACGACGGAGAAGCAAAAAAAGACTGCCGATATGGCTGCGTATATGCGAGCATACAGACTCGCCAATTTAGAGAAATGTAGAGAACAGGATCGATTGCAATACCACCGCAATAAACCCATTACGGACGAAGCCAAAAGGAAACAGGCTGAACGAATGGTTTTATCCACATTAGCAAAATATCCGGAGATTTTGAATAATATTTAAATATAAAAAATTGAAAAGGTTTTTATATTTAGGAATAGTTTTACGGAAATTAACTTAAAGATAAATTATTATCTCAACATAGAATATAACCGAAAGAAGAAGATGACTACTGCCGCGACCACCCACGACTACGAACTTACGATTGCTGAAAGAAGCACACCATTTACCGAGTTAGACTTTTGCGAACCGATTGATGTTGGGCGCTTGAGGCGGATTATACATTCGCAGGAATTACGCGACCGATGGCTGAAGCCGACGAAACCGATGGGGCGCTACTACCAGAGTGATATAACTGGCGGTAGTGTTCGTGATGCTAACACTTGTTATGAAGTGGAAAAAAAGGCGTTGACGAAAATGTTGAAGAAAGTGAAACGCGGGTCGCTGATGGTGCGTTATTCATTTGGGAAGTTGTTGAAGTTTGGGCGCGTGTATGCTAACGATAGTATGTCGGTGGGCTGCATCAATAAAGATGTGCGGGCTACATTATGCGGCGACAGGTGGGTTGATATTGATATTGCCTGCGCCCACCCGAACCTGATGGTTCAATTATGCGAAAAACAAAAGAAGCCGATTAGGTGCGAGGTGTTGCGCGAATATATTGATAGACGCGAGGAGATTCTGGTTGCGACGGCAAAGGAATACGGAGTAACGCGCGATGATGCAAAGCAATTGTTTAACATTTTGACTTTTGGCGGTGGACTGAATACATGGGTAACTGAATATCTTGGAATTGAAGAACACGACAAATACACGATGACGCAATTTGTTTCGCGGTATCATAGCGAGATGTCGGGGATTGCGAAGTTGTTTTATGATAGCAACCCGAAGATCGCGAAGGAATTGACGAAGGAGCGTTATAAGGCGATGTATTCGATCACGCATTATTTATTAGGTGAATACGAACGGCAGATTTTGGAAACCGCATTTGAGTTTGCGATGCGTAAGGGACTATGTGACGGAAACAAGTTCGTTGGATGTTATGATGGATTTATGGTTTTGAAGGAGAAATGGAACGAAGCATTTATACCGGAATTGGAGCAGCTTGTTTTGGAGAAACACGGCTTTAAAGTTAAATATGTAAGTAAGCCGATGGACGGCGGGTGGGCGAATCTAATGGAAGAACCGAAGGGCGAGTTTTGCGACCTTGCGCACTATAACGCGTTATTTGATAAATATTGCAACGAACGAGGGGCGATAGATTATTTGAATAAGCATCGAGCGGGACATTTTATCTATAACGGATCGTCGTGGTTCTGTTGGTCGAACACACCATTTACTACTTGGGAGACGCATACAGGCGCACTCACTCGCGCAGTAATGGACGATATGAGTTTATACATTGACGGCATCATCGAAGAATTATCGGGACATATGGCTTCACAACAAGACGATACTGATATTTACAAATCAGTTAGCGAATTGAAATCGAACTTTAAAAAGTTCCGCCAACAGAGTTTAACCAGCGCGGCATTTGTGCGACATGTGATCGAGCTTGGTGAGAAGTATTTTCTTAATACCAAAATTGAGTTCGATATGAACCAGAACCTAATTGGTATGCCTTATAATGTAGACGGAAGCGGGTTTTATGTTTATGATATTATTACTGGAACATACAGAGAGGCGGTGTTTGCAGATTATATATCGATGAAAATCCGTGTCCCATATCAAAGCATAATGAATGCGTTATCAAGTGACGATACGACAAAATCGGCAATTATGGAACTATTGACGAAAATCCAACCAGAGCAAGCGGAGCGACAACTTTTATTGAAGATAATGGCGAGCGGTTTATCGGGGCGACCAGTTGAGAAGTTTATCATTTACAACGGAGGCGGACGGAACGGCAAGGGACTTTTGGACGAGTTTATGGTTCGGGCATTAGGAGATTATGCAACATACGCGTCAGTAAGCATCATAACTGAAAAAACGCAACAATCAGCGGCAGCAAACCCCGAGTTGGCGAAACTGGATAAGAAGCGTTATGTCGTAATGAAAGAACCGGAGAAGGCGATACCCATCAATAATTCGTCGATGCGCGATTTGACTGGTGGCGGTGAATTACAAGCTCGAACACTCTATAGCACGAAGACAGCCGTTTATCTACACAACACGCAGATTTTAGAAGCCAACGCAAAACCAAATCTTAAACACGATCCAGAGAAAGCAGACGAGGAGCGCTTGATTGATTTGAACTTTCCATCGACATTCACATCCGCCGATGAAGTTGATGAGGAGAATCATATTTACGAAGCAAAAACAGAATACAAGACAATAGAGTTTCAAGATAAACACATGGGCGGATTAATCGCCATTTTATTAAGTCAATTACATATATTTAAAAATGCGGGTTATAAATTAGATTCATTTATACCCGAAAGCGTCAAGAAACGAACGGCGGAGTATATGATGAAGTCATACGACATTTTCAATAGCTTTAAAGTTATTTATCGATTGGCGGAAGAAGGAGAAGAAGATGATGATGAACAATTAACACTTGCAAAAGCAACCACGACCATTCGTCATCACGAATCATTTAAACTTTTACCAAAGGCGAAACAACGAGAGTATTCCGCACAATATATCAAGGACTTTATATTAAAAAATAAGTTCTTTAAGAAATACATCAAGGAAGATTACCATACAAAACAGATTTATCTTTGTGGTTGGAAGTTGATTATGGAAGAAGAATAATTAATTTAATTTCATAATATAAGTATATAACATATATTATGACCCAACTCGAGCGCTTCCTACTCGGCAAAATCAACGAACCAGGTTGCCCGATTCACTATATCCAGATCTATCACGAACTATTTAGGAAATAAAATATCCATACTAATTATAACAACATGAACTCCTTTGAAACCCTCCCCGACGATAAACGCATCAACCTTAAGCCGGCGCTCGATCTCGCGAAGAAGGTCTTGCCCGTCATATGCCCCAATCCTAACATCACCATTTCCGCACTTCCACCGAAGGTAACTTTCGGTTGCCGTTAGATGTAACTTGTCGGCATACTCATAAAATCCCAACTCCTCCACCACATTTTTATTTTTGTTTTTATTATTTTCCAAGTCATCTTATATATTATGAAAATAATAAAATATTAATACATTTTATAATCTATATAATGAATATAAAATGCTTTATGCTCTTGGCGTTTTGCATCGCTGGTGCTGCCCCCGTCGACAGCCTGCCCCTACAGAACTTAACGAACGCAACGCAGCCGCACCTATACCTGAATCAGACCCAGCGCCAGCTGCTCCGCCAAATACCCCCATCACCGCCGTCTTCCAGGACAGCAGCGCCAGCGAAGACGATACCTACAGCGTCTAAGGACGCTCCGCTCCGCACCGCTCCTACTCCTGCGGTGAAGCGGGTGGAAGAGTATGCTGCGAAACTCCGCGCGGATATGGAGGCACAGGAACGCGTCCTCAACGCATTTATCAACACTATCAAGACAAAACACGAAAATACGCAACTCAAGTTGTCGCGCGTAAAGAGTATTCTTAAAGGACTTAAAGCCGAAATCGCGAACGCCACGAAATATGCGAATGAGTTCCAAGCGGAGGATATCGACCAATCCAAGCAGGCGAAAATAATCCAAGATGAATATGAAAAATCCGCGAAGATGTTTAGCGATGAAAAAGAGAATATTGAGTTCGAGAAGAAGTTCCTGGAGGAGATTATAAAGTATATTCAACTTCGTAAATCTAATTGTCTAACCAAGTAATCGCGGTAGGTAAACCAATCTTGTAGCAATAATAGAAACAATCAAAGTTGCAAGCATCTTTCCAACCCTCGACTGGTGTCCTTCGATATGTTTAACAAATTGAATACGCTTACGAGGTAGTATAATCTGTAAATCATTATCGCCATTAAATAACTTGCGTATGTATTGCGTCGTTAATTTGGAGCAGGGCATAATTAGGATAAATGGTTTGTCGAGAGAAACCAATCTTTCTAATATTTCCGGACATTTAGAGAAAGGCGGGTTTGAAACCACGATGTCGCCCAGATCATTTTCAAAGAAGTCAATAGGTTCGTGTATAACATTATAACCGAGCTCTTTCAAATACTCGCCACTTGTTCCATCACCATAAAAAGCCTCCCAGACCACTTTATTTTTTGGGATAATGTGTTGTATATTAGACCACGCACTTTTAGGCGTCATATAGTCATCGTGTTTTAGGAATGTTTTAGTATGAAAACCAGCCATCTTTATATTATGAAAATATTATATTTAGATATATTGGGCGTATAAAGAAACGCCTACAAGTTGCATAAATCCTCCACCTATTAAACGGCAACTGAAAACCAACCGGCGTGGCGCAGCGGCAGCGCGCGCGGCTCATAACCGCGAGGTCACTCGATCGAAACGGGTCGCCGGTATTTAGCATAATTATATAGCGTATATATAATTATGATTTCCTATATTTTAACTGCTACTGGATATATAGTATACTATACTGGGTATTGGACGCTTCGAGCGATGTATAATATGGTAACCTCCGACCCAGCCGTAATATTGCTATTACCCAAATATTTCTAACGCCATTTTGCGCAACTCGGCGGCTCTCACATCTTCCATCGTAAGCGATGATTGCGCCCCGCGCTTTGGCGCAGTTCCTACCCTCTGAAGCACACGCGGACCTTTAACAATTGGCGCGGGAGGTAGCAGTTGTTCGTCCTCGTCCTCGTATTGCGGGTCATTAATACTCTCGAGCATTTGTTGGAATGCGGCGGGATTGCTGGGTTCTTTATACAACTTTATCTTCATGTATGGGACTTCCTTTTTAGCGCCCGCTTTGCTCTTTATTTTTTTAGGCATAACAACCTCCTCTTCGCTGTCGTCGCTTTCGACGGGTAGCGCAACCTTCTTGGCTGGTTTCTTTGCAGCCCTGACGAGATCGGGGACGGCAGGAATATCGATCGGTTCGGAGGTAGGGGGTTTATCCTCGACGGCTACAGGTGCAGGCTCGGGTGCGGGTGCGGGTGTGGGTTCAGGAACGGGAGCGGGAGCGGAAGCTTCCTTCGCTTTCTTGGCTTCGGCTGCTTTTGCTTGCTTGGCGATACGAGCCTTCTCGAGGCGTTCCAGTAAGACTTTCTTTTCGGCGTCGCTAATAACCATTATAATCTTTTATATTATACTAAAAGATTATATTTTTAAACTAATAAAATGCCTAAATGATTAACTTTATTTCTTTTCCTTTTTATCCTTCGGGACAACCTTCGCGTATACGAGCGCTGCAGTTGCCGAGCTATGTCCCATCACATTCGCGAGTTCCTGCTTCTTTTTGTATTCCTCCGGGTCAGGCGCATATACCTCCGTTACAACGGCACGGCGGATTTGCGTCGATGAGACCTTAATGTCGTCTTTGCTGAAGATGGCGTTTAACATTTTGGTATATGTAACCCGGCTAATGGGTTCATCAACCCCGTTCTTGATAATGAACCAGGAGTTCTTGGTATACGCCTCGTGCTTGATAGCAGACCAATAATATACAATCTCGGATACAACTTCTCTCGGGATATCCAGCACCTTAACTCCGTAAGACCCACGCGTCTTGTATGCGTAGAGATGTATCTGCCCCTTAAGCGATCGCCGATTGATTATGATGTAGTTGGAGTTGCCGTCGATGTCGTCTTCGTGTGGGAGCGCTTCCATCAACCTTGCATCGGCGAGGTCATTTCTCAAGGGCAGGTGGATATGGATAAGCAAACACAAGTAGCGCATCAAGGCGATATACTCCTTGTAGGTATCGATATATTTTGGATCGGGGAGTTTTTGTTTGAGATATTCTACTTTCTCTTTCAAGTCGTCGAGAGAAGCCCAGTTCTCGGCAATCCTATCGCTCATCTTATTTGTAGCATATGACGAATTGACTTCATCTACGAGTTCATACATTTTCTTCTCGATGACTTTAATCACGGCTTCGGGCAGGTCAAACATATCCGCCCATACCTTCAAGATGACGCATCGGTTTTTAGCGGTCTGTTTGCTCTCCGTCTCATCAATCATTTTCATAATCGCCGAGAGATTTGTTTTTATCCAAGCGCCCGAGTCGGTGGGGGCTGTTCCGGACAAGCCAATCCCACGATAAACGGCGTTGATGGTCGAGCGGTATGTTTGCAAAGTTTTTGCGCTTAGTTCGGGCATTTGTATATACATATTCGAGAGATTATAATTTTAAATAACTATTCCTAAATAAGTAATTCTTGTTTAACTTCGCTTTTTTCGAATGTAACATCTTGGTTGAAGCCCAGCCGGAGGAACTTATCTTTATCGTAATAAATAAATAGGAATGAGCCAACTTTCTCGCCATCAAGCATATCCAAACATTCCAGATAGTTTTCCATTTTACCACCAAACACCGACGAGAACTCATCGAATATGGATTTGCTGGTTGCCCTGTCCTTGCTGGGGAACAATAGCACGGCGTTAGCATTCGTGCGTAGCGGTTTGCTAATACCTTTGAAATGTTGCGTGAGGATAAACAGATTGGTAAAATCGTGGCGATGCCTGATAGCCCAGCGTGTAAACTCCTTGCCCTGCTTGCTGTTACTCGATGAAATCAAGGGCGATCCCATACTATCATCAAGCACCAAACTTGCTCGTGGCGGGTGATGGAAATTGAACTCATCAATCATCGTCTTAACATCTACATCATCGTCAAGTATACCTGATTTCATTAGAATCTCGATTTCATCTTCGGCTAATTTTTTATCTCCCTCTTTCAAATATCTCTCGAACAAGTCAAATATAAACTTGGTCTGCTTCCATTCTTCCGTCCGTTCGCGGATCTCATCTATAATCTCGGTGAAGACTTTGATATTCAACTCGTCGTAGAACTTAAGGTTGTCGGCGAACTTGTCGGCGAACTCTGCAACTTTGGCGTCATGGGTCGGCGAAACCCAATAAACGATGTTATCGTCGGTTAGCATACCCTTCTTTTCGATGTTAAGGATTTGGAGCATCGCATTTGTTTTACCAGCCCCACGAACACCGCACAGCAAAGCAAACCAAAAGCTATTCTCTTTGGTAAGATTCCACTCGGGAAAGTCGTATCCCTTTTTTGATTTTATCAGGCTGTTAACATATTTAGAAACCTTTTTCAATTTAAGCGGCATTTATATTATTGTATTATTATAATAATATAATATATAAATATTAAAATGGCGAAGCGTAAAATCAAGAAGCGGGCAACCAGAAAGCCGAAAGGCGGCGCACCCCTGCCTAAAAGCGTCCAAGCATTATTAAAATATCTCTCGGGAAGTGGAACTGGTATAGGTGGAGCGCCGACAGCGGCACAACAATTCCAAGCAGCGGCAGCACCACAACCACAGCTACCGCAGCCTGCAGGTCTTCCAAAACCACGAGCGCCGCGAGTGAAGAAAGTTGCCGCATCGGCGGCAGTCCCATCACCGCTACAAGGTATCGTCCCGCAAGCAGCAGCGCAGACAACGATTATACAAGTTCCCGCAGCCGCGCCCCAACAAGAAAAACCCGAAACCCAGAAGGAACTCGCTACATTACAGGCGACCTCCAAACAACAGGCAGGAGAGATTAGGAACTTGAAGTTGTCGATGACGCAACAAGGGTCAGGCGCATTAAACGCCCAATTCTTTCAAGATATACAAAACCAAATACAAGAGCAAAGA
>Ga0255088_1000381_pt1 | contig 20738 bp, 29 predicted proteins | sample Colum_Miss_RepB__2_FD_188587 | JGI IMG/M metagenome (GOLD analysis project Ga0255088, IMG submission 188587) | Freshwater microbial communities from Columbia River, Oregon, United States - Colum_Miss_RepB_8d | ecosystem: Environmental > Aquatic > Freshwater > River | place: USA: Oregon...
AAAATATAACATTAAAGATAGAAAAGGGATATTTTGCAACACCGCTGAGAAATAAGTTATATACAAAATCTTTTTGAGAATTAATTTGTTTAAAGAAACGGTTTAATTCAGTTAAAAATCATCACCACTTTAAAGACCATTACACAATGGATATATTATCAAAACATCTTGCAGATCCAAAGGACTGTGTGTATTGTAAACCACAATCAGAGTTTACAACAGGTGTTGATTTTTTAATACACTTTGACAATTTACAACAAGACTTTGAAACACAATGAAAAAAACGTTCTAAAGTTTATTTTGGGAATCTTTTAAGGAAAAAAGTTTTTCTCTAAAAATAAAATAAATGTTAAAAGTACAAAACCCTTAATGTCTTCTTATTCTGCTGGTATACTTAAAGTTGGAACTCTTAATGCTAATGGTGAATCTGGTGCCATACAAGCTACAAATTTAAATTTTACTAACCTTGGGGTTAATGGTACTTTGAGTGCTAGTAAAATAAAAACAAGTATTATTGGTCCTAACGTACCAGTCGCTCATGGTGGTGTTTTTGGTTCAACTGATTGGTTACGTACAGTGAATCCAACAAACCCATTTGGGCCAGGTCCAAATATCATGACACCATCTAATTCTTCTATTTTAACAAGTACATCAACTGTGGCTGCAAACATTGCAGCAGGATTTTGTCCTTATGGTTTATCTACATATATTGGAGGTGTTGATCCTGCATCAGGTGTTGAATATTTCGCAGATATACGTTTTGGTTATGGTGTGGGAACACCATTATCTCAAAAAAATGCCCAGACTCTTGCTCAGACATCTGGATTACGTGGTATGCCATGTGCTGCTTATGTACCGGTTTTAAATAACATGACTAGGGTTGTAGATATTAATCCATTTAATATTCATTGTATGCCAACTGTTTATCCAGGTATTCCTATTGAGACTTCTGATTTATTAGGTGATCTATATACTTCTCCTGATAAAATGCAACAATTTTATCAAACACAATCTGAAGATTGTTTGATGCTTGATGTTTTTAGACCAAATGGAACAAATGCAGACAATACTTACAAGTATTCTAATTTACCAGTTATGGTTTTTGTGCATGGAGGCTCTCTTACAAATTTTAACCGTAAATATTACAATGGTATTGCACAAAAAATGATTACTGAAGGAAATGATTGTATAATTGTTATGATTGATTATCGTTTAGCATTCATGAATATCCAGAGCGAAGCCTTTCGCGTACCTTTAAATCCATCTGGTGGTATTTATTCATCATTTCCATCATTGAAGCAATTTGCAGGTTGCTGTGGGAATTGTTATTCAACTGATGTCATTGTTTCTCTTCAATGGGTCCAAGCACATATCGCTAATTTCGGAGGTGATAGAAATAATGTTACTCTGTATGGATTATCTGCAGGTGGAATAATTGTTGAAACAGTGCGTCAGAGTCCTTTATCTTATCCACTTGATTCATCTGGTAACAAGGGAAAACTTTTTAAACAATATATGAATAATTCTGGTACATATGCAATTAATAGCGTTCTTTCTATAAATAATTATTTTGAAGGTTCTAATCCAACAAATATGACACCTGTTGAATTTGGAAAATACATACCACAGTATTTCTTAGGTGGTCCTGTAGGAACAAGCTTACCGGTAAATCCTACAAATTTAGAAATGAAGTACGTAATTTACGCGACGTATGGTTATGGATATATTGATACATCATACAATTACTGGGTTGATGGCTCAGGTGGTGTAGCTACAGATGCTGGGTTCAAGACATGGTACCAGAGTCTAACAACTGCACAGATGCAGTTACTCACACTTGGATTTTTTCCACCCCAAACAAATGTTAAAGTTGGTTCTCCTCCAGCTCTTACTGCAGCTGGCTTTATTCCACAATGGTGGACACAATTTTTACCATTACTTGATGGTAAAATTGTTGTTTATAGAAGTTTTGCTGAGGCACTTGGAACAAACCCAGAAGGTACTTCAGCACTTGTTTATGATGGAAGCAGTAGCAATGTACCATCTCCAAATGCAGTTGGGTATCATGTAGATTCATCTAATTATTTACTTCCTGATATGCCGTGGTTTGTCAATGCAATGGGTCAAGAAACAAATTTATGGGAACCATTGATAGCATTAGGTGCATTTAAAAATACCGGTATGAATGGTTATAACTTCACACCTGGATATTGGTTTGGTAGTTGGAATACACCTGGGCCATTTCCAACAACTCCACCAGTTCCTGGTGCAAAATTACTTCCTGTTCCAGATGGTGGTAGTACATATCAATTATCTTATGCTCAGTTTCATATGACTGATTTATGGTGTAGGAAATTTGCAAGAATGATGTCTGAAGTATATTATTTACCTGGGCAAATTCGTAAAAATCAATCTGTTACTTGGTTAGACGCTATTAAAGGAACTATAGATGGTTCTGCAAATGAAACTGTTACCCAGATATTTGACGTATTTGATGTATGGTACCCACCTACTGCAACTGCAACTGTATCAGGTGGCCAGGTTACAGCTATTTCTGTTTCATCTATTTTTCCAGGATTTGGATATCTTTCAACAGATGCATCTAACGTATTAGTGACAATTACTGGTGGTGGTGGTTCTGGTGCAACTGCTTATGTTACTGGTGTAACAGTTGTATCAAATTATGAAGGTCTTGATGCATCTGGTAATCTCAGTACAGTTGTTGATTATTCTGGTAATGTCATTTCAGCTGGAGCAAGTTATAAAATAACAGGTATTTCAATTATTTCAGGTGGTTCTGGGTATACATCTACACCACAAGTGTTAGTAGCACCTCCTAGAAATGCATTGCGTCAATTTCCACCAGGGTATCCTTATCAAGATGGAAATGTACCACCGGTACCAAATCAAAATACAACTGTATATCCTTCACAGGAAGGTGTTGCAATTCTTATGCAAAATGATGTATGGTCTGTTTCTTGTTTTGACTTTGCACTGCGTAGTGCAGATGGATCTAACAATTCTTACATTACCAGTAATGACCATTTTATGAAAGGACAGGGTGCAAAAATATATAATTTAGAAAATGGAGCAGAACATATCACTGACGCAGTGATAATGTCAAATTTCTGGGAACAATTACCAAATACTAATGCATGGTCAACTGCACGTTCATTAATAGATACAAATTTCTTAGCAACATTTGGTTTTATTCTTGGTGGTTCAGGTGACTCCACATATACCCCAACAAATGCAGACTTCTCTATTGCACAGAATCTTCGCAGTATCTACCGTTCTTTTATGAAAACAGGTGTTCCTGCTTTAAGTAATGGTACATATATTCCTTCTTTTAAAGCCGGCGGTCTTGGACAGTGTTATCACATAAATAGTGATGCAAGTGGTAATGTTGATACTTCTGTCATTGAATCATTGGCGAACTGCAATAGTGGTCATATAGGTAAAATATTTTCAATCATATATGGACTGACAGTTGAGCAAATTTCAGCCGCTTCACTTGCGGCTTCACCTGGATATTATGTTATGCCAAAATAAAAACATTAAAAGAGGTTTCTTACCATTTTTAATATAACGGGCATTCTTTTTTAAGACTCATACAATTTAAATAACAATGTATATGAAATTGCTGATTACAACATTTTACGGTAACTATTGATTTATCATTTTTATCCAAAAGAGTTAAACATATAGAACATTCATTATTTTCCATAGTTATAAAAATTATAAATATATTTTAAATAAAATGAAAGTTATTTAAAATAGGTTTAATAAAACCACTTTTAATTAACTTTAATTTGAATACATGTAATTTCCGCTCACCGGATCAATTGTTTTGTTGGCGATTCCCGTTAGAAATTCCTTTCGTTCATCGTCAAAGGTATCACTAACAAACCTTAAAAGATCTGTTTTTAATTGTTCGAAGTGTTGGATTTGTTCCAGTGGTAACGTTTCAACGCGGTCTTCCAACTCATTGAGGTATTTTTGGGTTTGAAAGTAAATATTCATTTTGTTTGTTTTGGTAATTTTATTAAAATACATTTCTTTAAATTAATTTAAAATAAAAGTGGTATTTAAAGTGTGTTTATGGAAAACGTATCCCAAGAAACTTTGAAAAAGGTAACTGGGATTATCCATGCAACTGTACCGTTTTCATTTGGAAAGAAAATAATGTCTGATATTAAATACCTTCAAAAAATTTCAACGACGAGGTACTGCATTTAAATCAAACACACGTTTAGTTCTTTTATCTTCGAGTTTTTCGTTTTAAAGCGACAAGTGTTACGTATCCTCTTTGTTTTTGTTTATAATGGTAGTTTTTTCCCTTGATAGTAATTTTAAAATAATTCTTACCTCTTTTAATTCTTTTATGATATATTTTTCCTTTAATTTTAACGCCTATAAGACCAAGACCGTTCGCATATCCTTGAAGTTTAGACCCAAGAGTTTTATTATTTTTAAGTTTAATAAGTTTTTTGCTTTTCTTCCCAAACGAAGTTTTTCGTTTTAAAGCGACAAGTGTTACGTATCCTCTTTGTTTTTGTTTATAATGGTAGTTTTTTCCTTTGATAGTAATTTTAAAATAATTCTTACCTTTTTTAATTCTTTTACGATATACTTTTCCTTTAATTTTAATGATTATAAGACCAGCACCGTTCGCATATCCTTGAAGTTTAGATCCAAGAGTTTTATTATTTTTAAGCTTGGCAACCTTTCTTTTTTTTTTTCCAAATGTAAACAACATTATAATTGTCAATACTATTTTATTTTAAATAATTATATTCGTTTAAATTACGAATGAATCTTTTTGGAAAAAAAGATTTGGATATTTTTGAAGAAATTAAACATCCACAAAGAGATAACGGTACTGTATTAAAACAACAACATAAAAGAAATCTTCGCAATATTCTTTCAATGGATCGCAGTATTTTAGAATCAACTGATGAAAATGGTAGAACACCTCTTGTAGCAGCACTTAATATGTTTGACAATGTTGCTATTGATATAATAATTAGTTTTAATACACCAAATATAAATCAACTTTTTTATACTTATTATTTAAATGACAATGTTACACCACTTATGTTTGCAGTATATAAAGGTTACTCTGTGGATTATGTAAAAAAATTTATCGATCACGGTGCAGATGTTTATGTAAAATCATCTAAAGGTAAAACAGTATTTGATTATGCACAGATGTCAAAAGCAGCAAACTCTAAAAAAGTTTTAGAATATTTACAAAAGTTGGTTACTTCATCAAATGTAATTAAGAAACATTGGAGATCACATAGAGAACATGAATATTATAAACCAGGTGGGACAGGATACTATGAAGCAAAGAAGCATTTTGAAATGTCATTTGGTAAAAAAAGAAAAAAAAACAAAAAGAACAAGAAAGGTACGTAAATTACCAAAAGCACTTATTCGAATGGCCAAAAAGTATAAAGTAAAAGTGACTATGAAACGAGGCAACAAACGAGTTTATAAATCCATAAAAGTCATTAAAAGACAAATAAGACAAAAGAAAATGAAAAAGTAAAGATTTAAAGAATAGTGCGTTAAACAGCTAAAATAGGAAATTCTTTGAAAAAACGACAACCCATGGAAATTAAAAGTGTCAAAGTTTTATTTTTCAATGAAATAAAAAAGAATCCAAATCATCCGTTAAAAGTACTTGTAAGTGATCACGATGCATTTAAGTGTATTTTTGATAAAATCTATTTAGAACGATTAAGCAATATAATACAACAACCATGTGCTTATAGTCAAATGAAGAAGGGTAATGGAGACCCAATAAAAATAAACTTTCCAGAACCAACGGGTATCAATATCAATATGATGCCTATTGTACTGGGGATGGATAATATTGAATATTTAAACCCATATTTCAATATTATAGATTTGTGTGTTCGACAACAACTTGGAGTAGAAGGTGCTTGGGAAAAATATGATAAAGGTAAATGGATTGGGTACATCACAATTCAAGAAAGTATTGTCGAACCTGGTGAAACACAGAGACGACCAGGTCTCCATATTGAGTCTCCATTGGGAAAAGGAAGACTCGTACCACAACCAAATTATAAAGAAGTTGGTTGTGATGCTTACCATAATAGTGAATGGAAAAGTATTGCATGGGGTACTGGGCGATGGTATGGTACACATCATGCAGATGGTATTTATATGGCAAGTAATACTGAAAATTCAACTAAATTGTATCCATATTTAGTTGAGAATTCAGAAAAGGTAACAGACACCCATGGAGGTCTTGAAGAATTTCGTAAAGATCTTACCGGTGAAATTATGAAAAAAGATACTATGTATTGGTTTACTGATAAAACACCGCACGAATCACTTCCAAATCTTACTGATAAACCTGTTTACCGTCAATTTTTTAGATTAGTTGTTGGACCCATTGGTGTTTGGTATTCACAACACAATACTCCAAATCCACTTGGCGTTCAACCTGAAGCACAAATTATTAATAATAACAAATTTAATTAATAATACGTTCTGACCAATGTCTTCCCAGACACTTGTTTCTCATAACACAATATCCGAACGGAATTAATAAAATTGGAATAAAGGGAAAGAGTACAATTCCAGCAATAATTCTTTCACATTTTACTAAACCACTTTTTTCAACACAATCATCACATACTCTCTTGTTGTCGTTGAGTTTATTACATCTATGACATCCTTTTATTTTTTGGGTATTTTCTTCTCTTTCTAAAATACAGCTTTGACACTCATTATACTCTATAATGTTGTCAATCTCGTATTCAACTTTAAAATTACTTTTACACGTTTTACAAATACAGTTCATTTTACCTTAAAAGGTATAAATTCTTTAAATACATTTTACGGGAACTTCCCCTTCTTAGATGTAGAAGTCGGAACCTTGACTGCTCCCGGTGCAACATTAAACGTTGGGCCAGGGTCTTCAGGGATGTAGTGTTCCCGAGAATTTATATTACCTTTATTGACAGAATACACACCCGAAGTCTGTATTCCACTTGCAGAATTTATAGTATTCACAACGGAAGAAAACATTTAATAATACTTATTATTTAATTGGTATTTTATTTTTAAACTTTAATTTATTTCATTTACTTTGAAAATACCAAACCTGCCATTCCATGCATAAATTTTACAAGGTGATGGGTTATCCCGGTGTAATGTAATGTATTTTCTTTAAAGGATGATTCACAAACAATACATGTTTGTCTATAATCAATTACACTAAAGTTTAATGTTGGTTCAAAATTGAGTTCCCAATGTGTCGAATCAATTTGTGTAAATGGAAAAAAATACATTTGGGACAATAAAAATTGTACATTTGAAACTGGTTTTTCTGTATAAACAATTATTTTCTCAACTGGGTGATTGAAAGAAATGTTTATTTTATCTACATTGTTTTGAGGACCAGAGTATTGTATTTGTTTTACAAAATATTCTTGTTGTGTTTTTAGGTTAAAATCAACTGAAACGATATCGTATTCTAATTGGTAATCACCACCTTCAATACAAAAATCCATTTCATGGTATTCAAGATACGGCAAACAACATCCATCATTCAACATTTGAAATGTATTTTCACGGATTTCTTTGTAAATTTTATCGAATTGTTGTCCTCCAACCATAAGTATAACATGTTCCCAGTCTCCATGAATCTTCATATTTGCAACACCTGTACCTTCACCTAGAAATTCAGCTTTATGTCTGATTTTCCCAGAATTTATAAACTTTTTTCTTTCTATAACTTTGTTGTAAAGTAATCTTTTTCCATTGAGTTTTTTTAAATGAGAATCCTGAACACCAACAACATTTTCACAGATTTCTTTGAGTGTAACCATTTTAAAGAATTAATAATAAAATCTTTAAATTAAGTTATGGACATATTTACGTTTTCCAACTTTTTGAATGAAATAGAATGTGAAGAATACATCGAATTAATTACAACGAAGGTATCGCAAAACTTTACAGATTCTGGAAAATTCACAAATAAAAAATGGATTGATTTAACTTTAGCAAGTTCATTTTTCGATAAAATACCATATAATCCAGATTATCTCAAACCAAATAATCTCATAATGTCTGGAACATACAATCCAGGTGATCTATTTGGTCTCCATACAGATACAGGGTTATATTATAACCCCAAAGAGTCCTTAAAAACAAGATGGACACTGTTAATTTACCTGAATGACAACTTTTCAGGTGGAGAAACAGTTTTTTATGACAATGATTGGAAAGTATCAAAAGTAATAACTCCAGAAAAGGGAAAAGCATTATTATTTGATATAGATCTTTGGCATAGTGGTTCCGAAGTGATTTCAGGAACAAAACATTGGATCGGGTGTGAAATTATTGGAAAGTTTTAAGAACTCTAATATCTGCCAATAAAGTTTTTAAACGAGGACCAAGTTTTTTTGTACCAAATTTGTTGTTAACAAGCCGGTAAGGTCCTTGAATATCGTACATTTCTGCTCTACAAATTGGGCAAAACTTTTCACCATTTTTATTTGGCCTGACTTTTCTTAAACAATCACAGTGAAAATAGTGATCACAGTTATCATTTAAAGGCTTACAAGTATTTCCACTCGTTAAAGGATCCATACATATTGGGCATTCATTGTGTAATTCATCTAGATAAATCTGTTTTGGTTGCATTCTTATATCATCGAGAACATTTGTTTTATTTTCATGAAAAGGAAGTGAATACACCTTTTTTCCATTTCTTGATCTCTTGTGTTTTAAAATAACTATTTCAGTAATAAGTGGTTTTTTAAATGTGTCTAATAACCTGGACACCCCTTCTACAGTTGTTTTTACTAAATCGTACCCAGTCTCCTTGCTAACAACAAACATAGTTTCGTTTAATTTTTCAATAATGTATTCATACATCGTTGTGGTAATACTAAAAAATTTTACTTTATTACTCTTTGCTAAAGAAGCAATAATTTTAAACGCGTGTTGATTTTGTTCCATTATAACTACTTAAATATTTTTATAACGAGTTTAAAGATTTAAACTCTTATTTTTTTAAAAAGGGTCTTTATAGACCTACTTTAAGTTAAATGTTGATGTTGTCAAGTGACCTTTATTACACCCATGAAGATCTTTTAGCAGAGATTAAAGCACATAAGGGTAGTATCAATGAAATAATTTATCCAGAAAAGTATGGAACTTTCTTATACAAGGCAGTATTCCATGATTACCCAACAGTTGTAAAGTATCTTTTAGAAAATGGTGCAGATCCGAATGTAAGCAATTGTTTAAATATCGCATTAAAAAATCGTACATATGATATTGCTGAAATGCTTCTTGAACATAGAGCAAAGGTATTTGATACTACTTATTTTATCCGTTCTCTTTATGACAGAGAATTCAAACTTGCAGAACTTATGATTAAACAAAATACATCCATTGTACAAGATCATTCGGTAATGCATGAGCTTGCATATTTTTATTATTCTTATAATTTATCTCTTTTACAATTTTTGGTAGAACATGGAGCATACATTAATAATCGTACCAGAGACATCATTTATTCTAATTTTGTATATGATTATCAAAAAAATACATCTGATAATGATTCTGATTTTGAATATGATTCTGACAGTGATTATTCAGATTCAGATCCAGAAGAATTCTATGATTATCGATGTGTTTGTATAAACTATGGTTACAAAGATTCTATTGAATACATCTGTAAAAAACTGGCACAACGTCGATGGACCTTTGTAAAATGTTACATTTTACTTTTAGGTCTTCACCAACGTGCTGTGGTCTCAGCAAACCATCCAAACAGACTTAAACAATTGGGTGTATTTAATGTAAAAGAATGAATTGTTTTTCTTTTAATAAAAGTTACACCGAACTTAAAAAGTATCTTGACGAAGGTGGTAATCCTAATGTTTTATTATTTTATAAGTTTATAAATGATATCAAATGTGTTAAACTTCTTCTTGAACACGGTTTAGATCCCAATATACCAATGGAAAGTATATACAGTAATGTGAGTCCATTATCTACTTGTCTCATATATGGTCCAATTGAATTGACGGAACTCCTTTTAAAATACGGAGCAGACCCAAATCTCCCTTTGAGTTACGAATTACACCCTTTATCGTATGCTGCTCTTCACACTCCAACTTGTAATTTTTTAGAAACGTTTAAACTTTTAATCAAATATGGCGCTGATATTACTATAAAAACGAAAATTGGAAATTCTTGTATAGATTTATTAGACCGCAATGCTTTTTTAAAATACTCTGAAGTACTTTTAAAGTACAACCCACCATTAAAGTACCACCCAAGACTGAAACAAGTTCCTAAAGTTTTAAAGTATTGGTGTAAAAGAAAATGGGTTGTGTTCAAAACACTTGTTAAGTTGTTATCATTACATCAACGTGCAGTGGTTACAGCAAACCATCCGAACCGACTTAAGGACCTGGGTGTTTTTAATGTAAGTGAAGAATAATAAAGTTAAAGTTGATTTTACAAGGTTCCAAAGGAACCCGTTAACGTCCCAAAGGGACTTATGGGTGGAATAGTTTCGAAGCATTCATTAAAGTACCTCACACTTAAAAAGTATCTTGATGACGGAGGTGATCCAAATGCATACAATTCTCATGGTTATTCACCTCTTTATGAGTATAGTAATAATTATAATTATTATTTAGATTGTTATGAATTACTTCTCGAAAGAGGTGCTAACCCAAATCAAAGTCATTGTAAGGATCATACAGGGTATCATCCTATTTGTTGTATTGCTATAAGAGGTGATATAGAACGAATGAAACTTCTTTTAAAATTTGGAGCAAATCCAAATTGTATTGATGTAAATGGACGTACTCCTTTACATCATATATACTTAAATAGTACACCTGTGTTTTTAAAATTAGGTACTCTTTTAATAGAACACGGTGCTGATATTACGATAAAAACGAAACATGGAGATTTTTGTATGGACCTTTTAGTAAAAGAGCACTTTAAGATAGAATATTATAACAACTGCAGTATAGAATTTCGTTTACAACTGCAACATTCTATAGAAACGAAGTTCAATTTATTTATGAAGCATAATTGTCCGTTAAAGTACCATTCGGTACTAAAACAAGTCCCAATGGTTTTAAAGTATTGGTGTCGGAGAAAATGGGTACTGCTTTTAGCAGTTGTTAAGTTACTCTCACTCCATCAGCGTGCTGTGGTCTCGGCAAACCATCCGAACCGACTTAAGGACCTGGGTGTTTTTAATGTAAAAGAATGAATTACACTGAACTTAAAAAGTATCTTGACGACGGTGGTGATCCAAATGCGTATAATCACCATGGATGGTCAATGCTTTTTTATTATATATCACATTTAGATTGTTTTGAATTACTTCTCGAAAGAGGCGCTAATCCAAACCAATCTTATTTTAAAAATATTGATGAATTTCCACTTTTCCATGATATTGGTTATTGTAATACAAGACATATAAAACTGCTTTTAAAATTTGGAGCAGATCCAAATTGTATGGATAATGGACGTACTCCTTTACATAAAATAACAAGTTATTATAGTGTTATATTTATAGAATTATTTAATCTTTTAATGAATAGTTGTGCTGACATTACTATAAAAACGAAACATGGAGATTCTTGTATGGACCTTTTAGTAAAAGAACACCTTAAGCTAGAATATTATAACAAATGCAGTATAGAACTTCGTTTACAACTGCAGCATTCTATAGAAACGAAGTTCAATTTATGTATGAAGCATAATTGTCCGTTAAAGTACCACCCAAGACTGAAACAAGTTCCAAAGGTTTTGAGGTATTGGTTGCGAAGAAAATGGGCTATTATCCGTTCAGCAACCAAATTATTGTCTCTTCACCAACGTGCGGTGGTATCAGCAAACCATCCGAACCGACTTAAACAATTAAATTATTTTAATGTAAGTGAATGAAGAATGAATTGTTTTTCTTTTATTTTACCTACTGTTTTTGGTAAATTTAACAGAACAAAGAAATTTAATTTATGTTAAATTTAAACAAATCGGTTTTTTTAATTAAAATTTATTTAAGGAAATCGGTTTTTTTAATTAAAATTTATTTAAGGAAATAAAAAATATTAAGGAATAGTACAAAATGTTCTCTTCCACTGTTGCCTCAGTTAACAAGTCTTCAATGATTACTACCGCCAACGCTGCAAATGGTATCAACAAGCGCCCACCAATATGTGATACAGACCGAACTATTCAGGGTTTTAAGATTTGCAAGTAAAAAAAGAAAAAAAAGCAACCAAATAAGTTTAAAGATTTAATTCAATAAAAGGTAAAAGCTCTAAAATGAGCGCTTTACGTTTTATTAAATTAAGCAATGTGTGTATCAATGCATCAAAGATTGTATCAATTGAACGAAACCAAGGTCAGTTTAAAATAATAATGGGGTGTCAAGAAATATCGAGTTTGTTGTTGGTTGGATCAGGTCATCTTTCTTCGGAATTGTGTTATTACAATATATGTAAGAAAACCAAACCCAGCGATTATTCTGTTGTAGAAAAGTTTATAAATGGATTTTGATTTAAAGAATTGTTTTTTAAATATTTAATGGGAAATACTGTTTGTCGGGAAAGAAGTAATAATCATTCACCTGTCATGAATGAACCAAGCCCAAGTTTATTTGGGTTCACACAACATGCCGATACATCACTTGGGTTTGCTCCGTTTATTGACGACGGAATTGGTTTTAATTTGGGTTATTCTCAACAACTTATACACCAACCAATCGATAAACTTGAACAAGAACGAAATGATTTTATTCAACAACTTACCAAGTTAATGAATAAACCCGTTATCGAAACAAAAGTTGAAAATCAAAATCCAGCCATTGAAGAATATACCAATACAATTAAAAATTTGAAAGGGTACCTCTTGGAAATCAATGAACGTTACGATTCCGCTGAAAAACGGTATCTTGAAAATTCAAAAGATAACACCGAATTTGAATCAGTAAAACAAGAATACTCTGCTGCCATTATTAAAATAAAAAGTTTAAATGTACTTTCACCACGAACGTGCGTTATTTGTTTTGAGTCGGAAATTGAATATTTCTTTGATCCATGTGGCCATACTATATGTGGTGGGTGTATGGATCAATATAAATGTAAACGTAAATGCCATGTGTGTAGTGTAAGTTGGAATAAATGTAATAAATTATTTCTTTAAATTAAAATAAAAGTATCTTAAAACATGGAACTTGTTGAAGCTGTTCGACAAAACGATTTACCTTCCGTACGACTTGTTTTAGGATATTCTCCAGATCTTAATGCAAGAGACTCGATGACCTCGTTTACTCCACTTCACTGGGCTGTCTTTCATAATAATACAGACATATTCAGGGTTTTAGTTGATGCAGGTGCAGATATAAATAAAAAGAATACCCAAGGGCAAACACCATTAGACTATGCCTTTTCTTTGAATTTACCCAACACCATTGAACAACAATTTATTGACATCGTTGAAAATAAAATGGATTCTTCTGCAAAACGCATTCAAAAAGGATACCAATGTATGATTACACACCGAAAAAATAAAATAAAAAATACTGTTGGTGTTATACCTTATTTACCACCCGGTGAAGTTATAAGGTCTTTTCCAGGTGGTATTGAATACCATCGTGCGTTAAAAAGAAATGAAGGTCATTTTAAAAGAAGAAAGTTGAACTTTGGGAAACGAAAAGTTTTATTAAAAAAAATAAATGCAGAAATTAAATATCTTAATGACCGAATACTTTGAAGCAATTAAAAGGGGTGACCTCAATACAATTAAACAAATCACGGAACAAGAACCTGATATAGTGAATCAAACAGACGAATATTTCGATACTCCTTTGTTATTGGCTGCTTATAAAGGCAAAGTCGATATAACGAAGTATCTCGTTGAAAATGGAGCTAATATTCATTATCATAATGGATCAGATGGGAATACTGCACTCCATAATGCAGCTCTTGGTGATAATATAAAGAATGCCTTGGAAATTATAATTTACCTTGTATCCCAAGGTGCTGGTTTAAACGAACCAGGTGAGATGAGTCTAAGAAGTCCTTTAGATTACATCAATGAAGAACTCTTTTATAATACACCTGAAATGAATACCTTCAATAGTATCGATGATATTAAAAGATTTTATCATGAAATGGTACTTCAAAAATGGAAAACAGGTGTATGGAAAATAAAAAGAAATAATCGTGTACTAAAGAATAATAGATTCCTCGTAAAAAATATTCAACTTCCAAGTGATGTTTCGAAACGTAATTTTCCTCCAAATGTTTTAGAAAAAATAGCTCGTTTAACCGTATTTGGTAAAATATCCAAATTAAATTCTGTCAATAAAGACATTACATTTCTTTTGAAAAAATAATTTATTTATAAATTTGCCCGTTATAAAATAAAATGGGCTTATAACGACCAATGAAAAAGGAAAGTGTCGAAAAAGACATTGTTTATCTGACCCGCCAAAGCGGATTTGGAGCGACCAAGGGAGAAATCCATGAATTCCTTGAACACACCAAACAAAGAAAGTTGGATACTTCTTTACGAGGAGACCTTCTTGATCGTGAAGTCGCGGAAATGTTGAGTTTACTTTCCAACGCTAAAACAGAATACCTAAAATTATTAAATACCCAAACAGATTCCCAATTACCAGATTACGCGTTTTATACACCTGACACAAAATTTGAAATTGATCTAATGGCCAAGATTGTATTGGATTTTTATAGTCCCTTTGTGAAAGAACAATTCAAAGATCTCCCTTTAAAAGCCGATCTCAAGGTTTATAAAGAAAACGATATCTATCTTTATACCTCCATTGACCCAGACAATTATGAAGTCAATCGCGATCTTTCCATTAAAGAAACGGAAAGGGCTATTCGAACATTTGCAGGTGCAGAATACACTGTTAGGTCTTTTTATAAAGATACCATTAAAGGGATACGTACCAAACAATCTGGTATAAGTGTATTATTCCATGGATGGGTTCTTTTTAAAGTGTACGTTTATCCAATTAATATGATCTTACCGAAATTTGTGACAACCTTTGTGAACGGTGACCACTTTAATGAAATTGGGAGTATTTACACACTTCTTGTTCAGCAACATGAACTTCCTCATTATCTTTACGAATACGAACCTGAACAAGTAAAAAGAACTGACATCGACAGTTTACTCAAGGCATTAAAGGGGTCTGTTGTAAATGGTGAACAACTCGGCATTGAACTTATCAATAAATGGTTTCCTGACGTCTTTAATCAACGAAATAAAAGTATTGTCAATAATTGTATCATTTATGTGTTCTATTTTGCAAATGAAATCAAAGACCTTGTTCTTACAGGTGGAAATAGTATTAATATAAAGGTAAATTCACCAATTGTCAATGATCTTGATTTTATATATACAGGGTCGTTGTCGAGAGAACAATTCAAAAAGAAACTCACAGCGTTTGCATTTTTTATTCAGGACCGTTCAGCTCTTAAAAAAACCGAAGAAAAAATACACGGTAAAACAGTGAGCTTCAGCTTTGATCATGTGATGATTCGAGAGACTCGCAACGAAAAAAGAAAGTTAACAATGTATTCCATAGACCTCGTTTTTAAGGAAGCCATGGGAAATACATACATCATTTCCAAGTATACCCTTTGCGAATTTGGTATACCTGATCATCGAGTCGTTATTGATGCTGTGCCTTTAATAGTTGAATTTAATGGGAAAGTAAGTGATTCGTTAAGTATACAATCGGCTGCAACAGATCTTTCTAAATTTAAAAATATGGATATCGGTCCACGAACAAAAAGCAAGATCGAACGAGACCTTGATCGTTTAAAGGTATTGATGTCTAAAATGAAATCGTTTGGAAATGAATTTCATTATACACAACCAGCTCAATACACCTACCAGGCATTTGAAAAATACATTGAACTGCTTTATCTGTCGGATGTAAATGTTCCAAAAACTGAAATTATGTTTATGAACCCGGTTGATAAATATCTTATGCCAACACCTGATACAGTAACGATTAGTAAAGTGTTATTTAATTTTCATCAAGAAAAAGGAAAACTTGGAAATTTACTTTCGAAGTATCGTACAACAGTCGCTGTGAAAACCTTGGAAAAGGAAATCGAAGAATTTACACTTACCCAAAACGATCTTGACGAGTACCGTTTAAAGTTAATCGAGAAAATGAAAAAGCGATACGATACGGTAATGCCCAACAAAAAGATAAATTACAGAGTCTACACTATGTTTACAAAAGAAAAGGTATTTCCAATAATCCGTGACTTTGGTACGAAGTTAGTTGACTCATTTGGACCTAATATCACAGCATTTAAACGGTTAAATGTGATGAAGTACGTCGAGACAAAATATAAAACAAATGCCCAAGGCACTGTGACTTTATTAGGAGGAGATCCTAAAATACTTGCAGACGAATTTAGAGAAGTGTTACTCAAGGTACTGTTCCAAGATACAGAAACATATGAAGAATTTATGGATGTTTTGAGCACTTTAATAGTCCATTTTCCAATTTTAAATGTCAATGATGACATCCGAAGTATTCTTGAAAATATTGTCACGCTTTACGTTTTTGTTGTGTATTCAACTATGAAAAACATTGAATATGCTTCCATTTTAAATAAAGTAGCTGAATTAAACACTATGCATATGTATGATATTCTTGCAGCCTATATTCAAAAGAATCTTACAGAAGCCGATATAGCCTTTCTAAATAAAATATACAAGTAAAATACTTACATGGAAAATTTAATTAATTCAGCTGACATTACTGAATCTGATGAGATTATGTATTTAAAGTTGTTCCAGGAACGAAAGTTTAATCGTATCCGAGAACTTTTTAAAAAGAAATACGCTTGCGCTTTTTACAAACAAAATGAAGATGTCATTTTAAATGTAAAAAATGTAATTTTATTTAAAGTTAAATAGATGTATTTTAAATAAAAATGGGTTGTGTTGTTTCTAACGAGATAGAAAATGTTAAAGATACAATTACACATCACGCTTCCGAAAACCTTGAAAAAGTTGAAAATTATGCAAAGGCTGTAGGTATGGATCAAGAAAATAAAAAGATACTAGCCATTGCTGTAACACAAGGATGGGAAACTGCAACAAAGACAATGATGGAATCCGCCGACAATGATTACTTTAAAATGAGAATGATGTACGGTTAAAAAGGAAACGTGACTATTTTTTATTTTTTTTTACAAAATTAAATTTACCCTCGAGTAAAAATAAAAAGGTTTAATAAATGAATACTTTACAAGAACATTTCAATAAATGGCGAGCTATCGTTACTTTTCGAAAATACGACGATTGGTGTGCATTACCTGAGACTCAAAAAATGTTTAATGAAATACATCAAGAACCTAAGAAGGTTGTCTATGATGCAACTTTCATCTAAATTATTCTGCTTAGGCAGAGCCCTACGGGGTTAACGACAATCAAAATGGATTTTTACCTTACCTTCGATCAACAAAAAATATTATTTAACCAAAAAGATCTTTTTGACTTTATAGAAAATCCATATTCTTATTTTAAATTTCTTAAAAATACAAAACAAGGGTATGGAACTGATTTATTATGTGAAACCAACACAAAAAATTTATTTACAGTAAAATCAAATAGATATTACGAACTCTTTGCCTATAAATTATACCTTTGTGAACTTGTTTATAATGGAATAAACTTGTTCCCTGAAGTATGTGAATACGTCATAACATGTAAAAATAATATTGGTACCAGCTTTATAGCCTTTGGTATTTATGCCGAAATTGGAGAAGATGGTCATCCAGTTATGGCGAAATATATCAATACCTACCTTGATGAAGTATACTGTTTATCATTGAAAGATATTTCTGATTTTTATTGTAACAATAGATACCATGATGTCGAACAAAGTATGATTAATATTATTATTTCTCTTATGCTTATGGGTGGAGATACACCAGTTATAACAACCACTTACAAAATTAATGAAAAACATTATCGAGGTTCTCTTTCTTTTAAATAAAATAAAAACCGGCCTTAGGGCACAAAAAAACACCTTTAAAAAGCACAACAAGGATCTAAAAACCTTAAATGAATACCCTTTTTCATTTCCCCACGTTTCAGTCGTTTATGGATAATTCCAACAAGCCGTATATCTATACAACCCAGCTTGTGAGAGAATATACGCTTTTCGGAAATGACAACAGGTATTATGAACAAACATTTAAACGTGAAATAATAGTTCCAAGTGGATTTTTATCGATCCATTCGCCTCCATACAGTCCAATGGGTAGCCCGATAAACAGTCCTAAAATGTATTTCCCAATGTACACCAACTAAATAAAAACCTTCGGGTTCCCCTTCGGGGGTTTAAAAGAAACAAATTGTATATTTGTTTCGTCGAATCGATAGTATATCGATTCTTTTTAAAGCGAAGCGGTAAATCGTAAGTTAAAGCGAAGCGGTAAAGTGAATTAACTTACAGTTAAAGCGAAGCGGTAATGGATTCTATCATCGATTCTTTAACAGCTAGTATAAATGTTTTTAGTGTCACGCAAGACGATTTACATTTCGGTCTAAAACTCGACAACATTATTAAGGGTATGGAAAAGATCGATGTAAATAATTTTGAAAAGAATTGGATTGAACTTAAAACAAATTATTCAAAATTAAAGTATCTTAATGAACTTAGTAAAAGTATCGTTGTTACAGGTAAATTTATAGATACACTAGCTACTTTTACAACAAAACTTGATCAAGTAAATGAAAGATACCTTATGGATATAAATTGGTACAATCAAGATTCTAGTATTCATGAAAAATGTATTGAAATCAAAAAATTACTTGAATATTCAATTAGTTTAAAAAACCCACTTCTAAAATTACAATTTGTTATGGACGCCTATAATATTCTTTTTCCTATTATTCAAGAAGAAAGTATGGAAGATCTAGAACTTTTTTCCATGGAACTTTAATTTTTTAAAAAAATTTTCATTTAAAAATTTGTGCATTTAAACTGTTAAATGGATACCATGGAAAGTCGTATCGAAGAAGTTGAATACATGATGACATTATTTATTTATACTATTGGAGTTGTCTGCTTTATTACTTATTTTATAGCCTTTGGGTAAACTAAAGGTTCATTAAAAATGGTACGTTATTGTCAAGCTACAAATTTAAATGGAAAACCTTGTAAAAGAATATGTCATGGTAATGTTTGTGGTTCCCATAAGAGGTGTATTTGTTGTACAACCAATAAAAATGTGATTACATTAACTCAATGTGGGCACTTTTTTTGTAAAGAGTGTTTAGCAAGTGATATTTATGATTTTCAATGGTTTGCTGATTTTAGTACAGAACATCCTTTACTTTGCCCGGAGTGTGACATGGAATTGTCTGATAGTGACTGGCAAGACACTATGGATTATCTTGTAAATGAAGGTACCCTTGTACGAAAACCTGTATATACTTGTCAAATTGGTCGTGAGTGGATATCCAAGTTACATCATTTTGTTGAATTTGGAAAAGAATATTCATTTCGTGAACGAGACATTATAGAAAATAGATTTTTAAGAGAATACGACATTAATCTTTTTTATGTGCTTATTCCAGACGATGTACCAAAGGTTGTTTATTTTCAAGAAAGACACTGGTCTCGTTGGTTTCCTAATACCTTTTATACCTTTGATATAGACTACAATCTTTTGAGTCAACAAAATCAGATAACCTCAAAAGAACTTATTGAATATATTTATCACCCTACACGTGTCGCTCGTTTAGGTATAGAATTTCTTGACCGATAAAAAGTTCTAATTTGATTAGAACCACGCCAATTTTAAAAAATTGGCTTTTAATTTTTTTACAAAATGACTTTTACTTTAAGTGTCCAAGGTATCTTTTTAAAAAATGACTAAAGTTATAAAACCCGCCGTTGTGTTTGGATTTCTTTCAAATGAAAAACTTGAAGGGGGTGAACTATTTGAAGTTGGTTTAACAGAACTAAATGGAATTCCTATTTATTTTATTGGAAAACAATACTTTGTCGGTTTAGATATATCCATTAACAAAAATTCCATACGTTTCCAACAATTTTGTAAAGACCATAATAAACGTCCTGGATGGATGTTAGCATTAGTCGGTGACATCGACAATCCATTTTATTAAAAAAATTTAAAAGCTCCTTAGGGACATCAAGGGGTACATAAAAGTGTGAGCAAAGCTCCACGTCGTGAATCTCCGATTCTTTTTATAAGTGTGAAACGGTATGGCGTGTGAAAATAACCTTTTTATTCACTTTGACAATTGTGTTAAAAAAGACTGTTTTTTAGTTTTATTACAAGAATCAGATAAACTGTTTCAGAGTCTTGTACCATTAAACGGAACAAAGAAAGATTGTTATGGAACAGATTCGGATGTATACCTCGAATACATAACCTTTGATATTTGTGAAAATAACATTATCAGTTTAATTTTCCATACAAATGAATATCCATGTATACCTTTTTGTATAAAATTGTGTGGTATCTATAATGTCAATATTGAACTTGTCTATTTTAATGAAAATAATGATTATTCTGGTAAATTTTGTGTGTATTTACAACAAATAACTATAAATGAAATGTGTAGTTACTGGCAAGGTATGTACACATTTCATTTAGACCTTTTTTGGGACAGTATACCTT